>BNJS01000903.1_pt1 | contig 76405 bp, 141 predicted proteins | sample 8540461 | NCBI WGS metagenome assembly BNJS01 (sample SAMD00202454, study PRJDB9452) | human saliva metagenome | isolation source: human saliva | place: Japan
TTCGCGGGGCTGCATCATCTCGTGCTGTTCCAGCTGCTGAGCGACCATGTGATCTCGTGTGTCCAGGCAATCAATGAGTGATTATCAGCGCGGTGACGACGGCGCACGCGGAGGACAGCGAGGTGAGTAGGCAAAGCGGCATCGAGAGCGTTCTCTATCGCCTCGCGTTTTGCCGCCGGTACTTCGTTCTGACGGGGAAGCTATTAATATAGCAGAATAGCCCGCCCCGCCGCAGCGGGGAAGCGGGACCGCGCGAAGACAGGAAGGGGCGTTTCTGTACGTGGCGCCCTTTTGCTGCGCGATTCTATGTCCATCACGCTGATGTGCATTTTGCATCATATGCTCTCTCTGCTATACCTCTTGAAGAAACAAAATGTTTGAAGGAGGAATGGGCAATATGCAGGAGAAAGAAACCATCCACCATTGACAAAGGAGGAGGAGGATGCAGACCTACCGCGCGCTGTGCGCGGGGAAGCGGCGCAGCTGGCGGAGGATGCGCCAGGCGTTACCGCGGGCTGATTGTCAATGAGTCACGGATCTCGGGCCCGCGCAGCGCGCAGCACCGCAGCCGAGGAGAATATCACGTACCTGCTTTATCGAGGCGCTGCATGACTACGATCCGGGCGCACGGCGCCGTTTGCAGGATTCGTAGCGGGGCGCACCATGCACTCTACATTTTGAGTTTCGGCGTGAGCGGCGGCTCTGGGAGCGCATGTGTCATCCCGAGCGACGCTGATGGTCGCGATGTGTGAGCACATCGGCGGCGCGGAGGATACGGGCGGAACGTGCCGACCAGCTCAGTTGCGCGAAACCCATGCGTCTGTGATGCACCGCCTGACGGACCGGGAGAAGGAGATACCTCGCTGCAATTACTTTCAGACCTGACACGGCGCCGCATCGCCGCACTCGGCACGTCCGCGAGCGCTGCCGCAAGAGCGGCGCAACCACAGCGTAGGGAGCGGGGTTGCACCGCGGAAGTTACGATATTCTGTGATAGAAATGGACGAAAGCGAGATGTACTAAGGCACAGACCAGTATTAGTATTCGCATGGACGCTGAACCCAAGAAGAACTTTGAGAATTTCTGGTGCGGTCGGCATGAATATGTCGGATGGCGACCGGCTGTTCGCGATCGCGTGTGTGCGCGGAGCAGTGTCCTGGTCTGAGATCTCGTGCAGCGTGTAACGCCGGGCGAGCTACCTGATCTCTTTACGGGCTGGCGGAGCGACGGGGAAAGCTGAGCGCTCGCATATATCCGACCGCATCCCCCGCAAAGGGGGATGAGATTCAGCTCCCCGTGCGCCACGGGTGGAGGACTGTGTGGAGTGCAGGGGCGCCCTGACGACTGGGGGCAACACCCCTATCGGCTCGGCTGCCGCCACTTCCTGCTGTGACGGGGGGGAAGCAGATGTTATATCCTAGCCCCTGTGCGCCACGGGGAGGCTTGCAGAAATATTCTACATAAGGGACGGCACACAAGGGCATTGCCCTTCTTTGGCGTAGCCACCTGTGACCTTGGGTAACAGAATCGCGAGGATTCTCATCTATACTAATCTCATTGATGATAGATGCTTAACTTGGCATAGATGTGGGAGCGATTGGCAACACGCCAGAAGAGAAGGAAGGCTACGAACCAGGAGACACGAATTCCGTACGCTTCGCAAGATGGGCTGCGTGTCCAGGCGGAGTCGAGAGGGCTGCGGAGTGGCTGCTCGGCCATGCTGACTTTACGGCGGATACGCGCGTACTTGAGGTAGGCGTAAATATGGGGACGATACGGGTGGCGCCGCAGAGCAGTACGGCTGCTGCATCACGGACTCGATATGAACCCGGCCGACTTTGAGAAGGCAAGGCGCGTGCGAAACATCGAAAAGCACGGGCTTGGCGATGTGATCGACGGGTGGAGGGAATGCACTGGCGCTGTCTTCCCGATGCGTCGTTTGATGTCACACCAACGAGGCGATGCTACAATGCTGCCGCGCGAGAACAAGGCGAAGGCGATCGCCGAATACCACGCGTGCTGAAACCGGGCGGCGTCCTCCTCACGCATACGCCGGTGCCGCGCGGCGGATGAGGGGAGGCGACGGAGCTGCGTGGATCCTGCGGCGTGCGATCAATGTGGAATGCCGATCCGCTCCCGCATGCACTCTGGGAAAGTCCTCTGCGGGCTTACCATCGAGGTGTGACAAGGCGCGACGCCTCGATCCTGCGGGACTTGTGCGATGAGGGCTTTGACGGTGCGATGAAGATTCATCCGCAACGGCTTCGGACGGAGAACCTTGTTCGCTTCCGTGATGTTCAACTTCTCTCGATCACAACAAGGAGTTCGTACACGCGGTCGGGAGCAGAAAGTGGGGCGCGGGCAGGCTCGCCTGGGGAGAGCGGAAGCGGCTGGTGCAACACCGGCTTTATGGACGAGGAGGAACGATCATGCGATTGAGAAAGAATACTTTGCGGCGGCTGTCGCGCTTGCAGCCCGGATTGTCAAGCACTGTGCATGGTAATGTGTTATGGGACCGGATAAAACGGCAAATAACTCTGGCTACACAGGCTGACATATGAAACAGAGATGCGGTCGCCAGACGCATCGGGCTTTGAGGAAGATCCTGATTTGGTAACTCTGCAAGCATTACGGTGACCGGCGTCGACGAGATCATGCGGCGCGGATACACCGATCCGCGCAAGCCTGACATGATTGAGGATTGACACTGGCGCGACGGGGCGCTTTGATACGCCCGCTGTCCGATCCGGCGGATGAGCGATGCGCACACGCCATTCTGTGTGGATGGGGTGGCGGTCAGGGCCGCAATTGCGGGCGGATGATGCGCAGCTTTTAACCAGCCTGCAAATACGAGTCTTCCTGCACTGACCCAGATTGAGCGCGCAGCTGGAGGTCGCAGGCCTGGGATAAACACGCCTACGCCCGGATGGTGCGAGTGGCGGCGCCGTCAACATCACAAAGAAGGTGACTGATGCGTTCCACGGAACAGTCTCCGTGGGCAGTCTCCTTGAGACGACGTGACAAGTCAACATGATGAAGTATTCGTTTAATGCCGCAGGGCCTATCACGAATATAGTTGCTGGCCCCAGGTGCGCGGCAGCCACCAGCGCCCGGCATTTGAATCGGACAAGGAGCGGCGTGACTACGACAACTGGATCTCGGCACGCGCCTGACCCATACGCCCCGCCGAGTGGACACAGCTACTCCTCGATGTCGATCGCGGCCGAACATGCGCGACGGAGATTCGGCAGCAAGGGCAGACGCCGCTCCTCCGCCTGCACCGCTGAATGCGAGCGGTGATGCAGATGAACGCGACAGCGGCCTGACCGCACGAAGGTCGTACCGGCGCGGGCAGGATCGGCAAGGAGGGCATACGAATGAACATCGCCTCCTCCAAACGAGATGCACCGACCATAAGGACTGGCGTCCTCCTTCCTGCTGATCCGTATTCCGATCAGATCGGAACCGCAAATAATGTGAAAAATGATTTGTTGTCTCGATTCAAAGTATGTGACACCGCCCGAGATCACATGCCTGCCGGTGGAGCGCGCGCGCGCGAATCGCGGATTCATCACCTGCGCCGCAATGATCGCGCCGAGGGGCCTTTGTTCCGCCCATGCCCGCTCAGATGATGCGCCGCGCAGCCTCGGTCGATAACGGAAGCCCTGCGGCCGAGCTGGGCGTGCGCCTTCGGTGAGGATACATGGTCACTCCCCAAAGCAGCTCACCCTTACCTACGGTCTGCGCCACGATCAACTTGAGGACTACACAGATAATCTCAGCCTGGCGCTATTATCTTATCGCATGCCAAACCGTCATTTCCACCGTGAAGGGCGCATCGCTAAGCAGCCGCTAAGGCACCGACGATGCTCCAGGCCGCGCCCGTGGATATCCATCTGGTAGTACGCGGGCGAAATCTATCGCGGCAATACGGGACTGAAGCTTGAGGAAGTCAAATGACGCAGGAGCTCGGGCTCTACTTACCGGGAAGGACTATACGAAACGGATGCATCTGACATTCTTCCATAAGCAGATTTCAAGAATGGGATTGATCCCCGGCTACGTGAATATCGTTGGGGCCGGCGCCGTCCGCACATAAGGAAACGTCGGTGGCTGGCACGCATTCATGGCGCAGAACTGGGAGCGAAGTTGCCCGCCGAAACTCTCGGCGGGGCTGCTGGAACTGGAGGCCTCACGGAGTCAGATTACAGAGCGGAAGCCATGGGCCAGCCCCTGCGCTCCACACCAAACCAAATTTAATCTGCACGACTGGTCACCGACGAGGACGGACGGATGTCTGGATGACTGCGCAGGTACCGCAGCGGGCATGTACCGCCCGGAAACAGGCGCGCAGGGTTGCCTCGACCCATCGTCCGCCGTTCACTGTTCTACAACATGGGCGCGACGGGTCAGAGGCTGAAGGACGGACTCTCCGTACGCGGTTGCCGTGAACAACCTGCTGATCGTGACTTCGATGACCGATCGGCGGCGCAGCGCGTGCGGCGGTACAGCGTCTACTACGATGATCCTCGATGCCGACGGCATTTTCGCGGGCGGCTCCTATGTGCCCGCCCGCAGCTACTGGCTCGGGCTCACGCGCGTAATTCTGAGGGACCCGCAAAACTGGGGAGACCCGCAGTAGCGATAGAATCACCGTCGAAAATGATCAGCAGTGATTCCTCTTTTCGTGTGAAAATAACAATAAATAAAAATAAATAACTATAAAATTGGATTAAGAATAACTCGGTCCATGTACGCCGCGTCGCATGCCCGCCGTCAATCCACGCTTTGAGCCGTGCAGGATCGCTGCCGAACAAGCTCCGCAGGAAGTCAATCTCTCAAGGATGGCGTGCGTGGGCTGTGCTCCCGACGTCGCTGTCGACGTGCATCGCTGCCGATGATGATATGTGCGCCGTGACGGCGGCAGGCATCAAGCAGGCTGCGTGCGAGAGTTCCGAGCCCTTTGCGGGGGCCGTTCGGGTTGTGGGAAGCGCTGTTCGCCTCGATGAGGACGGATGTCACTGCGCCGCGCAAACGTCGAAGTCAATGGGGTAGGCGGGCGTTTCGGATGACCGATAATGACGACGTAGGACTCCATCGCATGGAGCAGGGCGCGTGTATTCTCCCTCCTGCGCCTGGCCTGATGGTGAGATCATGCGGACTTGCGATGGCATAGTGCAGTTTTTGCGAGTGTCTTTTTCGGGCAGATCGACCTTTTCCCTCGTAATTCATGATGTTCAGCTCTGCGCCCCAGTGATGATGTCGATGCCGTAGGCGGCAGGGCGGATGACCTCAAAGTTGCGGAAATACATCTCGGGAATGTACCGGGCAGGCTGGGAGCGTGATCCGGAGATGCCGATGAGTGCAAGTCCCTTTTCCTTTGCTGCGGCAGCCATCTCGCGGATGGTGCTGTAGGCGTCATACTGGCAATGGTATGCGTGTGAATGTCGATGATGTCGGTCATGGAGTCCTTTCTGACGCCCCGCAGCACGTGCCGCGCGCGCGTTCTGCATATGTTCTTAGAGACTTGAACTTATTCGTGGTGTTCTGCAGGTCGGTGGCGAGGCATGGCCCAGCGACTGGGAGGCGGAGGCAATCTCTCTGCTCGATGCGGACTGCGACTCCGGACGAGGAGGAGATGTTCTGCATATGGTCTGCAGTCTTCTCTGTGATCTCGTTGACCATGCCTGCGGACTGGACAATCAGCCTGTGCCGCTCGCGACGGTCTGCATGGACGTGTTGATGTCGGCCATCTGCTCTTTGATCTCGTCGACCATGCGCATGATGTCCTCGAACTGGGACGCCGACCTCGTGGATGGCCGCGCCGCTCGCCTGTACCTCACCGGTACCGCTCTGCACGCACTGACCGCCTGCGCCGTGTCATGCTGGACACCGGGTGATGCGCTCCTTGATCTGGTCGGCTGCCTCACGCGACTGCTCGGCGAGCTTTCGGACCTCCTCGGCGACGACGGCGAAGCCTGCGTCCTGTCTCGCCCGCGCGTGCTGCCTCGATGGCAGCTTGAGGGGCGAGGAGGTTGAGTCTGCTCGGCGATGGCGGGAGATGGTTTCCGACGATCTCCCTGATCTGTTTGGAACTCTCACTGAGCTTTTCGACGACCTCGGCGGAGCGCAGGACACTCTGCCTCGATGCCGGTCATCTTCGTCATGGCGTCATTCACGAGGCTCTACCGCGTGCCGCAGCCTCTGCCGTACGGACAGAGCTGTCTGCAACGCGGCCGGCTTTGTCTGTGACTGAGCTCGATATCGCCGGAGACGATGCGGATGTCTTCACCCGGCGAGACTCTCGACTGTGCATCCTGTGCCCGCTTGCGACCTCGGAGACAGTGCCTGCGATCTCAGTCGCGGACTCCGCCATCTGATGTGCTCCTGCCGTGAGCTGCTGCGATGCTGCTGCGAGCTGCTCAGCCGTGCCTGCGACTCCGGTCGGACTGCCATCACGGATGTTCTTCATCATGGCGTTGAAGCTCGCGGCGAGGCTGTCCAAAGCTCGCCGCGTGAGGCGGCGGTGGAGCATCGTGGCTGGCTCAGGTCCCCTTTGCGGGGGCGCTGGACGTGATCCATCAGGCGCTCCCGTTGCTCCCGTGATGGTCGCCGCAGTGCCGCAGGGCGAAGATGATGACCTGCGACGTGATAATGCCCAGAACGTCGCAGAGTACCGCATGAGTACTCTTGAGACTCTGGAGCTGTGCCGATGCTAACGCTCTCCGGCAATTCTGCAATTGCGACGAATCCAGCCGGAGGAGGGATGGTGGCGCGAGGCGATGATCTGCGGCTCGCCGTCCTTCTCCATGGCAAAGTAGCAGTTTCTATGTCTTTGAGCATTTCGAAACGCTCTGTTTGAGGTGATGGATTCGCTCGTGTATTGCATCGCCTGTCCTCGGAGGAGGCGCGATGATGAACCGCTTGGCTCGACGATGATGCGCGCGCCCTCCCCGCGGATATTTCAGGTGTGCGACACGCTCCCCAAGCGTATCGAGTGTGATGTCCGGGCAGATCGCACCGGCGAGGTGCGCCGTCCTTCCCTGGTGCAGCACAGCGGCGAGAGAGACGACCATCTTTTTCGAGATGGCGTCCTGGTAGACCTCGGTGAAGAGCGACTTGCCGGCCGCCTTCGCCTGCTTGTACCAATCACGGCCGCGCGGATCGGTCGCGGAGATGTCGTCAGCTCCAGCTGATGAAACGCGGCCGTCCCCAGCACCGCAGGCGAGAGGACTGCTAGCATCCTTGTCGCTGAGGCGAGACTCATCATCCGCGATCCATCATGACGGGATTGCCGTCAAGGTCGGCATGCAGAGAGGGCGTCGGCAGCGCTGACCCGCCCGCTGCGCGCCCGTGCAAGCCATGTGCTGACCTTTGCCGGCCTCCACGTCCAAGAGGGCCTCAATCTCACTCGCAGTTGCCTCGGTGAGGCATCCTGCGCCTTGTAGTAGCGATCCCGCGTGATCGCGGCAGCAAGCAGCGCCATGAGTGTGCCCATGAGGTGCAGCTTTTGCTTTAATACTCCAATGTTCTCTCTCTCGCTACAAATCTCCGAGACAGATCAGTCTATACGGCACTTTTTAGGCTGGAAATCAAGAACATTTTTATCTTTATTATGCAAAAATTACGAGCTGAAGGGGCGTGTATAGAGACTACGGACGGAACTGAACAAAGAGATGAATAAAGAACGATCGCATATCTCAAAAGTGTGGTAGCTAAGGCGATGATCTGCGCGAGCGGGCGCCGATGTGTCGGCGGGTGCTCGGAATGCTGCGGAGAGGCGAGAAGCCTCCGACGGCAACAACCGGCGTGGCGGGTCATCACTGCAGGATGACAGAAATGCGGCGGACGCCACCGCCCGTGAGGCGAGGCGTACTGCTGCGGCAGGGATTCTCTTTGCCGTCCTGGACGGTGCTGGGCTTCGGGCTCTCATCGCTCGATGCGGACGATCGCGGACTTTCCGCTCTGGGCGATTACGTCGACGGTGGGGGTGCTCGTGGTGGGCGCCGTGATTGACGTCTCATCTCGCCTGTACGGCGGAGGATATTCCCTCCCCGATGAGGCGGACGGAGAGGGGGCGGCACCGATGAACGGGCATCTTGCGGTTCTTCTGCCGCTGCTTGACTTTATGGCGGCGATGCTGGCGCTCGGGATCTATGTGCGGCGGCAGAGCCATGCAGGCGGCTTCCTCTCCGGGCTATTTCGTCGGCGGGCAGACGCTCGGTGCGTTCGTGCTCGCGATGACGATGGTCTCGCTACCTATAGTTCGGTCAGTTCCTTTGTCGGCGGCCCCGGGATGGCGTATCGAGATCGGTTTCGGCTGGATCTATATGGCCGTCATTCAGACCATGACGATCTTCCTCGTACTCGGCATCTCGGGAAAAAGGTTGCACGTCTTGCGCGGCGCATCCATGCCGTTACGATTGTGGATATCATCCGTCACCGCTACCAGTCGGATGTACTCGACTGCCATGGCGGCGTTTGCCATCGTTGTGTTCTTTGCAGCATCGATGGTCGCGCAGTTTGTCGGCAGGGGCACAGCTCTTCGCGGCGGTCACAGGGTACAGCTATGAGCTTGGCCTTGTGCTCTTTTGGCATTGTGGTCGTTGTCTATACCTCAATCGGCGGGTTTCGTGCCGTCGCCTTGACGGATACGTGTTGTGCGATGTGATGATGCTTTGCATCGTTCTGCTCTTTTTACTATGTGCTTGAGGCGGGCGGCGGACTCCAGGCGATCCTCGCGGAGCTGCGCACCTCCCATCCGGAGATGCTGACGCCGACGGCGGCGGGACGCATGCCGATCTCGCTCTACGTTTCGCAGTGGCTGCTCGTGGGCGCACTCACGGTGCGCTGCCGCAGTCGGTCGTGCGCGGCATCAGCTACCGCAGCAGCCGAGACATGCACCGTGCCATGATCATCGGGACGGTTGTGATTGCCTTTATGAACATCGCCGTGAATCTCGTCGGCGTTCTCGGGCGCGGCGTGCTCGGCGTGGACGCAAAGGCCCCTCGGCGGGTGGACAGTGTAATCCCGCAGCTGATGGCGCAGGTCATGCCGCCTGAGCTGCTGGGTTTTGCGATCATCGGGCCGCTGGCGGCGTCGATCTCGACGATTTCTGGCGTTCTCATCGTGGCGTCGTCTGCCGTGGTGAAGGACGTCTACCTCCACCATATGCAAAAAGCGCGGCAGATTCGTCTCTGAGAAGACGCTCCGCCGCCTCTCGATGGGCGTCACAGCGGCGCTCGGCATCATCGTTTTTATTCTCGCGATTGCTCCGCCCTCGCTGATTTGGCTCATCAATATGTTTGCCTTCGGCGGACTTGAGACTGCATTCTTCTGGGTGCTCGTCTTTGGCCTCTGCGAAGTGGGCACGGAGGACGGGCGCACTCGCTGCGATGGGCGGCGGCACGGTGATCTACTGTGCGGCGATGGCGGCAGGGTTCAAGCCGTTCGGCCTGCACCCGATCGCCGTGGGCATCACCGTTTCCCTCGTATTCTTCCTCCTGGGGAGCTGGTGGGAGACGCGCAGCGAGCGCACGGCTTTGACAGTGCGCTTTGCGGTTGTTACTATGAAGACACAAAAAGAGTGACTGACGAGTGGTTACGTCGGTCTCTCCCTAGTATTTTTAGTACTTGAAGAAAGAGCCTTCTGCTGCCAGCGATAGGTTCTTTTCTTTTGTCTAAATTATGCTGCATACGCCAAAAAGTTAAAGAAATAAAAGAAAATCTTGTATCGAAAAGAAGAGTCGTGATAAAATAAGGGCAGATATATGCTGTTTTGTTGTGATCTGACAGCAGAGGGGAGTTGTATGTTTCGAAACATTGCAGTGTTGATGGCCTTTGTTCTTGGGCTTGGTATGAGCAGTATATGCCGTGCAGGGCTCTACGATCATCCTGTGGTCGCTGTCATGTCGTTTAAGAACAAGGCACCGGATGTCAGCTGGGAGAGCTTCGGCGACTACTCAGGGCAGGCGATGGAGGCGCTGGTCAAGATACCTCACCGCACGCTACGATGTGTTTACAGTGGTTGACCGTGGTATCCGCAGGATCTCCTCGAAGAGCAAGTATGGGGCTTACCTGGCGTCATGGAGGGCGGTCCGGGGTCAGTCAGCTCAGGGCGCGGGTAGCAAGATCTACAGGGCGTCACGGGACTGACGACGAAGGAGAGATCACGTTGCCGCTCGCTTTCTACGAGAACGACGCACAGGTCCGCAACGTACAGCATCGCGTCTTTGCCCATGTCTCGCTCAAGATGGTCGAAGGTGGCGACGGGGCGCATTGTCCTCTGCGTGTACAGGGCGATGGTGCCTCGACGAGCACGAGCATCCCGCAGTCGGCACGAGGAGTGCTTTTGTCTCGCTCGGCACGGCATCTCGTCAGCCCCGAGCAGGCCTACAACGCCATTGAGAAGGCGATCACAGATGCCGTCTACGGCAAAGAGGGGCTGCTTACACAGCTCGGCTACGGCAACAATAAGGGAGGTAAAAAATGAAAGCAAGGAAGATCCTCGCGCTTGCAGGATGTGCGGCTCTCCTGACCCTGCCCGGCATGGCGAGGTCTATGCGGATCCTGCGCCTGCGGCCATGCGAGGAAAGCGCCGTACCCTGCCGAGAGCAGGCGGGTGCAGCAGACTATCGCACGCGGCTCGCCTCGGGGACGTTCTGCGTGACCTATGTGCGCGACGGCGAGGCACAGCGCCTCATTGCTCAGAACGGCAGCCGCCTGGCGCAGACGGGACGTGAGGGCGGCAAGAAGGCGAACGCCATCCGATACAAGGCCATGTAGAGGACGAGAACTACTACCAGTTCGACTACAACGGCAGCAAACCGTTCTGCACGCATTACCGCCCGCGCATATGCTCCACGAGTCGCACTGAATCGAGGGTATTGGGAGGATGTCCCGGACGATGTCGCTCTGCCGAGGAGCTGCGCATCTTCTTTGCAGACGACAGTTTTCCTACCGCGCTCTGAGCCCGACGGCACCCGCGGCATGAAACGACGAAGACGCTCACCCCTGGGCAGCAAGACCCAGCACTGCTGATGTCAGCGAGGCGTGATCCGCACGCAGGCGAACGACGACCGCGGGCACCATTCTGTCCAACGCCCTCTATGACGGTGGACGGCTCGGCTACGTATCCAGAAGGTGCTGGTGATCGAAAAGAACGCATGTCCGAGGCAACCGTTCTCCAGCAGCATCGAGATCGAGGCATCAGCGATCAGATCGCACGCGGGAGGGCTTTTCGCCGAGCTTTGAGATTCCTGTCTATGAGGCGGGGACCGGCGGGATGAACGACCTGCTTGGCAGCCCCGCACGCGTTGGATACGATAGGAGGCAAGGCAAATGCAAAAGTACAAGATTATCGCGGCACTCCTCATGGGCGCAGCGTCACCATTACCTCCATTTCACCTCGCAGCAGCGGCGAAGCTTTAGACGCATACCGCGCGATAGATGGAAAATCGGAGCTGCACCGTCCGCTATGAAAACATCATCCATCCGAGCGTCTGCATATACCGTGACAAGGTGACGCTCTCAATGTGGGCAAAGGAGGATATGGCGGCGGCACCTGAGTGCGTCAGCCGCGCCTATCGCGGCATGCTCATCCTCGGCGGCGCGGATAAATACGAGGAACGCCTCGTACGGCAGCTACGCCAGATGCTTCCTCATCACGGACGGGCAAGGTATCTCTTCAACCGCGAGAGATGAACAGGGACAAGCGTACCTGGCTTACGGCAACTACGGAAAGGGCAGGTGCGCGGCGAACGCGAAAGACGGAGGACGTTCTCTCATCTATGGCGAGCGTTTCGGTGAGGCGGATGATGACGCCTCCTCTCCATTCTCCTTCCGGCGGAGAAAAAGCTCTCAGAACACCGCAGTTCACTGCGGCGGGGCGGGCAGTCTCACGGACGGCATGAGGTTATGAGGACTACCGCCGCCAGGATACAAATGAACTTGAGGCGGTACGATTCTACTTCGACGGTGCAAAGCTCCGCGCATCGCCTCCGTTACCACCGCACGGAGGGCGGAAAGGTGCACTGAACACAAATGCATCCTGCGCATCGACCGCTGATGCAGCGCCGGATGCACTGCATATCTGAGTCTGCCGAAGGGCTTGAAAGAGGTGAAGTAAATGCGTCGGTCCTATTTGAAGAAAAGCTTGCTCACCGCATGCATTGCCGCGAGATGCTCTGACGGGACACTGCTGAGCAGAGGGCGCCCGCGGCAGGTGTGACGGCTGACGCAGTGACGACGAAGCCGACATGTGTACTCATGAGTTTACGGACAATACGCGCTTTGCAGGGCTTGATACGAGTGAGGCGCCTTTCGGAGAACCTCATGGTAGAAGCCCTCGAGGCGGGCGATTCAACCTGCGTGAGACGAGCTGGCGTCGGCGGTGACCTTGAACAGCTCGTGCAGACGACAACTATCCGCAGTGCTGCCGGCAAGTCGAGCCATCGAGGGCGGTGACTGCTCGGTGCCGTCTTTGAAAGTCCCTCCTTTGGGGACGATACAGCGCCCAGACTGTCGCTACGGCACGCCTCGGGCAGACGCTGAACCCCGCTGTCACCGCGCGCGTCGGCAAGGAGCAGGGGGCGGACTACTCATCCAGTGTACCGTACAGAATATCGGTGTCGGACAGTGGGAGGATGTGAATTTCAGACAACGATGAACATTGCCGGCAATCTCCTGAGTCTCGCGGGACCTCTCTGGCAGCCTCCTCGGCTCTGCACTCAGCAATGCCTCGAATAAGACGGACGGAGTGATTGGTCTCCCACAGATGGCGCGTGATCAAGGCGGCGACGGGAGAGGTCGTCTGGTCGCAGCGCATCTTTGAGAAGGCGACCACATCGAAGCTCTGGCTTGTCGGGATCCACTCCGTACGGACAACCCTGAGTGCGAAGACTATGAAAAAGGTCATTGAGAAGTCCCCGGAGAAAATCTGTCAGGCAAATGCTCGCGGATATGGATGCGGGCAAGCCTTCCGATGAGCATGCGCAGCGCGGCGCTACGCCTCCTCGCGCTCTTTTGCGATCCTGCCCACAGCGGCGAGAGGCTGCGGTCGCGAAGATTCCTGCGGGAGCGAAAGACTGCCGTCATGCCCATCGGTGCGTATGGGGATGCCGCCGTCTACGACGCGGGCAGAGCCGCGAGCGAGTATGTTATGGCCGTACTGCGGAAGGAGAGCCGCCACACCTCTACGATCTGTGATCCCGAGATTGTCGCCGACCGTCTCGATGAGCTGGGGCTCTCCTCCTGCGGGGCTCACGGAGAATGACGCTGCAATGGAGACGGCGAAGCTCTTTGACGCAGACTACGTCGTGCGCGGAAATATCCTCAGCCTCGGCGACTCACACAGCAGCAGCGGATTCCTCCCTTGTCGCACAAGAGCAGCCACACGATAACCGCACACATAGCCTACGCATTGTGGATGTCCGTACAGGAGCAAAGTTGTCATGGCATCCATGGGCGAGGGGACTCCACCGCCACCGCCACGAATCTTGATCTGCAGAGTGCAAGTGCTATTGCGTCCTATACGAGCGGGCGGCGGGCACAGCGTCAGCTTGATCTCTCGATGATGTCGCCTGGGGCGGACACAACGTTTCCACCGAGAATCTGGACAGGGCACTTCGGCGCGGCGGCAGTCGATGCTGTCCAGCTCCCTCACGAATATCGATGGGAAGCGGCGCGACAAATAGCTGCCATGCAGGTTTTGATGAGAAGAAGCCGATGAACGACGTCTGACTCGACGTTCGTGCATCGGTTTTTCGATGAATATGAAGGAGGACTCATTCCGCGGTGACGAGCGGCGGAAAATATGCCTCCGTCCCCGCGATCTCGGAGGGAGAGAAGCGTGCACCGACGGCAGAGGCGCGTCAAGAGCATGAAGCACGAGAGGGTCAGACGGCCCTCGATCGTCCCGGAGTCGACCGTGTGGCGAAGTGTGGCTGACGGATGAAGTCCTGACACATCGCCGCGCAGCTTTCACGGCAGATGATGTCATCCGCGTTGTCAGGATTCTTCTCGTGTACCGTTTCTGTATGTCCGCCCTGCTTTTCGACCAGGCGGACATTCTTCCCTCGCGCCCCCAAATCTCCTTGCGGATGTATGTGCCGTCCATGAGCGCGGCAAAAACTCGTCCTCGAAGTACGAGGGTCACGAGAGCAGCGCTCCACAAGCGCACATTCTGTGGGGGTGAGAACTGCTCTGTCCGCGCGAGTGCGTAGACGAGCGCCATAAAGGACTTTGTTTCTGCAGGAGAATCGCCTCGGGGGATTCATCATCGCAAATGTCCCGTTCTTATACAGATCGAGAAACAGCGCGCCGAGCGGCTCACCAGTCGGCGTGCGCTCGTCAATCAGATATCTGCATCGGGATGCAGACGATAGAGTGCAGATGCATAGCGTATGTGTCTATGAGAGGAATACCCGCATCGTCAATCTCCATCTCGTAGAACGAGAGGAAGCGGATGTCGCCGTGCGGTGCTCCTTGCGCATCTGCTCCAGTGAGGAAGCGCGTCGTTGCCAGATCTTCGGGGATGATCGTCAAGCAGCTGAATACGAAGGAGGGCGGTGCGTGAGCGTCTGATCGGTTCGAGATCGGCGACGCGCGCGGCCAGGTGATTGTGGATGCGCGTGAGGAAATCCCGCAGCTGTGTCCCGCGTCCCTGCATTCGGGTCGCGCCGTCTGTGATACTCTGCCGCGATGCCGTTGGCATAGAAGGACTCCACAATAAAACAGGGCGTATCCGCATTGATCTCGACCATGCGGATACGCCCTTTCTATCGAGCACGAAGTCGAAAGCGCGAGGCCACGTCGGCAGACGAAATGCATCCGGGATGCGCAGATAGGGGAGCAGTTCGCGCGGCAGATCCATCGCACGCGCGAAGTCGTCGGGCGCGTTTTTGCAGGACCTGCGCCGCCTTGCAGAAGATGCGGAACAGTCCCGCCGATGCTGCGCGCATCTCGTCGTAGAATGTCTGCGGGAACTGCCTGCACGGTATGTGTCGGGTAGCGGTCTGCATAGTCGCCGTATTGAATATAAGTGAAGACATCGATCGAGTGCATCAATGTAGGGTTCTTTGCTCTGCTGTTCACGTTAGGATCCTCCCGAGGAACGGATGCCCGCCTGACCCGAAGCCGGACTCTGCGGCTGACCTCGTCCGACTCGGGAACTCTTTTCGTTTCGTTGTACCTGCCGCGCCCCGTATAACCACGGGAACCGTGGGCGTGACTCTGGGAGGATGCCGTGAATGTTTTGGGGAGCGGTGTGAGCGGTGCATTCGTGCGGTAGGTCATATGTGCGAGATCCATTGTGCCGCCCGCGTAGGAGAATCCGTGAAATGCGAAGTAGTTCGGCGCGAGGGGCGAGGGAGGCTCGCCGTCCCGAACAGCCAGACGAGGTCGCCCGCGCCGTCGTGGCGAAAGGTGACGGCAGTGCTGTCGTCATAGAGTGCGGTCTCCGTGCCGTCGCCGTTGTTGAGAAGGGTGTAGCGGCGGTCGTAGGCATCTGCAAGACGCGCTTCGCCCGCGTTCCACTCGGGATGAACGAGATCGCATGCAGAAAAGGCGATGTCATGACGATAGACGTATGCTGCGCCGAGTGCTCCCGACCGAGGCAAATGCAGCGGCGAGGATGGCGGCTTTGCGCCCTATGTTTTCCATGCAGAACCTCCCTACGTTGCTTCTCCTGTCATCGTTCAAAGCGCCCCTTCCACTGCAGCGGTCCCCTCCCCGTGGTGCACGGGGAGGCTTTTGCAGTAGAGTTTTCCCATACGACCTGTTGCCCAATCAGCTTTGTCCTACGGACTTGCTTCTGGATAGGTCAGCAGTGAGAGGCTTTTTCGTGGGCATGCTCATCAATGCACCGCGCCGCTGATGACAAGCGACAGCCCACGAAGATCCCGAACACGAAGATGACCCGCCGCCGTATTCCCGCGCTGGATTCGGCGGCGAGTGCATATTGCGGTGCCATGCGTTGATGATGAAAGAAGCCCGACGATGAAGAAGAGGATGCCGACAGCGGAGTAAAACCACGCTTGTGATGACGCCCCTGCACGAAGTCCGCTGTCAGCACCTCGCAGTCAGGCGAGATGATGACGGCGCGCAGGATCTCGCCGATGCCGATGAACGAGCCGGCCGAGAGCCATGCGACCGCGCGGTTGCCGCGCCGAGATCTCCTCGGCGAAATCGCCGGGGATGAAGAAGTCGATCACGATGTTGGATACAATCATGAGCAGAATGCCGAATGCGGCGTAGAATGCGGTAAGCATCAGGGTGGACAGATCGATCATATGAGTTCTCCTATCGTCTGTGAGTCCTTTGCAAAATCAAGGGATTAGTGCGCAAGATGGCGTGTGCGGCGTGGTGTCTCCTCGGCTGCGGAGTGCGGTCGGTGCGGGGGCGGCTGTATGGTTCTGCGGTTTCTGCTGAGGGCAGACGCGGTAGTCCAGCAGGTGCGGCGGAGGCAGGGACTGCCTTCGGACTTTCCTGCAGCACCACTGCGGCACGCCCGCGCTGATCGCCCGTGCGTACGAGCTCGGCATAGCGCATGAGGACGTAGCCGCGCTCCAGTTTTTCGGCGGCGGGAGCGGAGTCGAGGGCGCCTCAATGAGGACAATGCGTGCCGTTCCGTCTGCCGCAGCTGTAATGCGTGCGAGTTCCGTCTGCGTGCGAACGATGAGAGGGTGCTCCGCATCATGCAGATCTTCATAGGGCATCCTGCACCCTGCCGTCCACGCCCCTCGATGAGATCGAGCGCGGTGCTGGCGGCGTCGATATGCGCCGTGTAGATGCGCGCACCGCCCTCCTCCTCATTCTCCGCATAGTAGGGGGAGCATCCGCCAGTCGCTCATGCTGTGCATGCAGGGCATGTTTACAAAGCGGCGGATATCATGCCAGTCCCGCGTACCGAGATCGGGGATTCCGTACATGATGAAGAGGACAACGGCGACTGCAGTGAGCCCGCTCCCCATATTGACGGCGAGATCGCGAAGCTGTGCCCGCAGAAACACTCCCCGCGCACGTTGCCTCATATCCGTGTCTGCGGTGATGATGGCGGCGGCAATCTTTCGTCCCGCAGAGCTGCTGCGGCGGCCGTTCCAATGCTCGACAAAGAAGGTTTCCTGGCCATCTGCGCTCTCGTACTGCTCGTATTCCGTCTCATCGCCGACAGAGGCATCCGTATCGCCCCATACGCCCGTCACGACCTCCGTGCCGCTGTCATGGAGACGGTAGCCCTTCGGCACTTTGTTTCCCACAGGGGAGGAGAGGCTGCAGGAGGTCCTCCTCCGCGATGCTCAGCCAGATGCGTGCGTCGCTGTCTTCTGTAATAAGGCCGTACTCTGTCCATACATCGTCCGATGTTTTTCTCCCTTATAGCGAATTTTTCTCCGCGATAATGTATGATTTCTCCCCGATTTTTATGCCTGTCCAACAATCGAACTCCATGCTGCATGCTCCCTTCGTTTCGTTTAGCGGGCGCTTTTTCCAGCAAACTACGATTGATTACAGCGAAAAATAGATGCCCTCCACGATCAGCACCATGACGGATGCGCCTGCCGCACAGCGGAAGAGGCTCGCACCGTTCCATGCGAGGAAGAGTGCAAAGACGAAGGCCGCCGCGCCCGCGAGGGGCGTGCGTGTCGCCTCAATGATGGCGGGGAAGGTCATGACGGCGAGCGTTACGTAGGGGACGTAGAAGAGGAAGGAGCGGACGAACACGTTCTTGATCTCGCGCCGCAGGAGGAGTGCGGGGTGAGACGAATCGCAAGCGTTACTGCGCTCATCACAGCGATGTAGAGCGAGATGTCAGGCATGGCTGTCCTCCTTTTTCCATGTCGATCGGGAAGAGTGCCGCACCGATGCCCGCGATGAGGGCGTGAGGGAGAATCGTGCGCGTGCCGCCCGAGAGCTCACTCGTGACGGGTGCATAGGGTCGCCGCGAGCGAGCAGACAGCTCAGGAGCACCATGCCGCCGATGGGGCGGCTCGCTTTTCGCGGCGGGCAGGACGACCCAGACGAGACATTCCATAGAGTGCGACCGAGAGCGCGGAGACGACCGCAGCGGGCGAGAATGCCGCCCGCGAGGATGCCTGCCGATGTTCCCGCTGACCAGGCGGGGATAGAGATCGTCATTGCACCGTAGTTGTAGTATGGGTTCAGCAGTGCCTCCGCGTGCGACCGTGATGCCGAAGATCTCGTCCGTCACGCCGAAGCTCACGGCGAGTCGATGCGGGAGCGAGGTCTCGGGGAGAAACGCTGCGTCAGTGCCGCCGCCATGAGAAAATAGCGCGCATTCGCCACGAGTGTCAGCACGGCGATCTCGAGATAGGGGGCCTGTGCCGCAATGACCGTGAAAGCCCGCATATTCGCCTGCCGAGGCGATGTTGATCGTACTTGTCACGAACCCCTGCCACGGCGTGAGCCCCGCCGTCTTGGCGAGAATCCCGAGCGTGAATGCCACGACGAAATAGCCGAGCGCAATCGGCACGCCGTCGTGCACGCCCTCCATGAACACCGCGCGCCGCGTGGTGCCGAGTGTTAACTCCTTCATATCAACCCACCTCACATAGTACCGTACTATTGTAAGATAAATCAGCTCTTTTTGTAAATTGATATGCAGGGGTATTTTTTCACGCATTGAGAATCGGGGCTGTTGCACGAAGCTAGAAAACTTCGTGCAACAGCCCTTGTCTATGTCAGCAGTATCGCTACAAGCGCCCCTTCCACCGCTTACGCGGTCCCCTCCCCAGTATCGCACGGGGAGGCTAGAATTATGGCATCTTAGCTTCCCCGTCGCAACGGGGAAGTGGCGAATGCAGCGAGCCGATAGGGCGTTCGTGCAACAGCCCCGCATTGGTGTCGGACAGATCAGTTCGGCGAGGCGGAGAGCACGACGGTGCTGTTCGTGCCATCGAGAACCGTGCGCGATGTAATCATGCGCTGTGCGGCAGAGCAGTAAATGCTGTCGGTAAAGGTTGCCCTCCTGCACGCTCTCCATATCAATGATCGCATTGATTTCGGACTCACTCATGTCGCATGCGATGTAGGTCGCTACACTCAGACTGGAGACATCGAGGACTGCGTCATCGTTGTCCTCGTTGAACGTGGCATTCAGATAGAAAATATTCTCTCCGTCTGTATGCAGCTGGACAATAGTACCATTTTGCGTGCGTGACGTATAGACATCGTGACCTGCAAGACAGGGACGCACCCAAAATCATGTGTAGGGGCACGCATAAAGGTCAGGTTTTCCAAAAACGTATTGACAAATTCTACATATTCGGCAGGGCTTACGTTGTCAATGAGCGGCATCGTGGCAAATGCCTGTGCTGTGCGTCCGCCGCAGAGGGCGAGGAGCATGGCACAGATGAGGGGGAGGAAAAGTTTTTCATCGGAGACACACCTTTCTGTATTCTTTCAAAAAGATTATTATCATTTGTTATATTCGACGCGCCGAGAGCTTTTTCCTGTTTTTGCAGCAAATAAATGGTCATGCAGGAACGTTCCCGCATGACCGTTTTCCCTATGTTCGGAGTCTCAGCCCAGTTCGTAGCCCGCGTCGTCGAGGACGGCGGCGAGCTCGGTGTCCGGGATGTCACGGCTGGCCCTGAACTTCGCCGTACCCGCTTCGAGGTCAACGGCGACATCCGTCACGCCGTCCATGCCGCTGAGAGCCTTCGTGACGTGCTTGACGCAGTGGGGGCAGGTCATGCCCTTGACGCTGATGGTCTTTTTCCATGGTGAAATCTTCCTTTCTCTGTAGGGGCGGAGTGATGCTCCGCGTTATTTTCATCGATCTCATCCACCGCAGGAGCGATGGGCGTGATCGTTGCTTCGTGCTGTGTGTGCTCCGCCACGGGTTCGTGGGCGATGGCAAAGAAGCGCAGGCGCAGGGCGTTCAGCACGACGCAGACGCTCGACAGGCTCATCGCCGCCGCGCCGATCATCGGTGAGAGCTTGACGCCGAATGCGGGGTGAGTACGCCCGCCGCGAGCGGGATGCCGATGATGTTGTAGAAGAACGCCCAGAAGAGGTTCTGCTTGATGTTGGTCATGACGCTGCGCGAGGGCGGATGGCAGAGACGGCATCGAGGAGGTCGCTCCGTACGAGTACGGCATCCGCGCTGTCGATCGCGACATCCGTGCCCGCGCCGATGGCAATGCCGAGATCCGCCTGCACGAGGGCGGGCGCATCGTTCACGCCGTCACCGATCATGGCGACGTGATGCCCTTCCGCCTGTAGGCGTTCGACATGGGCGCGCTTATCGGCGGGGAGAACGCCTGCGATGACCTCTGTGATGCCGAGCCGCGCGGCAATTGCGCGTGCCGTGCGTTCGTCATCACCCGTGAGCATGACGGGAGTCAGACCCATCGCCTTCATCTGCGCGACCGCCGCTGCACTCGTCGGCTTCTCCGCATCGCGAACGCCGAGCAGTCCGACGATGCGCCCCCGTGCGTACGACGATGAGCGCCGTCTCGCCGCGCTCAGCCATCTCCGTGCGTGCCGTTTCCACGGCAGCGGGGAGGGAAATGCCCAGTTCTGTCAGCAGAGCCGTATTGCCCGCCGCGCATTCCACGCCCGCCACACGCGCACGCACGCCTTTGCCGAACACCGCGGCAAAATCCGCTGCAGCGGGACGGTCAGCCCTTCTCCGCAGCATAGCCCGTGATCGCCGCTGCAATGGGGTGCTCACTGCCCTGCTCAAGCGATGCCGCAAGCGCGATAAGTTCCTCGGCGGTGATGCCGACGGGACAGATGCTGACCAGCTGCGGGCGCCCCTCGGTGAGCGTGCCCGTCTTGTCCATCAGTACCTTGCTGATGTTCCCCGCCGTCTCGAGTGCCTCCCCCGACTTGATGAGAATGCCGTGCGCCGCACCGCGCCCGTACCGACCATGATGGCGACCGGCGTCGCAAGCCCGAGGGCACAGGGGCAGGAGATGACGAGAATCGAGATCGTGATGGAGAACGCGAACTCCACCGTCGCGCCCATCATGAGCCAGATGCCGCCCGCCGCGAGTGCGAGTACGATGACCACAGGGACAAAGACCGCCGACACGCGGTCGGCAAGACGGGCAATCGGTGCCCTTTTGACCCGCTTGCATCGTCCACGAGACGGATGAGCTGACGGATCGTCGTGTCCTCACCGACGCGCGTCGCCGTGAAGCGGATTGTCCCATCGATGTTCAGCGTGCCCGAGGTCACGGCATCGCCCGCTGCTTTTGTCACGGGCATGGATTCCCCGTCACGGCGGACTCATCAACGCTCGTCGCGCCGTCCGTCACCGTCCGTCCACGGGGATGCGTGCACCGGGACGCACGATGATCGTATCGCCGAGGACAAGCGTCGCCACAGGAACGACCTGCTCCTCCCCGCCGCGCACAACTGTCGCCTCGGCAGGGGCAAGCTGCATCAGCGCCTTGAGCGCTCCCTGTCGTCTGCCCCTTTGCACGCGCTTCGAGATATTTGCCGACCGTGATGAGCGTGACGATCATGCCCGCCGACTCGAAGTAGAGATTCGTGCTGTACTCCGCCGCGAGTGCAAGGTCTCCGTGTCCTAGTCCCCAGCTCATGCGGAACATCGCGAACACGCCGAAGAGCGCGGATGCCATCGATCCGATCCCGACGAGCGAGTCCATATTCGGTGCGCCGTGCAGGAGATTGCGGAATCCGTTGACGTAGTATGGACGATTCACATACATGATCGGGAGAACGAGTACGAATTGTGCGAGCGCAAACGTCAGCGCATTCTCCGCGCCCCAGAACACGTCCTTGAATCCAGCCGCGTAGGGACGCCCCACATCGCGAGCATGGGACTCATCGCAATATACATCGTCGGCAGGAGGAAGAGGATGGAGATGAGGAGGCGGGTGCGCATCGCACGCATCTCCTTCGCCGCCGCATCCGTGCCCGTTCCTGCTGTGCCGTTCGTCAAGGCACCTGCGCAGGGTGCACCTCCCGCCGCGTTCTTCACACTTGCGCCGTAGCCCCGCGTCCTCGACGGCGGCGATGATTGCGGCGGGACTGGTGATCGCCGCATCGTAGGCAAGCGTCATTGTATTCGTGAGGAGATTGACGGAAACCTCCGCCGTTCCCTCCATCTTCTTTACGGCGCGTTCCACACGCGCCGAACATGCCGAGCAGGTCATGCCCGTGACGTTGAATGTTTCCTTTTGCATAGAGATTCCTTTTATCGTCAGAAAACGCCGTTCCCTCGCAGCGCCCTGATCGCCTTGCAAGCGCGGCACGTCCTCCGCCGTGGCAGGTAAGATACCGTAAACTCAAAGTCTCACCCGTCGGCTGCGGGAGGGAACCGCGCAAGCGGTGGAAGGGGCGCTTTGTGTAATCTTATAGAAGCCTTTGCGTTACAGTATAGCACTCCTGTCAAGCACAAACAATAATGAGAAAAATTTTTCAAAAACAGATTGCATCGGAATCTGATAAATGTTATCATCAGAGAAACAAAACGAATCATCCAAGGGAGGATTTTCAGATGGCAAAGATTGCAGTGGTATTTTTGGAGCGGATCGGGCAACACCGAGGCAATGGCAAACGCAGTCGTCACGGGCGTGAAAAAGGGCGGCGCAGACGTCGAACTCATCCGCGTCGGCGACTTCTCGGCGGATCGGATCGCGGACTATGACGGCATCCTGATGGCTGCCCCGCCTGCGGCACGGAGGAGCTCGATGACGGCGAGTTCGAGCCGTTCTTCGCCGAGGCGGAGAGTCAGCTGAAGGACGTGAAGGTCGGTCTGTTCGGCTCGTACGGCTGGGGCGGTGGTGCGTTCATGGAAACGTGGACACAGCGCACGAAGGGCGCCGGTGCGGTGATGGTCGCGGACGGCGTGACCTGTGAGAACGAGCCGGACGACGACGCGCTCGCTGCGTGCACCGCACTCGGTGAGACAATGGCAAAGGCGATCGGGTGAGAAAAAGGGATGTATGGAAAAAGGCTGTTGTACGAAAGACAACTTCGTACAACAGCCCTTTCGCATACCTCTGTTCAGTCCGCGAGCACGTCCGCGTACGCTTCTTTTCCGCGCATCATCTTCTCCGCGTAGGAGCAGACGGGAACGATCTTTTGCCCCGTCGCGGCGTGCTGCCTCAATGAGCGCCTCGATTAGTTTGCGTGCGATCCCCTGACCGCCGTAGGTGGGATCGACCTCCGTATGGGTGATGCCCAACGTCCGTCCTGCATCGTCGAATTCCGCGACGCCGACGCGCGTTCTCCGTCATACGCCGCGCTGCGCCAGTGATCGACTTCGTATCGTGATCTGCATGGTGATTCCTCCTTTGTCTATTCGTAATGCGTCCACATCCGTTTGACGAGAATGATGCCATCGTAGAGCTCTCCTGTCGGCGCAGCATAGCCTTCGATGTTTTTCCAGTACAGCGTATACCAGTCGATGTTGGATGTTGATACGCCGTGAAAGATTCCCGCTCAGATTGCCAGACGAGTTTTTCGTAGGGGCGGCGGGTTCTGAAACGGGTTATCTTGCATGAGATTCAGCAGTGCCCTTTGCCTTTGTCCTCAAGTCCCGCAGCCTTTGAGGGCGCGGCTTATCCTTTTCCGCCTGTTTACTGAACTTAATGAGGGTACATTACCACGCCTCGTTTGGGTCGCATACGTCGCACAGGGTATCGAGTGGCTCGTGGTCAGCGGCGAGAATGCTCGCGGTCATACTGGGGATGGCGTTCAGATAGAGCGTTTCCTGTACAGCGTTCCAGTCCTCCTCGGAGAGCAGAACCGCGTTCTTACCGCGTGTGTTCGTGATGATGACAGGGCTGCGGTTCTCGTTTACCTCTGAGATGAGCTGATAGAGATTCCGACGTGCCGCAGTGGCGTTGATCGCAGTCATATACGCTCCTCCTTTCCATGCGTTCATTATACCGTACGCTTTTTGCGTGCGTCAACGATATCTCTGTGCACCGCAGACCGAGATCTGCGGTATCTGTGTGAGAAAAGCAGGGGAATCAGAAGAAGAACTCGACGCGGCCGAAGAGTTTCGAGACCTTGTCTTGGCCGTCTATAACACGTGGATTAAGATCCTTGCCGCGGAAATATTTTTGCTGTGAGGACGACATTCGGGAACAGCGTGTAGTCTGTTCCAACCTCAACGCCCTTTGTGAATTCCATTGCACCGTCTGTTGTAGCTCCAAGCGCGGCTCCTGCAATGTAGCGGTAGGAGACGTATGCACCCCACGAGCCGCGATCTTCGGGGTTTGCACCCTTGTAGTCGTAGCTGACCTGATAGGATTTCTTGTATTTTTTGTCCATGGCAAGGCTGTTGTTGCGTGCATAGGCGGCAGAGAGGAAGTTGTTCTTATCGAAACTGTATCCAGCGTTCACGCCCCAGATGTTTATCTGTTCCTTGCCGCCGGTAAAGGCGATATAGCTGAGCTGAGGCGGTAATAGCCGACACCGCCCGTGAGACGCCCGTTATACATAAGCTCTGCAGCCTGATAGTTCGCCGGATCTGTAAGCTCCTCGTCACTGATGCGGCCTGCCTGGAGTTTTTTACACGCAAATCCTTACCAAACGAGACCTCTGCGCCCGAGAAGTGGTGATCGAAGATGAGCGCACCCGGCTTCGCATACGCCTCCGCCGAGAGCAGCTCCATTTTGCCGAGCTTGACCTGGAAATCGCCGTAGTCGCCCTGCGCCCATGCGTACTTCAGCTCGACTTTATCGCTGCCAGCCTCACCGGCATCCTTATTCATCTTGGTCTCCGCATCGAGGCGTGCATTGACGTGCCAGTGGCTATTCACCTCTGCAGATGGCTCAAGGCGGAAGAGAAGATTGTCGTCATTCGTCCGCTTTTTGCCGCTGTCACGCAAGGTCTCAACGCGCTCGCTCGTGTACGTATACTCGAGCACGCCGCTCCACTGACCATGTCGGCATTGCGCTCGAGATTCGACACACGTACGCCGAGGTTGTTCAGTTCGTCTGCGAACTCCGCGGCGAGACGATCGACGAGCGCGATCCGAGGCGGACAGATCGCCCTTGCCATCGCCTTGCCCACCATCTGCGCCATCTCGTAGCGCGTGATGTTGCGATCGCCGCGATAGGTGCCGTCGCCGTAGCCCCTCGACCACACCGTCCGCCGCGAGCTGCGACACGGCATCGTACGCCCAGTGGTCGCGCGGCACATCGCTGAACGGATTCGCCGCCGCAAATGTCGTCGATGCTGCGCCGATGACGAGCGCCGCGCTGAGCGCGGATACCAGAGTTTTCTTCATGGAAAATCCTCCTTCTGAGAGCGCGGAGTGAATCCGTGCTCCCTTACATCTGCGGAGGAGACCTGCCTATGTTTCCAATGATGTGCATTGTGTCTGCAGCGTATGTCTTCCTTCCGCATTAACACTGAGATTAAATCTTATTATATAGAACAACGAAAAACGATTGTCAAGCGAAAGATTCAGAAAAAATAAATAAACTACAGAAGGATATATTCGATGATTTCCTTACCAATGATTTGCGTGTGTGCTATAATGAAGGAAAACGTGGGACAATGATTGTTGGGAGGAATACACGATGAACGAATCCATCAAGGCGGTACATCTTGCGCATACGGACAGCGATCTTGCGGATGTCTCGGCATTCGGCCCTCCGCCACGGCGCATGCCGTAGCCTTTCATCGGAGTCTGCCGGACTATGAGCCGATTCCGCTTGCCGACCTTCGCCGACTGTCGGCAGTGCTGGGGCTCGGACGGCTTGCGGTCAAGGATGAAAGTACGCGGTTCGGACTGAATGCGTTCAAGGGACTCGGGGCGAGCTACGCGGTCGCATGTTATCTCGCGCAGTATCTTGGACTCTCCGAGGGCGAGATGACCCTACGAGAACCCTCACGAAGCCCGAGTATCGCGAACAGCTGCGCAATATCACGCTCGTCACGGCGACGGACGGCAACCACGGGCGAGGCATCGCATGGGCGGCGAAGATCTTTGGCTTGTTTGCCCATGTCTTTATGCTCAAAAGGACAGCTCGACCGAGCGCCTGGCGAACATCCGCGGTCTCGGTGCAGAGGCGTCGTTTACGACATACAACTACGATGACACCGTGCGTCACGCAGCAAATCTTGCAAAGGAAAAAGGGATGGGTGCTCGTACAGGATACGGCATTCACGGGCTACACTGAGGTCCCGCTCCGGATTATGCAGGGCTATACGACGCTTGCGCAGGAAGCGGCAGAGCAGTACGATGAATCGCCAACGCATATCTTTTTGCAGGCGGGGTCGGCTCGATGCCGGGGGCGATTGCGGCATATTTTGCAGCGCATGATGGGGAGAAGCGCCCCGTTATCACGATTGTCGAGCCGAACCATGCAGATCTGCATCTATCGCACGGCTGCCGCGAACGACGGTGCGCCGCACATTGTGACGGGAGAGATCAGCTCCATCATGGCAGGGCTGTCCTGCGGCGAGCCGAGTACGATTGCGTGGGAGATTCTGAAAGACTATGCCGATCACTTCGTCTCCGTGCCCGAGTGGGTCGCGGCGAAGGGCATGCGCATCCTCGGCAATCCACTGGACGATGACCCTCGCGTTGTCTCGGGTGAGAGCGGTGCGGTTACGATGGACTTGTCGCAGAGCTCATGCAGAACCGCAGCCTCGACTACCTGCGCGACCGCATCGGCCTCGGCAAGGACTCCCGCATCCTCTGCATCTCCACCGAGGGTGACACTGATCGCGCGAACTACCGCCGCGTCGTATGGGACGAGCCTGTATCCGAGCTATTGACCATAAATAGACACAAAATGCCCCTGCGCCGAAAACGGTGCAGGGGCATTAGTCATAGGCGAAAGTGTTCTTGTCGCATCATATCAATTTACTCCTCCACAACTTCTATACTTTTTAAATGTATACCTTTACCTCTTAAATTTTCTATGCAATCAGCCAGATATTCAATATTATGCTCTTTGTATATTGGACTGCCTATAATTTCTCTTTAAGATTATCGTACTTTTCTGCTGTCCTTCCTCTATAATTTTTATCTTTCCATTCCACAGAAACATTATATCCTCTTTTTCCATCTCCTCCATAACCAATACATGGTAAATAAAAAGATGATATGGGGAATATGTAAACACATAGTCCACAGTTTTATGTTTCTTTCCATCCATTGCCCCTCAGAGCACAACATTCCCTATGTTGTCCAAGAAGCTGATTTTTGGGCAATAAGTGGATAAGTTTTTCATGCCATAGTCTCATATTGTTCTCCTGTTAACAAAGTTGATTTTTTCTAAGGAATCGCTGATAAAATAAAGTCCGTCAGATTGGCGTAGATTTTTCGTCCGAACAAGGAGGCAAACCGGACGCATAGCCAAAGCTATGTGGAGGATTTGCCGACGAAGAGAGGGCGGAAAAAGATGTCAAGATGGCAGTGCTGAATTTATCAGTGCTTCCCTAGCTTCGTGGTAAGTTCCCCGATTTGACCGAGATTGAACACGTAAGCCTCAATGAGCATATCATTGGCGCGAAAATCCTCTAGGAAACGCCTTTGCAGTATTCACACACTTTGTTAACATAGCGGAGCATTTTTGTCAACAATAATTTTATCGCGTATAAATCTCAATTCCCGTCTATTTGATTTCCTCGGCAATTCTCGACCGTGGCTCGATATGGGTGATGTCGAACACATCCATGTCCTATCGTCCAGAGCCTCCCGCAGCTCCTCCACAAACCCCATGAATTTCAGTCCGCGCAGATTGCTGTCCACGAGCAAATCCACGTCGCTCGTTTTTCGTTGCAGTCCCTTTTCCATAAGAGCCAAAGAGAATCGCCTGGCGAATCTGATGCCCTGCAAAAATTGGCTGTAACCGCTGCTTTATTTCGTCAAAAGTAAAAATCATCTCCGACATATCAGTCACTCCAATCCTCGAACAGAGCGGGCAATGTCTTCCTGTATCTTTTTCCCGAGTGTCTCAACGTCCCGCAGCGTGATGGAGAACTTCTTTGGACTCTTAAAGCAAGAGATTTACTATGGGCGCGTCTACCATAGCTACGAGGAACTCAAGACGGCAATCGAAGAGTATATCGTCTACTATAACGAGCGCCGCATTAAGAAGTCTCTTGGTTGGATCAGTCCAGTGGAATACCGACGTAGACACTGTGCCGCAGTAACAAAAAGCGCAGGATTTTGCTTTCCTACGCTTTCAGGTCTAACTTTTGGGGGTCACTGCAGCCCCTCGGGAGTTTTCGTATCTGTCGTTCTTGCCGATCAGCGTACGAACACGACGTTTCCGTTCATGAGCATCTGGCTCTGTGCGTTTGCCGCAAGGATGCGGTCGCCATCATCGACGCTGACGACGACATTGACGGGATTCGTGGAGTTATTGCCGCCGCGCACCTGCACCGCCTTTATGATAAGCGAGGCTGCCGCCAGCACGCGGGAGAGACTGTGCCGCGGAGACGCTGGCGGAGTAGCCGACCATGCCCTGCGGATTGCCTGATCGTAGTTGATGTTGCTGACACCGTAAATGGCACGGCCGCTTGTGTCATAGATGACGGGGAGAAGCTGGGCTGAGCCCCATGCCGCCCGCATCGACGATGACGCCCGTATAGCCGACGCCTCTCGTCTGGACCTGCGTTGTAATCTCAGCCGTAATGGTGGCGGAGATGACCGGCGGAGGCAGCGCGGGCGGCGTGTTCTCGCGGATGGCGGGAAGGATTGCCGTTGCAAGACCCTGTGTGCCGTACATCGGCATGGACATGACGACACGGTAACTGCCGTCCATCATCGCCTGCCTTCGACGACAACGGCACCCTCTGATGAGTGCGCTGACTTTCGACTTGATGATGTCGCTCGTCGTGACGAAGTTCGTGACGGTCGTCTCCGCATCCACCCGCACGCCATTGATCTGCTCGGCAGGTTGCGCTGCGCATCCACGATTGCAGCGCGGCGCGCCATGATGCTCGCCCTTGGATCCGTAGCTGCGCCGGCGGCGTGCGCAGCCCTCTGCCGTGATCGTGCCCTGCTCCCACTGTGCGGCTGCCTCTGCCGCCTGCATCAGGGTGAGGTGCGGGGACAGCGGTATCCGGCGCTGCGTAGAAGCCCGCACCAAATGCAAACACACCTGCCATTGCGCTGACGAGTGCCTTTTTCTTCAGATTTTTCATCGTTGTCGCTCCTTTACATTGTTTCAGCGGAAACAGATCCATCTGTTCACACTGCGGCCTTAGTGCTTCTTACCCTTGGTGTTGACGCCCATCTTCGTAAAGATACCTCTTTGCCGTTCACGGCGTCCTTGGTCGCTTTTACGACGGCATTGAACGCCATCTCTTCGGTGACGTTCGCGGAGCCGAGCATGAACGCACTGCCCCTCTGAGGCCATGCCTCCCCTGATACGCGGTTCGAGCTGCCCTTGCCCTGTCCGACGAGGACGATGCGTCCTGTCGAGACCTCGACGACGCGGATCGTGACATTTGCAACGACACTTGCCTGACTGCCGACCAGTCCGCCCGTGAGGCTGCCGAGCCCTGAAGGTGTCCTCCTTCGCCGAGAGATTTGTGAGTGCGCCGAAGATCTTATACTCTGCGCCGCTCATGTTGCCGACAGCGACCGCGCTGTCGGCGCTAATAAAGGCCGGTCATGCCGAGGCTTTTGCTCATCCACGAGCCCCTTGAAACTCGATACGCTCGACCACCTGGAACACATCAGGGGCGATCACAGATGAGGGCAGTGAGCGCTTCATTTGCGATGCCTGCGCGGTCCCCGAAGCCCTCCCATTTGTCCGGCACCTTGTTCTGGAAGGGCATAATGGCAACAGTGGGATTGTCGTACAGACCTGCCTGACAGACAGAACTCATCATCAGCCCTCCGAGAAGGACAAGCACGCCCATCATTTTTCCTAAACATAGAATTCCTCCTTAAAATGATTGTGGACGCTGTGGTTCGCACACTGTCGACGGACGGATAACGAGGACTTAGCAGAAAACAGCAACGCGCTGCCCGCCACGGGTGCGTATTGACATCTCTTATGTCACCTGTATTTTAGCTTTTACATTAAAAAGAATTGATACTGTAGTAAACACCAGGTAAAAAGTCCTATTATTTGAATTCCTTCAGTTATGACGCGGGGAATTAGGTTTTTGAGTGCAATGTACGCTGCTGATATGAAAAATTTTTAGGGAAAAATAAAAGAACTGCCGAACGAAATACGCCGTTCGGCAGTTCTTGTGTGACCTATAGTGAGTGGTGGATCAGCGCAGTGCGATATTGATCCCACTGCCGCTGGTGCTCTCTACGAAGATGGAGAGGCTGGTATTTCGTTGGAGCATCTGGAGAATAGTGAATGGCTGCTGCGCGGAGGCAATGTCGATGGTCGTCTCTGCCTGCGTCCGTACCGCGCACGTAGACATCCTGTACGCCGCGCAGTTCTTTCAGCTCCTTTACGAGCTGCTCGACGAGGGAGAAGTTATTCGCACGGACGGTGAGGCTGGATGCCGGAGAATCGCTTGCAGCCGCCTTCGAGGGAATTGCTGCTCGAGCTTCTCGGCGGCCTTGACCGCTGCTGCCTGGCGCGACTTGCGGCGCGCGAGGTTGGGGCTATTCTCGACGCCCTGACCCTCGACGGAGTAGGTACCGATGATCGTGCTCGTGCCGAAGGAGATGATCTTCAGATCAAGCTGGGTGCGTGCCGATGCCATCGGTGTCGTGATATAGCCGCCTTGGTTGTTGGGGATCTTGATGTCATAGCCTTCCGCATGACTGCGCCCGATGACGAGGTAGTCGATCGGCCGATCGGCATTGCTGCCGCCGTATGGGAGGCGGGAGTCACCGCGATAGATGGCGTTGAGAACGGCCGAGTCCTGGAGCTGCGAGAGGAGGTTCACGTCGACAACGTGCTTGAAGCCGACGGTGAGGAGACGCTCTGTTCAGTGCGGTCTCGAGGATCGTATCATGGCCGGGAGTGCGTGAAGTCGTGATCAATGTCCGAATCATCCGTGAGGATGACGACACTGATGCGCGGATCGTTCAGGCGCATGACTGCATCCATGCGCTTCATGAACGCGGAGTTCGGGTCGGTGTTTACGTCGACGCTCGCCCGGACACGATACGCACCGTTGGTCATAGATTCACTGATGACCTGGATGTTTTGGACATAGCCCTGCGCGTGGGATAGGATCTCGTCCATTTCCACGGAGGTGTCCCTTGACGACTCGTGTTGAGTTGATATACATGCCGGCGATCTGCTCCACTGCGGTGCGTGCCGCATCACGCATGGCAGAGTCCCGGTCAACGCCAACACCGTCGACGATAACGGTCTCGAGCGAATGCGCTCTGCGCCATCGCCTACAGAGGCAGAGTGCAATAAAAATCATACGAATAGAAGCCCTTTCTTTTGTATAAAGAAACGCGCTTGTTTTCTGCATATTTATCATACGCAAAACGGGCAAACGTATATAGGAGGAAATTGGACGATATGAAAAGTGCCGCAGATACTGCCGCGGCACCGTCGTCTGGGGAATTATTTCTTCTGTTATCCAGCTCAGCAAGATCGAGGTTCTGCGAGGAACGCACGAAGTCGTTGAAGTCCTCCACAACCTCGTTGCCGTCTTCCTGACCCTGCGACATAGCCGCGGAACGTCTCCGATGAAGCGGTTGAGGCTCGATTTGTAGGAGCCGAGCGCGGGTACATCGGGGATCTTTGCTGTGAGTTCGTTGATCTCGTAATTTTCGCCTCGGCGGCAGCCTTGTCGATGTTCTCGTTGTCGAGCATATCGGCAAGCTCGCGCACCTCCATGTTCAGCTCGAGGAAGGCGGCGGCATTCCATCGTCCCTCCTGCGCATATCTTCGAGGCGGGCAGCTGCACTTCCTTGAAATGTGTCGTGACAGCGGCGTCGAACTTGTCATACGCAGGCTCGAATGCGTCGTAGAGCGGGAGATACTGCGCGGTCATCTGCGCGGCGGCGGCATAGTGGTTCGCCATGTAGCCCTTGGAGGAGTAGTAGCTCTCCATCTTGTCCGCGAGCGGGCGAGATCCTTGAGGGATCGTAAGCGCGGCGTCCGCCTCCGCGTCGATGTCGGGTAGACGCCGCAGTCTGCGGATTCTGCACGCGCTATCTTCGAGATTCTTCTTCAGATCGGTGAAGTGCGGGAGGGTGACGTTTGTCATACGCTCGCCGCTGCGCATCTCCTCGAGTGAGGGGGTGATGGCATAGTCGAACGTGACAATGAAGCGATTGTAGTCGTTCGTCGCGTCGAGGTAGGGGCGAGATCGCATCGATCTTGTCCTCGGTCGTGTTGCCGGCGAGCAGTGCACTCCACGCCGGCGGCGGGGTGTCGCCCTTATCGCTGCCGAAACAGCCCGTGAGGAGTACAGCGGGGCGCACAGGAGTCCGCCGACGGCGAGGATGGAGAGTGTACGACGCATGGGATGGAAACATAAAATCCTCCTTTGAAACAGGACACGCAGCGTAGCGTGTCAATGAAAACAGACGAGGTACGCGTGGAGGCTCAGTCTAACGCTCATAACACTCTATAAGTATAACGAAATAAAACACTTGTGTCAAAAACAAGACGATTATCCTATAACAATTGAGTCAATATACCTGTGCGCATTGGTTATGGAACGACGACAACACCCCCAGCTGCGTACCACCGTCCCCACGCTCACGGTGACGGCGTTCTTCGTTCCGCACGTCGTTCGGCGCGGCGCAGGGTCATCCAGAGGTCATTGTCTGTCTTGTCCGAGGCGTCCACGCGCTGCTAGGTCGTTTACTGCATCCTCAGCAGCGTCCCTGCATCGTAGGAAATCATGCCTCTGTACTGGTGGAGGCGCCAGATGGGGTAGGAGCTGTTCGTATGAGGTGTGCGCTCTGCCGCTGTAAAAATCTGCCTGTGCGAGGGCGTTTGCGTGTCGTTCATAGTAGGCACGGCCTCGCAGGACATCAGAGCATAGGCACGCGCGTCGCCCGTGATGCTCGGATCCTCCAGGAGAGGGAGATGTCGGCAATGGCGTGTTCGTTCTCGCCGCGCAGGATCATTGCCTCCACGTCCGCAAATATGGTTTCGATGGGCGTGGAGCACGGGAGCGCGACGCCTCTCCATAGACGGGCACGGGCGGGATGAGAATTGCGCCGTGCGGCATTGCGGGGCGGCTGCGCAGGTTGTCGTTCTCACGCTGCAGGGCGTCGCGCTCCTGCGTGAGGCGCCCTGAGCTCTGCCTTGTTTTCAGCGAGCGCCTTTAGATCGATCCCCTCGGTGTCCACAGAGCAGACGAGGTGGACACGGTAGCGCCAGGCATCGCCGACAAGCTCAGGGGTCACATCCTCATGCAGGACGCGCAGAACAGCGGCGGCGACTGTGCGAATCTCGTCACGAGTCAGGGTGTAGTCCTGCGTCTCGCTGCAGCTCTCGATGTAGACGCCTGCCTGCTCCGTTGCGGAGCGCATCGCCTCACCTCGTGCTGCATCGCGGGCACTCTTCGGCGTATCGTTGTCGCCCATCATATAGACCCCGTCTGCTTCGATGATCTCGGGGAGGCGACGGCGCATTGGCCGCCCCTATAAGAATCAGCGCGCATGGATCATGCGCAGGATTTGCTTTTACCATGATATTCACTCCCGTTTGTATTGTTCCCAAAATGTGATTAAAGGACGGTAAAAGAGAGATGAGACAGACGTTGATTAAAAATTTTTCTCGGCGGGGTTGACAGGAACACGGCCCTCGGGTATAATTCCACTATCGCCTGTGAGGCGGTGTGCTGATTTAGCTCAGTTGGTAGAGCAGCTCATTCGTAATGAGCAGGTCGTAGGTTCAAGTCCTATAATCAGCTCCATTTGAAACAAGGCTTCCGAGATCGGAAGCCTTTTTATCATATGAGAGGAGCTTTGCGATGCAGGGACAGGGCGCGTCTATTTTTACGCCATCAGTGCGGTAGTGATCTGGTCAACGCTCGCGGCGGTAGCAAAGAGTATTCTCACCGTGATTCCGACATTTGAGGGGCGCTTTTCTGAGTAGCCCTCATCGCATCGATCTTCCTGGTTGTCCAGCAGGGCGTACGCGGGGGCTGGCAGGTATTCCGCGCGGGATGACGGACGCAGCTACCTCGCGATGGCGGGCGCGATTTGTCGGGCTTTGTCTACTCGGGACTCTATTTCTAGCAGGCTGACGCAGCTGACCTCGCAGGAGGCGTGCATCCTCAACTATCTCTGGCCGATGATGATCGTCCTCTTTGCGGCACTCCTCCTCGGGGAGCGGATCACCCTGCGTACCGCCGCCGCACCTGCTCCTCGTTCTCTAGGCGTGCTAGTGCTGACGCTCGGCAAAGAGGGGCGTGCGGATGGAGATGCCGTCCTCGGCGCGCTCGCCTGCGTGCTGGCGGCAGTCTGCTACGGCTGTTCTGCGTGCTGAACCGGAAGCGGAATGCGGATCCGACGGTGCTGATGATGGTCGCGTGGGGCGTGACCGCGCTCTGTGCGCTGCCCGTGACGCTCATGGCGGAGACGTGGGTCACGCTCTGCATGGGCGCAGTGGGGCGGGATGCTCTGGTTCGGCATCTTCGTGAATGCTGTGGGCTATCTCTGGTGGGCGATGGCGCTGCAGCAGGCGCAGAACGCGGCGATGGTGGCGAACCTCGCCTACTTCGTGCCGCTCCTCCGCTTGTCGTTTCTGCCGTCATGCTCGGGGAGGCGATGTCGCGCGCCGCGCTCCTCGCGCTCTTCCTCATCATGGGCGGGATCCTGCTGCAAAATGTGCGCCGTCAAGAGATGAGGATGAGACGGTGAAAAGTCCCTGCGCTGCTGATGTGCCCGGAGCTCTGAAGATAGAGACACTTCCGGGCGAAGCGGATGTGAGGATGGTATCGATGCTCTCATCAGTTCTTTTTACGCTCGGTACGGATGTAGACTGCTTCGATGTTCCACTCCGCCGCGCTCCGTGAGGATGATCAGCGTGTGTCGTAGATTGTCTGCCCTGCATCGCCTTCGATGTGGCTTTGGGTCAAGCGTTTTGCCAGGTGGCTGTCGATGGTGATGGTTTCGTCGCGTTTGGTCTGCGTGCCACTCCCGGACGTCGATGCGCCTTAGTGTAGCGGGCAACACTCTTTTTCAGCTGTTTGGGGCTCGTCGGATCATAGTGAGCAGTGCCGGTCGGGTTGGCGAAGGGAATGTGCGTGACAGCGCAGCATCAGGGGTGGTCCTTGTATGCACTCTTCAAAACGCTCGCAGGAAAAGACCTGCGAGCCAGTCTTTGCTGCACTGCTTTGAACTCGCCGGGCGGGAGCAGGATCTCCAGCGCATCACCGCGATCCGTGAACGTTGACGCGCAGCTCAAGCAGCAGCGGATGAACCGCGATCTCTGCATGTGCGGTTCCTGCAAACGCAGCAAGAATGTAAGCATCAGAATGGGGACAAGAAATTTCTCGGCTGGACATGGGAATAACCTCCTTTGGATGTACCGCGCTGTATCCGATTGGAACAGCGCCCAGATGTATATATTACTTCTCCTCCGGCAGAGCTGCATGCAGCGTCGCACCGATGGGCTCGCGGATGACGAGCTCGGCATGGCGGTCTGCACTCGTCTCACTCTTGTTGATGAGGACGAGATGTGCCCCGCGGAAGTAGTTGATGAGCCCCGCCGCAGGGTAGACGATGAGTGACGTGCCGCCGATGATGAGCGTGTCCGCCGCGCGGATGGCGGCGACCGCACCGGCGATGGTGTCATTGTCGAGACTCTCCTCATAGAGCACAACATCGGGGCGGACGATGCCGCCGCAGCTGCAGTGCGGGATGGGGCGAGTGGTGGAGGATGTAGTCGAGTTCGTACTGTGCCCGCAGTCCATGCAGTGCGCACGGCGGATCGAGCCGTGCAGCTCGTAGACGGTCTGTGAGCCTGCCGCCTGATGGAGTCCATCGATGTTCTGTGTTACGATCGCCGCGAGAATGCCGCGCCGCTCCAGCTCCGCGAGCGCGTAGTGCCCGGATTTCGGTTCTGCTGCGAGGTAGACAAAGCGTCGTCGGTAGAAAGTCGAAAGAAACTCCTCCGGATGCGCCATGAGGAAGCTGTGCGATGCCATCTGCTCGGGTGCGAACTCCTGATGCAGCGTCTCGCTGTAGATCCCGCCCGCGCTGCGAAAGTCTGGAATGCCCGACTCCGTCGACATGCCCGCCCCGCCGAAGAAGACTGCGCGGCGGCTTCCTGATAGGATTTCTTTGAGTCTCGCGATCTTGTCCATCGTGTACCTCCTGCTTGACATTTTGTGGGGGTGGATATAATTGAGAATACAAAAAGGACGACTGGTGATTGGATCCGCCGGTCTCTCCGCAGAATTTTATGTTCTTGAAAGAGGGCCGACGTGAACCCGCGCGTACGGTTCTTTTTCTGTTATTTAATCAGAAATATAAAGGAATCACTGATAAAAATGAAGTCTGTTAGATTGGTGCAGATTTTTGTCCTGTCAAGAAGACGAAAACCGGACGCATAGCAAAGGCTATGTGGAGGATTTGTCGACACAGACAAGGCGGAAAAAGATGCGCCAAGATGGCAGTGCTGAATTTATCAGTGATTCCGTAATATTGACCATGAGCGTTGCTGCTGCAATCAGAAGCGAGAGCTTTTTCAAAAAGCGTCACGCATATCACCCCCACAAAGGGAGCAAACCGACATTCACCAGTCGCTGGATTCATTATAGCACATAGATTCGTTATAATAAAGTATAAAGGGGGGCTGTTGCAGGAAGCTAGAAAACTTCGTGCAACAGCCCTTGTTCATGTCAGCGGTATCGCTACACAGCGCCCTTCCACCGCTGCAGCGGTCCCCTCCCCGTGACGCACGGGGAGGCTAGAAATATCGAATCTTAGCTTCCCCGTCAGAGCGGGGAAGTGGCGAGCGCAGCGAGCCGATAGGAGCGTTCGTGCAACAGCCCCTTTTGCGTGCGATGGGGAAATCAGAAATTGTACGTTCCGCCAAGGATGAAGTGACGGCTCGGCGCGGCATATGCACCAAGCGTCGTATAGCCGATGGTCTCATAGCTCTCATCCGTGAGGTTCAGTGCCTTCAGATAGACCTTGAACTCCGGCGAGATGTGATAGTTCACGCCGAGGTCGAGCGTCAGATAGCGGGAATCTGTAAAGCGCTCTTTGCTGCGTCCCGTTACATAGTTGAGGTCGAGATCGGCGTCCCATTTCCCCTGCGTGTAGGAAAGTCCGAGATTGTAGCCGTTCAGGGCGGGTATTTGTGAGAGGTAGCCTTTTATAGCGGTCGGTGGATTCGACGTGTGCATAGCTGTATGCGGCGCGAATCGTCCACATATCGCTCGCCCGATAGCGTGTGCTCAGTTCCATCCCACGCCGATCCTCACGCTCCGTGTTGTAATAGCTTGTGCGTCCGCTCCATACCCAGTTCAGCGCGTTTTTCACCTTGCTGCGGTAGAGGCTCGCGGACACATTCCACTTGCGCGTGATCTGACTGTCAGCACCGATGGTGAAGGTGTGGGACTTCTCCCTGCTTGAGATTCGGGTTGCCAAGCATGAACGTTGTATTGGCATGGAGCATCTTGAGCGTCGGGTTGTTGACCGCCTGTCCCCACGAGATATAGGCGTGCGTTTTGCGGTCAAATTTCTTGTTCAGGCTGATGTGCGACGCGACATCGGATCCGTATTCGTTGTGATGCTCTAGCGCGAGCCGAGCTTGAACGCGTAGCCGTGTCCGAGCTGCCAGTCGTCTTCGAGGAAGAGTGCCTTGGTTGTGGCGGATACATCAAGCGTTCCGCTGTTCTCCTCGTGCATCTTGTCACGCGCCCAGAGGACTCCCGCGACGAGCATATTTTTGTTGCCGAGCATCCAGAGTTTTTGCCCTCGAAGGTATCGCGACGGAGGTTGTGGGTGTAGGGGGACGGTCCGAACGAGGAATCAAAAGGACCGTCGGCATTCGATGTGCTGTGATAGTAGCGCAGGAACGTGCCCTCGCCGTCCTTTTTCGCGCCGAACATATAGCTTATGCCGTATACACTGTCCGTCGTACGTAGACGGGATTTGTAATAAGGGATGCCTTCTTTCCGGTCGCCGAGGGAAAATGCCATAGCCGTCGTCTGCTTCATGGCGGCTGTAGTCCACGGTCAGGGCGGTCGTCGCCCATGATACGGTCATAGGCGATGTTATAGTCTGTATGCTCAATATCACTGTTTCCGAAGGTGCGTTTGTTTCTTCGGCATTTTTATACTGGAAATCCTTGCGGCGCTCATGTGCTGCGCCGATACGGATCATATTCTTTTTCATCGCCGCCGCTGACATTCACGCCCGCACGCCGTTCATCCCACGAGCCGAGCTGCATGTTGACGGAGCCGGTCGGTTTTTCCTGCCGTCGGACGCTTCGTGATGATGTTAACCACACCGAGACGGCACCGCTCGCCATAGAGCGAGGAGTTCGGACCGCGTACGATCTCAATGCGCTCGACCTCGCCGATGGCAATCTGATCAACGTTGATTGCGTTATCATCGCCGCTGACCATGAGGTGATCCCAGTTGACCTTTTTGCCGTCGACCATGACGAGGACGCGCGAGTCACCGTTGATGACGGGATAGGGCGGCAAAGCCCTTCTGCACGACGTTGATGTTCGCCCCTGAGCGCGTCGGAGACACTCTTGTAGTTGCCGCGCTCGATCTGCTCCTCCGAGATCAGCGTGACATCCGCCGGCACGTCGCTGATTGCCGTCTCGCTGCGGCTCGCCGTGACGACGATATCGTCCAGTGTGTAGGACTGCATCGCTCACCCTGCTGCCTCCTCCGCACTTGCCGGTGCTGCTGCACAGCCCATGCCAACGGTGAGTGCGCCCGCAATCAGTCCGCTGAGTATTGATTTTTCATCTTTTCATCCCTTCTCATTCATCCCTGAGGGCATCCAGCCCTGCGGCTATATCTTCAAGCGCCGTGATACAGCGCCCGTTCCGTTGTTGACATCGGAAAAATTCACGATGATGATGCGATTTTTCGCACGGCTTTCATATTTTGGAGATTTGGATCGCCGCGCAGTTCCGCGCGTGCCTCCTCTCCGTGCAATCCTTCGGATTCACATAGATGATGACCTCGGGTGCAAACCAAGGACGCGCTCGGGACCGACGGCGCGCATCTGGCGGTCGACGATGTTGTCCGCTCCCGCCTTTGCGTGCGATGTCGTCGATGATGTAGGCAGGGGCCGTACATGCTGTCAGAGACTGCTGCCGTGCGCCTGTAAGATCATCGCGAGTAGCGCTGTCCGCGCGCCGCCGTCCGTGCCTCCACAACGGCGACGCGCTCCTTCAGCCCTGCGGTATACGCCGCCGCACGCTCCTCCACACCGAAGATATGACCCATATCTCTGATAAACGGATAGACCGTTTCCTCTAGGCTCGGGTGTCCCTTGCGCACGGTGGCGGGGACAATGTACGCACCGATGCTGCGGTCGAAATAGGAATAGACATCGCCAAGCGCCTCGGGGGTGAAGTGATGTGACCACCCGATGATGAGATCAGGGGCGGAGCGCCACAACCTCCTCACGGCTCGGGACGTAGGGCGCGGCAAGAATCGGGAAGTGCCGCGTATGCGGCTGCGTAGGCGGGCGGCTCTGCACCGTAGGGTGCAATCGTTCCGATGATGCGATCCGAAAGGCCAAGGTCGATGAGCAGCTCCGTCGCCCCCGCGGTAGGGAGACGAGCACGCGCTCCGGCGTATGGGCGAGTGTGAACGCCGCAGGACGTCCTCGCTGTCCGATGTTGTGCATGCGATGCCGTCCGACACCGTGTCCTCGCGTACGAGCCGCGCCCATCGGTCGCCGCGAGCGATAGGATGAGGGCGCTGAACGCAAGCAGGGGGAGGAGGCGCAGCATATTGGCGACGCGGCAGAGTGTCCAGCCCTTTGTCTGCGTCCCGTTCATGACAGCTGCTCCGTGCGGTAGGTCGACGAGCGGCAGCCCCGCCGCATCGTAGGTAACGTTTGCACGTACGCCATAAATGCGTTCGAGCATTTCCTCTGTGATGATGTCCCTTGGCGTGCCGATCCGTTCGATGCGCCCCGCCTTCATAACGACGAGGAGATCGGCGTACATCGCCGCAAGGTTGAGGTCGTGAGCGCGGCAATCACGCCGATACCGAGGCTTTTTGACCAGCTCAAGTATGTGCAGCTGATACTTGATGTCGAGATGGTTTGTCGGCTCATCGAGGATGAGCAGCTGCGGCTCCTGCACGAGAGCAGCGCGCGAGCATGACGCGTGCTGCTCGCCGCCCGAAAAGTTCGTTGGAAGGAGCGCTCGGCCGCGTCCGTCATGCCGACGCGCGCAAGCGCCGCAGAGACGAGTGCGCGATCCTCCTCCGTGTCCTCCTCGAAGCTCTCCTTGTACGGAGCGCGTCCCATGAGGGCGATCTCCTCCACTCTGAAATCAAAGTCGACGGCGTGGAACTGCCCCATGACACCGATCTCCCCTGTGCCGCCGCGCAGCGGGATGTCCGCAATCGGTGTGCCATCCATCGTAATCTTTCCCGTCTGTACGCGGTGGACGCGGTAGAGGTGCTTCAGCAGGGGTGGACTTGCCGCAGCCATTTTGGTCCAAGGAGTGCGACGAAGCGATCAGCGGGGAGGTCGGCGGTGATGCCGTGCAGGATCTCCTTTGCACCGATGCAGAATTTCAGACCTTTCGATGTGAATATTTTTTTCATCGTCCGCCTCCGAAGTTTCCGCTGCTGCCGAAGAGCAGCTTCATGAAGAGCGGTGCGCCGATGAGCGCGGTGATGATGCCAATGGGCAGATCACCCGCCGGCAGGAGGGTGCGCGAGGAGATCGGCGACGACGAGGAAGATCGCACCGACGAGCAGGGCGGCGGGCAGCAGCCGACGATGGACGCACCCGTAAATGCACGCACGAGATGCGGGACGACCAGCCCGACAAAGCCGATGATGCCGCAGGTCGCAACGAGGACACCCGTCAGCAGCGCGAGAAGCCCCATGTAGAGGCGGCGCTTTGCACTTGCGTCGATGCCGAGCGTCACGGCAAGCTCCTCGCCGAGCAGGAGTACGTCGAGCGTGCGCAGCTGCGAAAGGAAGTAGACGATCAGCGCGGTGACGACGAGGACGGGGAGAAAGAGGCTGTGCCACTTCGCATCGGCAAGGCTGCCCATCGTCCAGAACGCCGCCGATTGCATCCCTCCGCGTCCGCCGCCATATAGACGATAAAATTGGTCGCCGCGACGCAGAGCGCACTGATCGCCGCGCCCGCGAGCACGAGCTTCACGGTCGAGACGCGCCGATGAATCCCCGCGAGCATGAGCACTGCAAGTGTCGCCAGAATCGCGCCGAGGAAAAGCGCAGCCCGGCACACCAAAGGGGATTGCCGCCGTCCCAATGAGGATCGCGAGTGTCGCGCCGACGGATGCCCCCGAGGCAATGCCGAGGATGAACGGCTCCGCAAGCGGATTCTGCACACTCGCCCTGCATGACGACACCCGCAAGCGCCAGTCCCTGCCCCCGCCGTCATTGCGAGTAGGGACGCGCGGCACGCGCAGCGACCATATAATGTCCGTGAGCGCAGGGTCAGCGGCGGGATGCGCTCCCACGAGCTTTGCCATGATGATGGCGATCGTATCGGCGGGTGGCACGGAGACACTGCCCGCCGATATTGCACAGACAGCTGCGAGGACGAGAAATATGGTGAGCGCAAAGGGCGAGGAGAGCAGTTGGCGGATAGGCAACTCAGGCTCCTTTCTGTGAGTACATTGAAACGTTCTTAAAAGCGAATGATATTCATGTTGAGAATACGGCACTTTCATAGCCGCTGTCAATGAAAAACTTTCGCAGATAGAAAACCCGTCTGCACCGCGCGGGTACAGACGGGAAATGGGAGGTTTGGGAAGTGTTATGCGTCGAGGTCGATGTCGAGGACGCCCGCCGCATAGGAGGCGGCTTCATAGCGCTGAATGAGTACGTGGATGTGGGCCGTCGGCATCCATGTAGATGTCCTGGGGGCAGCTTCAAGCGGCTTATATCCCTCGGGCGCGCCGTTCTTCGGCTCCGTGAGGCGGCGGTTCAGCGCGTCCAGCGTATAGCGGCCGGCACGATCCTTTCGATCTGACATTTGCTGCACGTCGTCAAGGGTGAGCGCCTTGCCGTCGGACAGGCGGAAGAGATAGCCGTGCGTGTAGGACATCGGGTGTGCTGCGCCCTCTTCGGAGATGAATTGCTCCGTCTTCAGGCTGAGCAGGTCGTCGCTGCTGTTTGTGATCTTGTAGCTCATCTCGGCAGAGGTCTTTTTGTTGCCCATGCGTGCCATATCGATTTCCCTGCATGAACGCCTTTACATCGTCCTCGATCACGGTGTTGATGCGCTGCTGTGCGTCAGCCGCGTCGGTTTGGACGATGGGATAGGTGAGGACTGCGCCCTGCTGGTCTCCCTCGTCCGTCAGTGACGGTCGGCATGGCGAACGCCGCACCGGAGAGCATTGCTGTCATTGCTGCAGGCGCCGCAGCGCGCAGAGTTTTCTTCATCATGGTTCCTCCGTTGTTCTCTAAGGATGCGCCGACAAAATGAAGTCCGTCAGATTGGGCTGAGTTTATCGGCGTTTCCTTAATTGTTATCGACGAATGATAGTGTAGCAGATCGAATGGAGGAGGGCGTAAGGATGGCGTTATATATCCGTAAAAATACGACGCCTGTGATTTCTTGATTTTTGGAAGAAGTGTCCCTATAATGAAAAACAAAAAGACAGCCAATATGAAGCTTTCGAAGGAGACCGATAATAATGAAGACAATCGAAATGTTCATCGACGGCGTGCGCGTTGCGGGCGAGGGAACGCTCCCCGTTTATCACAAGGCGACGGGCGAGGTGATCGCCGAGATCGCCGCAGCGGGCGCAGAGCAGTGCGTGCGGCGGTGGATGCGGCGGAGCGTGCCTTTCATGAGGTGCAGCTCAGCCCCTACGAGCGCTACGAGATCCTCATGCGTGCGGCAAATCTCATGTGCGAGCGCCGCGAGGAGTTTGCGACGGCACTCTCTGCTGAGGCGGGCAAGCCCATCCGCGACGCACGCGGCGAGATTGACCGCGCCTATCAGACCTTCATCCTCTCGGCGGAGGAGGCGAAGCGTCTGCGCGGTGATACCGTGCCTCTGGCAGGTGCGCCGGGCTGCAGCAATCGCATGGCGTTCACGATCCGCCGTCCGCTTGGGGTTGTCTGCGCGATTACGCCGTTCAACTTCCCCGTGAACCTCGCCGCCCACAAGATCGGCCCGGCGCTTGCGGCGGGCAATACCGTCGTCTATAAGCCCGCATCGGCGACCCCGCTTACGGCTTCACTCCTGTGCGACGTGTTTCAGGAGGCGGGCTTTCCTGTGGCTGCCTCAACCTCATATATGGGGCAGGAGAGTCGATCGGGCGTATCCTCACAGCAGATGACCGCATTCGGATGTTCTCGTTCACGGGCAGTGTGCCCGTCGGCAAGGCGCTTCATGAGGCGGTGGGTTTTTCGCCGTATCTCGCTCGAACTTGGATCGAGACTCCGCGAATATCGTGCATGAGGATGTGGATGATATCACGTGGGTTGCCGAACACTGTGCACGCCATGCGTTCGTGAATGCGGGGCAGGTCTGCATCTCCTGCCAGCGTGTCTATGTATCGCGCAGCATCTATGAGGAGTTCTGTGCTGCGGCAGTTGAGGCGGCACAGAATTTCCAGAGCGGCGATCTCATGGATGTGCACACACAGATCGGCCCCATGATCTCCGAGCGAGAGGCCCAGCGCATCGAGGATGGGTAGATGAGGCGGAGGATGAGGGGGCGTGCTGCTCACGGGCGGCAATCGACGGGGAGCGTTCTATGAGCCGACTGTGCTGACGGACGTTACCCCAGCGATGAAGGTTGTCTCCGAGGAGACCTTTGCGCCTGTCGTCAGCATCATCCCCTATGATACGATAGAGGAGGCTGTTGCAGCGGTCAACGATACGCGCTACGGACTGCAGGCGAGGCGTCTTCACGCGCTCCCTCGCTGTCGCGAACTACTGCGCTGAGCACCCTCGAGGTCGGCGGCGTCATCATCGGTGACGGCGCAACCTTCCGCATGGACAATATGCCCCTACGGCGGCGTCAAGGACAGCGGCATCGGCCGCGAGGGACCCGCCTATGCCATCCGTGAACTCACCGAGGAGAAACTGATCGTGCTGAATGTCGAGGATAGATGTTGTTGCTCCGTCAAAAACGGTCACGCAATATGCGTGACCGTTTTTGATCGCTGTATTATCTTTTTCTCTGTGAGACACGTCCCTCTTTGCCCGTCATGTGGGCGATGCTCATCTCGAGCATACAAAACCGCTCCCATGTACGGTCGATCATCTCGTTGTGCTGCTGCTCAGTATTGTCGGGCGCGTATTTGAGGGCGAGCTTGCGGACGGCAATACGCTTTTCCTCCTCGTCCTCGATGATGCGGATGCTGCCGAAGACAATAACGCTGCGGTATGCAGTCGTGTATTTCTCGGGGATGACCCTCATCCTGATCGATCACGGCGAAGGATGCGTTCGATTCCGCTGGATGGCGTCGATCTGGCGCCCCTCGAGCGCACTGTGGAAGTAGATGCTCGCCGTCATAGACGTAGCTGATGGGCACGGCGTATGGGAATGCCTTGTCACCCGTGGAGGGGCGAGTACGCCTGCCGTTCCGCGCAGAAGCACAGCCTCCGTCTCCTCTGGTGAAAGCTGCTGTACCCTACGGCGCATTTTGTGGAACATCACGCACCTCCATATCAAAAAGGAGGATATCCGAATGGATTCCTCCGTATATGGTCAAAAATGGTGGAGACGAAGAGGATTGAACTCTCGACCCCCAGATTGCGAACCTGGTGCTCTCCCAGCTGAGCTACGTCCCCGTGACTGACAAGGGACATTATAACGCTCACACGGGGAAAAATGCAAGCGGTTTTTACTGCATCTCACGCAGCACATCCGCTGCGATCTGCTCGGCGGTGAGGTGATACCACGCGCAAGGGCGGCGGGGTGTAACGGTTGAAGAACTTCTTCGGCAGACCGTAGTTCTTCACGCGTACACTGTCCTGTGCTCCGTAGAATGCGGCGACCTTCTGACCAAACCCGCTGTCGAGGATGCCGTCCTCGACGGTGAGGATGAGGCGGTGCTTTGCACGAAGTGAATCGAGCAGCTCCGCATCAAGCCCCGAGAGATAGAGCGGATTGATGACGGTCGCATGCAGCCCTTCGTGCGCGAGTTCCTCTGCCGCTGCGGACGCGAGCGCGGCGAAGTTGCCGACGCCGATGAGCGCGACATCCGCGCCCTCGGTCACCACGATGGATTTGTTCAGCGCGCCGTAGTCCGCACGCACCGGGTAGGGGCTTTCATCGTAGCCCGTGTACGGCATGCGGATCATGACAGGGTGCTCGCGCTGCCTCGACCGCCCAGCGCAGGACGGCGATGTGCTCGGCGACGCTCGTCGGCGCGAGATAGACGAGGTTCGGGATGTTGAGAAGATGGAGATGTCATAGAAGCCGAGGTGCGTCACATCGGTCGAACGGTAGAGCGATGTGCCTGTCGCGAGAAAGACGGCGGGGCTGCGGTTGATCGCAACATCCTGCGCCATTTGGTCGTATGTGCGCTGAAAGAAGCTGCTGTATGTGCCGAAGATCGGGCGTGCGCCGCCGCGCGCGAGTCCGGATGCCATAGCGACGGCGTGCTCCTCGGCGATGCCTACGTCAAGATATTGGCTGCCGAGCTGTGCGCGAGTCGGCGGGGCTGAGGTTGATGCCGCCGACGATGCCCTGCCGACAGGTAAATAAAAATTCGGGTGCTTTTTCGCCGTTTCCAGAACGAAAATCCACGGTTGCTGCAGCGTATGGGTCGGGCTTGGCAGGGCTTCTTGGCGATGCCGTTTTCAAGATGAAAGGGGCATGACGGTGCCAGCCCTCGGGATCCCGCCTCGGCGAAGGTCAGCCCTTGCCCTTTGCGTATGAATGTGGATGACAATGGGGTGCGGCGTGTCCTTGACTGCGCGGAACACGCGAATGAGCTCCTCGACGTCGTTGCCGTCCTCCACATAGCGATAGTCCAGCCCCATTGCGCGAAAAAGGTTGTCCGGTGCAGTGCCGTTTGTCTCACGCAGCTCTTTTGAACTTACGGTACATTCCCACCGTGGTTCTCAGAGATGGATTGGTCGTTGTCATTGAATACGATGATGAAGTTTGTGCCCAACTCACCGACGACGTTCAGACCCTCGAGTGCCTCACCGCCCGACATCGAGCCGTCGCCGACGAGCGCAACGATATTCTCTGTGCCGCCGGCGAGATCGCGCGCTTTTGCAAGTCCAGAGGCGAGGCTGATGGCGGTCGAGGTATGCCCGATGTTGAAGATATCGTGTGTGCTCTCGTCCGTGTTTGTAAAGCCGGAGACGTCGCCGATATTCTGCCTCGTTGACGTATGCACCGGCGCGTCCTGTCAGCATCTTGTGGGGGTAACACTGGTGGGACACGTCGAAGACGATCTTATCGCGCGGTGAATCAAACACCGTGTGGAGTGCGATGGTCGCTTCGATGATGCCGAGATTCGGTCCGATGTGCCCGCCGATGAGGCTTGTGCGGTGGATGAGTGCTGTACGCATCTCCTCTGCGAGGAGGCGGCGCTGCTCGGCAGTATAGCCCTTGATGTCCGCAGGGCTGCTGATATGTTCAAGATACAAGGCGGATGCCCTCCTAGGGTTGACATTTGTGAATGAACCGTTCTCATTATAGCATAAATTCTGAGAAAAATAGCACGATCGGATAAATTTTGAGTTATTTTCCAGACAGAACAGAAAGCAAAAACGCCTCGGAACATATCTCCGAGGCGTTGTACAGGTATTATTCGATGAGGGGCGCAATTCATTCAGCGCGTATCACCGCAGTGTCGCCAGCGTATCCGCCGCGATCTGCTCGGCGGTGAGATGGTGCTCACGCGCAAGCTCGGTCGCGTCGTGGCGGTCATGGAACTCCTTCGAGAGGCCGTAGCAGCGCACGCGGACGGCTGTGTCCCATGCCGTAGTACGCGGCGACCTTCTGTCCGAATCCGCCGTCGAGGATGCCGTCCTCGAGCGTGAGGATGAGGCGGTGCTTTTTCCTTGAGGCGGTCAAGGAGGGCGGTGTCGAGATCCGAGAGAAAGATCGGACTTACGACGGTCGCCTTGATCCCCTCTGCCTCAAGCTGTGCGGCGGCAGCGCCCGCAAGCGCGGCAAGTTGCCCACACCGATGAGGGCGACATCTGCGCCCTCCTGCAGACCCTGATATTTGTTCAGCGCACTGTAGTCTGTGCGCACGGGGTAGGGGCTTTCCTCGCAGCCGCCGACCGGCATGCGGATCATGACGGGATGGCGCGTCTGCTCCACCGACCAGCGCAGTACCGCCTTGTATTCGTCGAGGCTCGCGGGTGCGAGGAATACGAGGTTCGGAATGTTCGCGAGATCGGGATGTCGAAGAAGCCGAGGTGCGTCACATCGTTCATATAGTAGATGGACGCGCCGACGGAGAGAAAGACGGCGGGACTGTTGTTGACCGCGACATCCTGCGCCATCTGATCGTAGACGCGCTGGAAGAATGTGCTGTACGTGCCGAAGATCGGGCGCGCACCGCCGCGTGCGAGTCCCGATGCCATCGCGACCGCGTGCTCCTCGGCGATGCCCACGTCGACGTACCGACTGCCGAGTTCCGTGCGATCCTTGGGGGAGAGTCCGATGGCGCCCATCGTACCCGCCGCGAGAAAGACGATGTTCGGATTTGTCCGCGTCTGTTCCTTGAGGAAGGCCTTTGTCGCCTCCCTGATATGGATCCGTGTGATGGACGTTTCCAGCGCGCCCGTTTCCATGTCGAATGGCATACGATAGTGCCAGGTCTCGGGATCCTCCTCGGCGAACTGGTAGCCCTTGCCCTTCTGCGTGACGATATGCACAACGACGGGCTTTTGTACTGTTCTTGACCGCAGAGAAGGCCGCAATCAGTGCCTCGCAGTCGTTGCCGTCGGCCACATAGCGGTAGTCGAGTCCCATCGCGCGGAAGAGGTTGTTCTCCGCTGCGCCGTTTGTCTCGCGCAGTTCCTTGAACGTGCGGTACATCCCGCCGTGGTTCTCCGCGATGGAATGCCCGTTGTCGTTGAATACAATGATGAAGTTCGTCTCCATCTCACCGACGACGTTCAGCCCCTCAAGTGCCTCGCCGCCCGACATGGAGCCGTCGCCGATCAGGGCGATGATGTTCTCCCTGCGCCCCGCGAGATCCCGCGCCTTTGCAGACCCGAGGCGAGGCTGATCGAGGTCGACGTGTGGCCGACGTTGAAGAAGTCGTGCGGGCTTTCTCCGGATTCGTATAGCCAGACACCTCGTCGTACTGCGCCTCGTTGATGTACGCTCCACGCGCCCCGTCAGCATCTTGTGCGGGTAGCACTGGTGCGATACGTCATAGATGATCTTGTCCGTCGGCGAGTCAAAAGACCGTGTGCAGTGCAATGACCGCCCTCAATGATGCCGAAGTCCGACCGAAATGCCCGCCGTGAATGCTCGCACGCTTTGAGGGTGCGTCGCGCATTTCCTGTGCGAGCACTCTGCGCTGCTCCGCCGTATAGCCCTTGATGTCGGCGGGCGATGTGATCGTTTCCAAATACATAGAAATCCCCCTTTGCAAGATCATTTCCCTGAGCGAATTATATCACCGAAAATGTACATGAATGTCAAGGAGCGTAGCAAATGCAACGGATTATTTTCAGAGAGCAGTGGTAAAGTAAACGCCGAAACTGTGACAGAAATTTTGATGGAGGATACATATGAAGGAGATATAAGATGAAGGGCAGCCGCATTGTCATCAGTGAGGTCATGATGCCGAGTCAGACTGAACCCGAACGGGAATGTGCACGGCGGCGAGATTATGAAGCTGATGGACTCGGCGGCGTATGCGGCGGCGCGGCGCTATGCGCGTTCGAACGTGGTCACGGCGCGCGTGGATGAGCTGGAGTTCCATCTGCCGATCCGCATCGGCGATCTCGTCGTTGTAACGGCAGATATCGTCTACGTCGGGCACAGCTCGATGGAGGTTGCGGTCAACGTCATCGTCGAGGATCTGGACGACGGCGGCGATCCGCAGCTCGCGCTCGGCGTACTTTACCATGGTTGCACTCGACCGCAATGCACGTCCGAAGTCCGTTGCCGCCGCTCACGCTCGATACCGAGGAGGCGCGTGCCGCGTTCGAGGAGGGCAAGCGCCGCCACGCAGAGCACAAGGCAGCAAGCGCCGCACTGTCACACCTGCGGGCGGCTGCGTCTGTGAGGCCAGTGCGCAGCAGACCACGGCGGCGAACGAAGCGGAGAAGTAAAAACAGCACTTCGCATATTGTGAAACGAAAAACGCAGCTTCGTGCGAGGGGCTGCGTTTTTTCTTGTGTGGGGATTTAGTCGATTGCTCCTTCGAGTTCTCAGCAAATACTCCTTTTTGTCCAGTCCGCCCGCATAGCCCGTGAGGGCTGCCGTTTGCGCCGATCACCCTATGGCAGGGGGACGATGATCGAGATCGGATTGCGTCCGACCGCGCCGCCGACCGCCTGCGCCGACATACGTTTTCCTGTCTTTTTCTCAAGACGTTTCGCGATCGCTCCATAGGGTCGTCGTCTCCCCGTATGCGATTGTCCGCAGGATCGCCCATACCGACATCTGAAACGCTGTGCCTGTGGGATTGAGCGCAGGGCTGAAGTCTGGCTCCTTGCCGTCGAAATACAGATCGAGCCACCGCATGACCTCTCCGAACAGGGGAGGTCTTTTTGCGTCCTGGCGAAAGATCAGAAATCTCTCCCCATCGAAGCACAGCCCCGTAGGTGCCATGCCGTCACTCGTAAGCGTGATCCCGCCGAGCGGGGAATTGTAGTGTGCTGTGTAGATCATTGGAATCCCTCCTGCTGTTGATTCTATTATAGAAGAAAAGTGTCCTTTTCAAAATGTCGCCTGTCGTGCGACCACCCGTCCTCGCTTCCTGCTATACTCGACACCATAGAAGAGGTCACACAGTATAGAGGAGGAGATCATCATGGCAGAGGCAAAGACGAACGGACAGACGGAACTCGTATTCATCTTGGATCGGAGCGGGTCGATGGAGGGGCTGGAGAGCGACACCATCGGCGGATTCAACGGCATGATCGCGCGGCACAAAGGGGAACGGGGGATGTGCTCGTCTCGACGGTGCTTTTTGACCATGAGGACGCGGTCATTCGCGACCGCGTGCGGATCGCTGAGGTGCCAACGCTCACGGACAAGGGTACTACGCGCGGCTCAACGGCTCTGCTCGATGCGATGGGCGGCGCGATCCACCACATCAAAAACGTGCACAGTACGCCTGCCCCGAGGATCGTCCCGCACGCACGATGTTCATCATCACCACCGATGGCATGGAGAACGCAAGCACGTGCTATACGGCGGATCAGGTGCGCGCGATGGTGAAGAAACAGGAAAAGGAGGCGGGCTGGGGAGTTCGTCTTCCTCGGCGCGAACATCGACGCAGTGCAGGTCGCAGGCGGACTTGGCATCCGTGCGGAGAACGCCGTCGAGTTTGCTCTGTGACGCGGCGGGCGTGCGCGAGAACTTCGCGTCGCTTGCGGAGATGACCTGCGCATTTTCTGCGGTGGGCGCAGTGCCGACCGGATGGTCGGAGAAGATCGGCAAGCACCTCGCAAAGAAGAAGAGAGGTCGCCGCTGAACGAGAACGAAAAGCTTCCCCCGCCGCAGCGGGGAGGTGGCGAACTGAAGTGAGCCGGTGGGGGCGCTTATGCGATATCGCAAAATATCAACAAGGACGGTTGTATCTGTGGTAAATCAATGAAAACAGATCTCTTGCAGGGACAAAAACCCTGTGTTAAAAATTTTATGAAAAAGAAACTGAGAGGGGCATGTCCATGATACCGCTGCACAAAACGCCATCTGCAGAGCTTCTTGCAAAAGATTCGCCGCTATATCGCCGAGCATCTGCTCGATGTCGGTGACGTGATTGAGGAAGCACAGTGCAAGATGCAGCATCCTGCGCCGCGCCCCTTTGAGGAGGTGCGCGAGCGGCACGGCATTGCGCGCAGCCCTGGCGTACATGAAGAGCCCGCGCATTGGGCGTCCAGCCTCCCTGTCTGCACATGTTGGTCTGGACGGCATTCTCCGCGCCTCAAGAGCAAACTCGACAAGCCGAAAGAAACTTTCTCCGAACGCCTCCTGCGCCTCATCAGCGAGCGCGGTCATGACCGATGCGGAGGCGTACAAGCGCGCGGGCGTTGATCGCAAAGTATTTCTCCAAGATTCGTAACGGACAGGCACCGTCCGCGAAGGTCATCTATGCATTTATCTTTTGCACTCAGGCTGAACATCGACGAGGCGCGGGATCTCCTCGCGAGCGCGGGGTACAGTATCTCGCCGGCAAGCAAATTCGATCTCGTCATGGAGTTCTGCATCGCGGAGGGCTACGATATCGACACGGTGAACGGAATCCTGTACGAGATGGGGATGGATGTGCTGTGACGTGAGACTTTTTACTATACCGATAAAGAAAATGTCGACCGCTGGGCGACCTGCGGCGATGGATGTTTTGCTGGAATGAGCATAGATGAAGGCGAAAACGTTGGGAGGGGAGTGTGGGTGAACGATGGATATGATGCGGGAGGAACACAGGGGCGGAGTGCTTTGCTGCCGTGGAGGAACGTCCTGATTCCTTAAGGAATCAGGGCACTGTCAGATTGGAGGAGACGAACATGGCTGCTTTTCTGTATTGGGTCGCCGTTTTGATCGTGTTTTGTCTTTGGTCTGGGATGATCCTATGCATCCTTGCCGCTTTTTTTATATGTTGACCAAATGGATGGGACGCTCTCTACAAGCGTCTTCGTCCACGGTCGCTGTCTGAGCCAGCAGCCGCATTATTTCAGGCTTCCTGATGGACGAGTCCGCTATCTCCCGTGAATCCTGCGGAGAAAATCAGATATGTTCTTCCACATAGAAAGGGGCTGTTGCACGAAGTTTTCTGGCTTCGTGCAGCAGCCCCTTTCGTATGTATCGTTAGATTTCCGTGCGGAACTTGATCGCGCGGATGATGCCCGCATCGTCGATGTCGAAGGTGAGCGTGGCGGCTTTGTCATCAAATGCGTATGTGCAGGGCGGTGAACCCGTCCTCGTTTGCCTCGGAGAAGGAGGGTTCGCCGTACATTTCCTCGATGTCCTCGTAGCTCTTTCCGACACAGAGTCCGCTGAGGGTGCGTACACTCGGCCCCCAGCGACATCGTAGCTCGTTATGGTGAGGTCGCCCGCATCGCGCGTATCCTTCGCTCCCTGTGACGGCGCGGAAGACGAAGGGTTCTGGCACCGTTGAAGGTAAAGGTGATGAAGCGCATGCCGTCGCCCGTGAAGTCCTTGCCCTGGTAGTCGTCCGCAAGCCCTGCGCGGACGATAGCCCTGCGGGCATCAGCGAGTGTGGCTTTGCGCGGTTCCAGCTGATTCTGCCCGCCCGTAGCCGTATCATCCAGAACAAGTGTCGCTTCCCAATAGGGTCATGCCGTGGGCCGATGCTGTCGCTGCACCGAGTAGGATGCCTGCGGCAAACAGGGCGGTGCAGAGAAGGCTGAGGAATCGTGTTTTCATGATGATCGCTCCTTTGTGAGAGTTTTTCTAGACGCCTCAAGGCGACCCTTGCCATTATGTCAGCGGTATCGCTGCAAGCGCCCCTTCCACTGCTTACGCGGTCCCCCTCCCCGGACCGACGGGGGAGGCTGGAATCTTTCCTCAATATTTTTCCACCGCCGCCGCCGTGATCGCTGTCACTGCTGGAAGAGGTGATGTAGGGAACCGGAGGACGAGGTTTTTGGCTCATATTTCGCCCGCCGGGATTCTGAGGTGCGGATATGGGTGTCCTTGCGTGTGTGATGCGGACGCTCGTGCTATGAGAGGTAGTCATCCGCCTCGAGGCGTGCTCGGTGGTATCCATCCCCTCCTCAAGGTAGGAGGAAATTGAACCATAGACGATCGCTGCGGAGGAGAAGAGCCGTGCCGAGAATCCGACGATCGCCCATGGATCGAGGAGGGATGTACGGTTTGCCCTCCTCTCGTAGTAGGTCAGCATCTCGTCCACGGTGGCGGCAAATGCGGTGTATGCCTTGCCGTATTCGTTGTCCTCGAGATCGGGACGAAGCTGTCTGCGAGGTACTCGATGCCGTACTCATCGGTGATGCGCTGGCGCATCTTGTTGTCGGTGGAGACGTAAAATCACGCTCTTTCGGCGCGAGGAGGAAGACGATCGTGCCGTTCGCACCGCCATCCATGATCCGACTCGACGGCCGCGTTTGCGATCTTGCCGAGGACTTGCCCGTGCGTGTCGCTTGACGTTGCCGACGAGGATGCGTACGCCGTGTGCTTTTCAAACGCGGCGATGCTGGCATCAGTGCCTGCTCCTTTGCATCGGTGAGGAGATCCGCCTCGTCCGCGGCGCGCACCGCTCCGATGGGGGGCGCATCCGCGCCTCCGCGCGCCACGGCGGCGGCGACTGCGCTGAGGACACCCGCCCTGGTGAAGGGCGCTGCTCCCGCTCGTAGTAGGTTAGGATCTCATCGACGGTCGCAGCGTGTGCATTGCATGCGTCTGCATATCGGATTTCTTTGAGGGCAGGCAGGAATTTCTCCGTGACGTGTTCGAGTCCTCATCAGAGATGCGTGTGCGCATCTTCCCATCGGTGATGAGGTAGTAGTTCCTGTTCTCCGGTGCGAGGAGGAGGAGAATGGCACCGTTCTCGCCGCCAGCGGCAAGATCGCTGGCGATCATCTGCTCGCGCGAGGCGATTCGAGCGACTGTCCTTCCAGTCCTTGACCGTTGCCGCGAGGATGCGGATGTGGTGTGCGTCCTCAATCTTCTTGAGTTTCGCGTCGGCCGCATCATCTCTGCATTCGTGAGGATGTGGATCTCGTCGATGACGCAGGACTCTCTGAGTCCGGTACCTCCGGCGCTGCCATTGCCTTTTGCGGCGGGGTGAGGGCGAGGAGGCTGAGGCAGAGGAGGAGCAGCGCAGGAAGTGCACTACGTCCGTGTTTCATTTCGTTCATCATGTGCCGTACCTCCTACCAGTCCAGAGATCAGCCACGCGATCCAGCAGGTGATGGAGAAGACGAGGACAGCGGGCACGAGGGGGTAATACGCGTTCCTTGAACTCGTCCCGCGGCAGTGAGGGCTGACGACTTTGCCGGTCTGTCCGTTCATCGCTGAAGGTGTAGCGGCTTTCCCTTTGTAATTCGTGGTAAGGATCCAGACGGGCGGCATCGCATAGCGGACATCTCTTCCTTATGGATCAGCGCGCCCTCGGGGTGACGTTGCTGTAGTTCTTGACGCTGGTGGAAACTCAGGAGGCACTCTCTGCAGACGGCTGTCGGCACGCGGCAGGGATTCCTTCACGTCGACATCATACTTGTCCGCGAGGTGTCCTGTGAAATATGCGGCGGAGAAGGGAACGAGATCCTTGTAGTCAAATGGCTCGATGCTGTCCATGAGAGGTCCGTCCATGCGCTTGCTGGCATCGACGGGGATCCCATGGAATGTCATCTCGCCGCTGCGCTCGCAGCGGTGAGTGGGATGTTTTCGGTGACGGTCTCATTCGTTGTTTTCGCGGGTGTTCCTGCGCTCCGCAGTGAAATTTGCATCGACGTTCACATGTGCGTCGAACAGCCAGAGGGGACGTACATGGACTGGATCTCTTTGATGCGTGGTTCTCGAGGTGAACTCCTTCGGAGCAGGCGCTTTCCCTTGCAGAACTCCGTGAGCGCGGCGACTGCCTCATCCTTTCGTCTTCTTGAACGGGATGATGACATCGGGCGCAGCATGCCGTCGAAGCGGCGCGGGATCATGTTCGGGCTGCCGCAGTAGGGCGCACTCGGTCGCCATGGTGTTGCCGTCGGAGACGAGCTCTGCACCAGCAGGAGGAGCGAGGTCTGGATCATCAGTGCGCCGTCTCGGCATCATCCCATGTGCCAGAGACGTTCTCAGTGTTCCACTGGGCCTCTTTTTCTCGGCCGCATCCACTGCCTGTTCCTGCTTCTGCGCAAAGAGGGCATCCATCTCTGCGATGCTGATCTTGGTATCGCAGAATTCGCAGGTGACGTGGTTATGTCCGGGGAGGAAGGTGAGCGGCGCACCGCATTTTGGGACATTTGTAGCTGACGCTGGTATCGGGCATAGGTACCTCCAGGGAATCGCTGATAATAGTGAAGTCCGTCAGATTGGCGTAGATTTTTCGTCCGAACAAGAGGCAGACCGGACGCATAGCAAAAAGCTATGTGGAGGATTGCGGACACAGTTCGGGCAAAAAGATGCGCTAAGATAGCGCGGCTGAGTTATCAGTGCTTCCCTAGTACTTCCCGCCGCCGCCGCTGCGCTCGTCGCGGCTGGAGGTGGAGATGTAGGAACCCAGGAGGAGGATGATGATGTCTCCTTGTGCTTCGTCTCACGGGGACTCTGTGGTGCGGAGGAAGACGTCCGCGCGTTGTGTGAGGCGGAAGCTGCCGCGCTCGACGTAGATCGTCTGCCTCGTGGGCACTTCGGACACTGAGCATGCTGTCCGAGAGATTGGCAAAGATGAACCAGTAAACGAGGGCGGCAGCGATGAGGCGCACCGACGAGGGGCGACGATGGTCAGCAGGAAGGCATCGGGGTTGAAGGGCTTTCCTTCCTTTTCGTAGTAGGCTACCATCTCATCCACGGCCGCTGCAAATGCGGTGAATCCCTCGGCGTATTTGTTCTCCTTTAGGGAGGGACGAACCTGCCCGGCGAGGTGTTCGATGCCCTTGTCGTCGGTGATGCGCGTCGCGCATCTTGTTGTCAGTGGAGATGTGAAGTCGCGCTCCTTCGGCGCGAGAGGAGGACGATGGTGCCGTTTGCACCGCCGTCCGCGATGCGGTCGACAACGGCATTGGCGACCTTGCCGAGCACCCTGTTTTGTGCGTGTTCTTGACCGTACCGAGGATGCGGATGCCGTGCGCCTGTTCGCAAGCGGCGAGCTTCGCGTCGAGTGCCCGTCCTCGGCATCGGTGATGAGGTCGGACTCGTCGATCACGCGCACGCACCAGTCCCGCATCCTGTCTGTGTCCCCGGCCGCGACTGCGCGTGCAGCAGCACTGAGTGCGCCGCCTGTGGTGAAAGGAGCTTGCCTTCCTTCTCGTAGTAGGTGAGCATTCTCGCCACGCGACCCGACCAAATGCCGTGAACATATCGGCGTATCTTTTGCTCTCGAGGCGGGCGGAATTTCTCGTGAGGTGCTCAATGCCCTCGTCGGTGATGCGTGTCCTGAGCTTTGCATCCGGTGAGCGACGTAGTAGGTGTTGTTTTTCGGGCGAGAGGAGGGCAGGACTGCGCCATGCTCACCGCCGGGGCGATGGTCTTGATGATGTTCTCCGCGAGCGGCTTCAGCGGCTTATCCTTCCAATCACCGACGATTGCCGCGAGGATGCGGATGTGGTGTGTCTGCTCCACTGCCGCGAGCTGCGCGTTGAGCTTTTGCACCTCGGCATCGGAGAGAGGTTCATCTCGTCGATGACGCGTGCGTTTCCGATGCCTGAGGCATCCGCCGCCTTGGGGACGGCGAGGATGAAAATGCTGGAGGCAGAGGAGGAGCAGGGCGAGGAGCGCACTGCGTCCATTGGTTGTTTTGTTCATCATGTGCCGCACCTCCTACAGATCAAACATGAGCCAGCCGAGCCAGAAGAGGACGGCGAAGACGAGTGCGGACGGGGATGAGCGGGTAGACATACTCCTTGAATGTGTCCTTGGGCAGATCCGCACCGACGAATTTGCCGGTCTGTCCGTTCATCATGAAGGTGTAGGGCTTTCCCTGATAGTTCGTGGTGAGGATCCAGACGGGCATCATGGCGTAGCAGACATCGCCCGACTGCTTTTCGGATCTTCGAGCTGCCGCTCGGGGCGGTGCTGGTATAGCCGCTGACGGTTTTTGCTCCAGCGCGTGGATGACGCTCGCCGTGAGGCGCGTGTCGGCGCGCGGCAGGGATTCCCTTGACATCGACATCGAATTTGTCGGCGAGTGTCCCGTGAAATACGCAGCGGAGAAGGGGCGGAGCTCGCTGTAGTCGAACGGCTCGATGCCGTCCATGTACTTGTCGTCCAGGCGTTTGCTCGCGTCGACGGGGATGCCGCGGAACGTCATCTCGCCGCTGCGCTCGCAGCGATAGTGGCTCGGTCTCGATGATGATCTCGTCCGCCGTATCGCGCCGACTCGTCGTTTCGCGCTGAAGTCCATGCTGGCGCTTACCTGCGCGTCAAAGAGCCAGAAGGGACGTACATGGACTGGATCTCCTTGATGCGGTTCTCGTCGCGGAACGCCTTCGAGCAGTTTTGTTTTCCCTTGTAGAACTCCGTGAGCGCGGCGATGGCATCCTCCTTCGTCTTCTTGAACGGAGATGACATAGTCGGGCGCAGCATGCCGTCGAAGCGGCGCGGGATCATGTTCGCGCTGCCGCAGTAGGCGCACTGGGTCGCCATGGTGTTGCTGTCGGAGACGAGCTCCGCACCGCAGGAGGAGCAGGTCTGGATCATCATGTTCGCTGTCTCGGCGCCGTCCCATGCGCTGCCTGCATTCTCGGTGTTCCACTGCGCTTCTTTTTCCTCCGCGTTCTCTTGCCGCCTGTGCCGCCTGCTCCTCTTTTCTGTGCATAGAGGGCATCCATCTCGGCGATGCTGATCTTGCGTCGCAGAACTCTGCAGGTGACATGGTTGCTGTCCCGGGAGGAAGGTGAGGGGCACCGCATTTGGGACATTTGTAGCTGACGCTTGTCGGGCATGGTGTTACCTCGCTTTGCTTATGTAATGTTTGCCCGTTCGTTCGCGCCCCCGCCACCGCAAGAGTCTCTCCCGCCGCTGCGGCCGGGGAGGCTGGGGAGCATCAGCCCTCGCTGCGGCAGGGGAGACTGGGGCGTGCATCAGAACTTCCCGCCGCCGTGCTGCTGTCGCGACTGGGAGCTGCTGGAGATTCTTCTTCGTTTGGTCTCGGCGCGTGACGGTGGTATAGAGGAAAGTCGTCCTCGCTGCGCGTGAGCTGGAAGCTGTCGTGATTCAGGTAGGGCATCCGCCTCGGCGGCAAAGGTGACGTTGCTCGCAGTCGCCAGGAGCTGATAGTAGATCACTGCTCCGAGAATCAGCGCACACGCGAGGGCGATGCCGAGCGCCATGAGGTTGAAAGGCATTCGCGGGATCGTACGGCTCGCCTTCCTTCTCGTAGTAGGTCAGCATCTCGTCCGTGGTCTGCCGCAAATGTCGTGAATGCGGCGGCGTACTGCCCTCCTTCAGATCGGGGAGAAATTCGCCTGCGAGGTACTCGACGCCCTGTTGTCGGTGATGCGCGCGCGCATCTTGTTGTCGGTGGAGATATACCAGTCGCGCTCCTTCATCGAGAGGAGGAGAGCGATGGTGCCGCTGTCGGCGGGGATCTGGTCGACCACGTTGTTTCGCGATCTTGCCGAGCTGCGTGCCGTCCCGTACTCTTCATCGTGCCGATCGAGGATGCGTACCTTAGAGCGACCGCTCGATTGTGGCAAGTCGCGTCAAGCGCTTTTTCCTCATCCGTCCGTGAGAATATCCGCCTCATCGATGACGCGATGCTGCGCCGAGTTTCCCTGCTCCTGTCTGTGCCTTCGGCGGCGGTGCCTGTTTCGGCACGGCGAGGGCGATGGAGGTCGGTGCAGAGGGAGCAGGAGGAGGGCAAGGAGCGCGCTGAGGCTCTTTTTGTTTTTGTAAACATCGCTGCACCTCCTTAGTCCGACAGAACGAATTTTGCGAGGTAGTAGAAAATGGGGATACTCACGATGGCGGGGATGACGGAGTAGAGCAGCACCTTCGCCCGGTCGATGGGGACGGAGCCGACGACCTTGCCGGTCTGTCCGTTCATCATAAAGGTGTAGGGCTTTCGTGATATTTTCGTCGTGAGGATCCAGACGGGTGCCATCGCGTAGCTGACGGTGCCGTCCTCCTTGATGACGCTTTGCCTCGCCGTCGAGAGAGCAGCGGTCGTAGCCCCTGACGGTGCTCGCAGAACCCCGACAGCGCTCTGTTGACGCGTTTGTCGGCGCGCGGGACGCTCGCCTCGGCATCCACGTCGTATTTGTCTGCGATGTGGCCTGTGAAGTAGGCGGCGGAGAAGGGACGAGCTCGCTGTAGTCGAACGGCTCGATGCTCTCCATGTAGGTGTCGTCCATGCGCTCACTGCCGTCCACGGGGAATGCGTTCGAACGCCATCGCGCCGCTGCGCTCGCAGCTGTAGTGACTGGTCTCGGTGATGATCTCGTCCGAGGTCTCGTGCACGCTGTCGTTCTCGGCGCGAAAGGTCGCGCTTGCGCGTACCTTCGAGTCGAACAGCCAGAAGGGGACGTACATGGACTGGATCTCCTTGATGCGGTTCTCGGAGGTAAATGCGCTCGGGAGGATGTATTTCCTGAAGACCCTCGCCGTAGAAATTCTTTGAGCGCGGCGATGGCCTCCTGCTTCGTCTTCTTGAACGGGAGGACGAAGTCGGGACGCAGCATTCCTCCGAACTGGCTGGGGATCATGTTCGGACTGCCGCAGTAGGCGCACTCGGTCGCCATCGTGTTGCCGTCGGAGACGAGCTCCCGCGCCGCAGGAGGAGCAGGTCTGGATCGTCATGGCTTCTGCTTCGGCGGCATCCCATTCGCCGCCTGCACCGTCGGTTTTCCACTTTCGACTCCTTTGCCTCGGCGGCGAGGGCCGCCTTTTTCCTGCGCTTTTGAAAGAGATTTTCGACAGTTGCAAACGTCGAGCTCGGTGTTGCAGTACTCGCAGGTTACGTGGTCGTGCCCCGGGAGAAAGGAGAGGGGCGCCACAGTTGGGACATTTGTAGCTGACGCTGGTGTCAGTCATATCAATCACCTCTATGATGATAACAGTGTGATGTGCTTCATCAGGACGGCAACGCACACCGTAGTACAAGTCACTGTTTATCGTTCTCGTCAAAGACATCGCCGCACTGCGGGCAGAATTTCGGCGGGTGGGTGGGATCGTCGGGTTTCCAGCCGCACTTGTCGCACGCATGAGCGGTGCGCCCGCCGGTTTCGGCTTGCCGCAGTTGGCGCAGAACTTGCCCTGATTCGTCGTGCCGCAGGAGCAGTTCCATCCATCGGCGGACGGCTGTGGCTTGCCGCACCGGCGCAGAGTTTGCCCGTATTGCCCGTGTGTCCGCAGGGACAGTTCCACGTGTTCACAGGGGCGGGCTGTGGCTCCGCAGCCCGCGCAGAACTGCCGGTGCGTGCCGGACTGTCCCGCAGCCGCACGCCCATCCCGCCGATGCTGCGCGCGCTGCCTGCGGCGGCGCGAGCGGATTGCCCTGCGGTGCTGCCATACCGCCCTGTGGGCCGAACGCGCCCCATTGCGCCCATGCCGGCATTGCCTGCCATGCCCATGCCCATGAAGCCGAATGCGCCGCCCATGCCCGCCTCGTTGCCGGCGGCGGTGCGCGATGGCATCTGCCGTCGCGGTGGCGAGACGGCCCGCGCGCAGAGTTCAGGGTCGCTCGCGATGGCGCTGTCCTGGATCTCCTTGATGCGCTTCTCGTCCTCCATCCGCCTTGACGCTCGACACACCGAAGGAGACGATCTCGATGCCGCGCCGCTTTGCCCCACTCGTCGGAGAGTTCCTCGGACAGCTCGTTCCCGGATGTCCTTCGTGTAGTTGATGAGCTGCGTATAGCGGATGCCCTTCGCTGCGATCCGCCCGAACGTCGGCTGCAGCGCGGTCAGCAGTTCGCTCTTGAGCTGCGAGTCGATCTCGCTGCGCTCATACACGCCCTCGACGTTGCCGCAGACGTTCGTGTAGAAGAGGATCGGATTCGTGATGCGGTGGCTGTACTCGCCGAAGCAGCGGATGTTGACGTTCAGCATGTACTGGCTGATCATGGTCTCAAACTGGATGGACTGCGCCGTCCCGTACTTGTTGCCCCATGATTTCTTTCGTATTGAAATAGTAGATGCGCTGATCCTTCGGTGCGTCGCCGCCGAACGTGAAACGCTTTCCGATATTCTTGAACACGGACACGAGGTCGTTCGCGAGATCACCGCCAAAGACCGTCGGCTCGGTGGAGCTGTCGTACGTGAATGCGCCAGGCTCGGCACAGATCTCGACGACCTTGCCCTGCTCGGACGATGATCATGCACTGTCCTTCGTTGACGGCGATGACGGAGCCGTTCGAGATGATGTTGTCCGTTGCGCTCGTGTTCGAGCTGCGGCCGCTGACGCGCTTCTGTCCCTTTGCGACGAGGGAGTCCTTGTCGAGGCTGTCGCAGTGAAGTATTCCTTTCCACTGATCGGCAAGAACGCCGCCCACAGAGCCGACTGCTGCTTGGATGAGACCCGCAGATTTTTCCTCCTGTTCAGACTAAAACACGAGTGTTCTGAAAGTTCTCCTATAGTTTAACATACTTAGGGAAAAAGTGTACTGTCATAAATGACAGGGTTTTGAAAAATTTTGACATGGTATATAAGACATAAAAAGATTCCTCCGTTTCGATGAGGCAGAGTTCGATTTATACCGCTCCTCCGGCATATCCGCGCTCGGTCGCCTCGACAGCAAGCCCGACGACAGCTCTTGTAGCCCGTCTTGGCGAGCATATTGCCGACGTGGAAGTGGACGGTGCGTTTTGTGATTCAAACTCGAGGGCGATTTCCTCGTACGTCTTGTTGTGGCGGATGCGCTGCAGAATGGCGAACTCACGGTCGGTCAGCGGGATGTTCGATGCCGCCGAAAGGTATACGTGCCCTGTACGTCAGGGGTAGATCTGCTGCCGCGCATCGTGGCGCGGATGCAGTCGGCAAATGCCTCGCCTAGGTTCGTGTAGATGAAGCTGTCCGCCCCTGCATTCTTCGCCCACTCAAGAAAGGCGACTTCCTGCATTCCCGTCATGCAGGACAATGCGCAGCTGTGGAAAGCGCATTTTGAGACGCTCGCAGATCTGAATGCCGCTCGTGCGTCCCTCCATACAGATGTCCATGAGTACGAGGATCAGGGGCGAGGGCGTGCGCATGCCTCCTCTGCGAGCTCCGAGAGAGTGCAGGCGCCGATGACCTCGATGTCCTCGAGGCGGCGCGAGGATCTGCTCGAGACCCTCGAGCAGGATCTTTGATCGTCCACGAGAAGAATTTTAATCATCCTTGTTTCTCCCCTATCTGTGCGTCGAGTTCAAAAATGCGGTGAAGGTGTGATAAGCAGGCGACCGCCGGGTCGTTCACGCGCCGCATCATGCCCGCAGTCCGCCGCCGGGATGCAGTGTTCGGCAGCCAATGCCGTTATCGCGGATGCGCAGACGGCGCTCGGTGAGGGTGATGTGGATCTCGTTTGCGCGTCCGTGGCACACCGCATTGCTGGGTGCCTCGCGAATGATGGCAGCAAAGGCGCGTGCGCGGCGCAGATTGCGTGGCAGCTCACCCGTACGGATGAGACGGATGCCAAGACGCGTGTAGGTGTCTGTCATATCGGCGAGCAGGGTGGCAGGATGCGCCTCCTGCGTGAGCGGCACCGCCTCGAGGAGGCTGTCAATGCGCACGATGGTGTCAAGCGCGTCCTTCGGGCGGGACTTGCGAGGAGCTGTTGGAGCATACTGATGCGCTGACCGAGTACATCGTGTACACGCGAGGGTGATCTCCTGCAGCGTGCGGTGCCGCTCGGTCTCTTCGAGGGCGCGTCAGCAGTTCCTTTGCGCGCTGATCGTGGCGCCCAGAGCCTTATTTTTCGCCTCGAGTTCCCGCGTCGTTGTCCAGCTCAGTGACGCAGGGAGGCGGTCAGCTGCCAGCCGTCAGATCCTCGGGCGGCCACACGCGCTGTACGAGGCACACATCGCCCGCAGCAAAGCGAAAGAGGGCGGCATCCTCACGCAGTTCGCACTTTTCTGCTGTGGCGGGAGCATCAAATGCCATCAGCTCCTGCCAGAACACCTCTGCGTTTCGGTACTGGCGCCCGAAGGGCGCTCCATGAAAATGCAGCATCGTGATGTTGACAAGCACGGCGGTGTGATCGGCGCGGGCAAAGAGCAGTCCGTCGGGCGGGAGGTCGAGGTCCTCGCGGATGGAGGCGACGGTCACCTCGTATGCGCGCAGCGCGCATGAACGCCGGACGAGGGCAGAACACGCCCTGTGAGCAGTCCAAGAACGAAGAGGGCTGAGATGGGCAGGAAGATGTCGAAGAGCGGCAGGGAGAGGATCCCCGCCGCAGCGAGCAGATCCTCGCGCCGAGGCGTTCGCCGCATGGAGAAGAGTCCTGCGCAGATGGCTGCAGCACCTGCGAGGTTCGCTCCTGTGCCATCCAGTCATATGGCGGCAGTCCGTTCAGGAAGAACTTCCATCCGCCGCCGAGGAGGATTGTGATGTAGAGGTGACGGCAAGCGCCGCTATCTCCGGCAGACTGCGGCGGATGCGATGGCGGTCGAGGGCGGACGGCACTCCAAAAGAATGCAGCCGTTTCGGCGACGAGGACGAGGGCATGCGGAGGAGGACGAGGACGAGAATCGCCTCGTAGCTGTGCGATGTCAGACGCTCCATGGCGGTGCCTCCTCCGTCTGTGCATTTGCGGGAGCCGGTACATTGCCGCTCTGCTCCTGTACCTTCCTATCTGCAGGGCGCACCGTCAGGGAGGCGCGTAGCCGCGGTCACTGCGCATGATGGACAAATCATGCTGCTCCCCAGTGCGTTGTCCACGGTGCGAGTCCAATCCGCGGCCTCCAGCAGGAAGAATGCGCTGTCATCCGCAAAGCGGCAAAACACCTCTGGCATTCCCTCGCGGGCAGCCGCGCAAGGAACTCTGCAGAAGAAGTCGAAGAGGGCGAGCACCGTTCCCGTGCGCACAGAGGGCGGGAGACTCCTCCACACCAACGCGCGAGCCCGAGCGGACGCAGGTAGGTACAGACCTCTGAGACGGCCATCGACAGCTCGTCCCGTGCGGATGTATCCGTCTTCCTGCCCCTTGAGAAGAGCACACAGCGTTTCTTGAGATAGAGAGGAGAGGAGGTTCAGGCGGCGGATGATGCGGGTGACCTCGGCTACTCTTCTGCTGCCATCAGCTGCTCGCGGTACTCGCGCAGGCGCGAGACGCTTCGCTGCCAAGATTGCCTCGAGTTCATCCGAGAGCTGTTTTTCTGAGCGTGGTGGAGCAGATGCTTGCGGATGGGTGTTCCTCACGCAGGAGCTCATGGGAGCGGCGCGAGTGCATCGCGTGTGAGCGCAAGCTGCCGCCGCCGCTCGTGGAGGAGGGAGATCCTCCTGCCAGAGGAGCGCCCGCCGTCCAGATCCATGCAGGATTTGCGGAGATCACGCTCTGCTGCCCGCGGCAGCAGTGCTGCAGAGGAAAAGATCGTCCGCCCGTCGCGTCTGCGAGCTGCATCGCAAGGCGTGCGTGGGTGAAGAATGCCTGATGGAAGCGGTTCGACGGCATGAGGTCCGTGAGCAGAACGGGTTTCGATGAGGAGCAGGAAAAAGAGTGCCGTCGACGGTGGCTCCGGCCACTGCACCCACTCAACATATTGATAGGCGATGGAGTACACAATAAAGAGTATGAGGAGAACAAAGGGAAGTGCCATCCCTGGGCGCAGCACCTGCTGGCCTTTTGCCTTTTTCGAGGAGGAGCAGGAGAGCCGCGAGGATCTCGATGAACCAGAGCGTCAGTGGCATATGCGCCCCACGCCAGATGAGTCCGACCACTCCATCGTCTCGTGCTCCATGTGAAGTAGAAAAATTGATGATGCAGATCGTTGCAGAGGATGAGCACGGCAAGGAAGAGATTGACGCCGAAGACGGTCTTCAGCCACGGCGGCATCGTGCGTTCAAGCACGTCCTCATCCGATGCCATGCGATCCACAGGAGCGCGACCGAGAGTCCGCCGCGGAACACGTAGTAGAGGTACCAAAGCATGCGCTCAGTGCATCGGCATGTGCGGGTGTGAGAATCTTTGCCGAGCGGTCCAGCTCCCCAGAGAATGAGCATGGTGATGAGGAGAGGACGGCACGCCGTGTGCCCGTAGTGCAGTACGCGATGATGAATCGAAGAACCCCAGAAGACCGTCACGATGAGGGCACAGATGAGGATGATAAAACGTTTGTGCGGTTCCGACGGTGCAAGGAAGGGGCGATCCTGAATCTCCGCATGGTAGCGAGTGCTTACGGCACGGGAGACTGTGCAGGAAATCGGGCGGCAGTGCAGCAGGCACAGTGTCTGCGGGACGGGCGGATAGCCTGCCGCAGCCAGACAGCTCGGGCAGCGTGTCGAAGAACGTGATGGGACGTTCGCGAGAGCAGCCTTTGTAAAGCGAGGCGTCCCATCAGCGGGCTCGATAATCTGCGAGACGCGCGCCGCGTCGAGATGAGGCGATCCGCCTCGCTGGGCAAAAGCACATAGACATCACGCGCATCCGCGCCGGCAAAAGATGCTCCGAACGCCCTGATGCAGGATAGAAGCGGGCGTCCCGCCGCCTTCATCCGTGCGAGCAGGGCAAAAAGACTCCTCGGGGTCGGGCCCCCGCATACGCTGCGCGAGGGTCAGGATCTCGCGTTCGGGCGAGTTGTCGGGCGGGACGATGGTGACCCCTCCCGCAGATCGGTCCAGCGCGTTACGGATACGAGCGCATCCTCACGCACGGCGAGCACGATCTTTGCCGTGAAATGCGGATACCAGTAAAGCTCCTCTGTGGTTCCGCGCCGATAGCGCTCCGCCTCGAAATCCCATGGACCTCGATCGCGTCCACAAGCCGCGCTCTGAAACAGTTCGAGCCGGCTGCGCAGCCATGTCCCCGCGTCTCCATCGGCTCTTCGCACGTATTACTGGGATGTTCATATATGCTGTGCCGTGCAGTTGCGGTCATGGGCGAGCGTGAGCGCTGCGGCATCGTTGGCGCGGCAGATGGACACAGAAGCGCGATTGGGGCGCAGGTGAGGAGCCGTGCCTGTACGCCATCTCTTCATCGTCGCCCTCCCAGTATCCATATATGAATTCTGTATTAGTTCGATGGAAATGTAAGAGATTCCTTGAGAAAAAGTCCTCATAGAAGTTTTAGAAGAATTTAGAATGCAAATATGTTTTCTTCTACGATTGATTTCTTTTTATGATAAAATGAAACAAGTTTGATTTATGCGTGAATGGGCTGTGAAGATGTGGATCGGATGGGAGGATTTTTGTGCGACACATTTGTGGACTCATGCCCCTTGCTCTCTTGTGCACCGTTTCCTGTGCAGCGTCAGAGGCACCCTCTGTCGCTGAGGTGAGAGACACTGTCAGCAGAGTCTGGGGCAGCTGACGAGGCGTCGCGGGTGACGGCGGCCTCACTGCTGCCCTGTTGCTGCAGGATAAAAAGAGCTAACCGCGTTTCGAGGTCTGACTCGCCTGCTGGCTCTACAGCAAGGCACGCATGGAGCCGCCGTCCGTCCGCCAGCTGATGTGTTCCTCTCCACGCGCCGCTCCGCATTGCCCGACCATCCATCTGAACCGCACATGGAGCGTGAGGCGGCATGCTTGAGGATATGCGCTGTGACAAGGGACACAATCGCGGGCGCGCACAAGAACGATCGGCACCTCTACCTCTCCACGCCTCTGCATCGAGCATGAAAACAGGCATGGCGAGAATCCGCGCGCGCCGATTCATCTCCACGCCGTGAGGAAACGTCTTCGACAAAGCGCAGCTGAGGCGTGCGCTGGCGGTACGGCGACAAAGAGCGTCGGCATGACCCTCCACTCTTCTATGCGGCGCACCGTTGTTCGCGTTGACGGGCAGCCAGCGGAGGCGCGGGCGTCATCGGCTACAGAACAGAACTGGACGAGAGTGGATGGGCGGCGTGTTCGGCTTCTGATCTGCGCACGGGATCCTGCACGTTGCGATGGCGGAGGCACGGAGCAATCCGCTCGCCGCATAACGGAATCGATCATCATGCGTGTCCTCGAACCTCTTCGCGGGCTATCGCTTTGACCGTCACCGCAGCTTGGAGGTTCGAGTATCTGCACACGGGCGCGCGCGCGCACCGGACTCGGCCGTTGCGACGACGACGGGCGCGGCTATGTAGCGAGACTGCGCGCTGCGTCCATCGCCGGTGTGGAGAAAGGCGGGGCGACTACGGTGCGTGGATCGTTTCACTATCATCAGCGCCGCGATGCAGCGCATCTCCATCACACGATGGATGGCGATCCGACAACCTAACTTCGGGCGTGCGGGCTTTCGCGGCTGTGCGCGTGCCGACATCGTGCTCGCTTACGCAGTGTTGACTCTGCTGTCGAGGGATTCGATTTGCGCTTCCCGCCCGCTCCTGGGACGCCCTACTTTCACTGGACATACCTATAACACGCGCTTACGGCAGAAAGTTCTCGGAATGAGGTTTGACGGCGTACTTTTGAGGTACATCAAAACAGGTCTTTGAAGCAAAATCTGAGTCCAAAGGACCTGTTTCTCTGTACGCCGACGACAACGGTTCATTGGATACGCTGCCGTGTGAGGCGCGTGTACGTCCTGCCGCGTGATGGTGAGAATTGAAGGCGCCCGCTGCGCAGGAGAGGCGGGGACCGGACTCCGGATGGTGAGATGGCGAGGGCTGCCGTCCGCCGCCATACGCCATAGATGAAGCCCGTGAGCCTTCTCTGAGCGGATGCCGCGAGAAGTGTTTCCGCTGACACCGTGCGGAGACGCCCTGCCCCACTGCTGCGGGATACTGCGTTAGGAATGCTGCCTCGCTGGCGTCGCGATGAGCAGCGTGCGGTTCGTGACGAGTCTCGTCGAGGCTGGATCTGCCGTCCCGCTTTCCGATCAAAGGTATATGCATCGACATGGGAGATGGGATGTGCACCGCCCGCATAGGAGGAACCCTCCATGAAGAGAATGAAATCATTCGGTCATCGACGCGCCCCCACCGCGAAATCGGCGTGAATGTCGCGCTGTAATAGAAGGAGTTTCCTGCCTCTGCTCGCGCGCTTCCCATCACCGTGCGTCAGGATGGAGACTGTGCCATGCACCCATGCGCCGATCTCCTCGCATTCCACGCGTCGAGATGCTTTTGCAGAAGGCGGTGAGTCGTCATCATCCACGAGGCTGAACCTGCAGACGGCGCGGTAGACCTTGACGTCGTTCTGGTCGTAGATCGTCACGATAGTATCGCTCGACCGTGAGCCATGGGACGACTCCACGGAGCGTGACCAGATCCGGGCGCCGCCCTGTCCCGCACATCTGCGAGGGACTGCGGCGGCTGTGTGTGCTGCTCCGCATGATCTCGGCATGCGCTTCTGCTGCCGAGGCAGCGCGCGGAGGAGGAGGAGAGCGGGAGGAGGGCGGATAGAAACAGATTTGATGTTCATGGGACATTACCTCCGTTCATATTGCGATTTTATCTTAGCATAGAAAAAGCTCCAGTGTGACTATCTGCGCACAGACAGGTTTTGGAAACTTTTGCAAAACCAGCATTTTGCTACAGTAATGCACTGTCATATCGTTGTTTATAATAAGACAAAGTGGACTGCGCAGGTTCGGTTTGTCCCAGAGCAACGCTGTTGATCTGTGAGCGAGATGATGCACGATGAAACGAGCAGACGTAAAGGTACTGGCACTGGGTATTCACACTGACGCTGGCGATGTCCTCCGCGGCGTTTGCGATGTGGAGCGGACGATCAGCCAGAGCGTTACCGCAGAACTATGTGGAAGTCGGGCAAGTTCGCAGTCTTCCTCAAGGATGGCAGTTCGATCAAGATGTTCGGAGGCTGAGCTCGCCGTCGTCGGCGGTCAGCGGGTTCAAGAGCGCGCGCTGCCGAGCGGTGCGGGCATGCCACGGTCCATACGGGGAACATTGCCGTGCGTGACTCACCTGGAGGATGCTGGCTACTACGACTACTGCCACAACGGTGTGGACATCGGTGGAGGACACGTGCCCGGAGTTTACCGCTGCGTGGGAGAAGATGTGAGCGGCGCCGCTGAAAGCGCTATGAACTCCTGCTAGGCACACGAAAATGGCTGCTGTGCGAAGGGAAACCTTCATCACTGGCAGCCATTTTCATGCTTTTGGGAAATTACTCGTGCAGCCACGTAGATGGAGCGGATGCCAGAACTGTGCTCGGCGCGAGATGTAAAATGCGAGGCTGTGCCGTTTTCCCCGTCGTAGAAGTGGCCGCGGACGGGCGGCGCATTGTTGCTGCACTTCGCCGCTGGCAGTGGCCAGCAGGCCGCCTCGAGATCCTCTCGCGCTGTCCAGATGGACGCCGCGCGGCGTCTCGAAGCTCCGTGCCTCCTCGGACGGCATCCGCATTGTACTCGCTCATACGTTCACGCCAAGATGCACGCTGATGGCGTGCCAGCCGTGTCCGGAGCTGCGGTACGTCCACGCGGGCGACGCCGTAATCGATGACGTGCATGCCGACATCCTCGCCGTTCCACACATCCACGCTGTCCGCGACGCGATTTCCCTTTTGCCGTAGAGCGCCTCGACCTCGGCACGCGTGTCGCCGACCTGCGATGCCGCCGAGCGCCATATCCTCATCCGTGAGATTCTCGCCGCTTGCACAGGGCGGCGGGGAGAAGAATGAGTGCGAGGATAGCGGCGCGAGCAGTGATTTGATCTTCATGGAAGATACTCCTTTCTGTTTCTTACAGATCCATGCGGCAGGCTTCTATCTCTGTATTGATTTTGATCTTAGCTTTCAAAAAGAATCGTTTGTGACCCGTCACAAATGACAGGGTGGAAATTTTTGAGGTTTTTGTCAGACCTGTCATAGGCGTGACAGTATGTTTTCCGCGGTCTTCTTCGGTTATGGCAAGGGAGCACTGATAAATTTAGTCCACGGAAGACTTGCAGCAACAGGAGGTGTACGATGAAACGATCGCTTTAGCTTGTCACTATGCGTCCATATACATCATCCTGCTTGCGGGCACGGGAACGCAGCGGCAGCACTGGGATGGCGGAGCGGTTCGACGCCGCAAGCTGAGCGGTTCGGTGGGGACGTGGTGTGACGACGGCGGACGGCAGGGTGGCTGCAGACGATTGGGGACGTGCAGGATCAATGGATGTCCTGTCATCGAGGGTTGGCTCTCCTTCGCAGGCAGCGCGGCACGCGGTGCCGAGTGTCTTCCGGATCATGGAGCGTGCAGTGACCGCGCAGCCTGCGAGATCGGATGGACGAGACTTCAAGGACGGCCAGTATTTCATCACGGTTGCTTTGGCGGCGAGGGACTCCTGCAGGAAACGACCTACTATGCCAAGACGGTTGGTGGCATTGCGCCAGCGTGCAAGTGTATGACGTGATGTGACGCTTGTGCGTTCTTGGCACGGAGGTCAAGCTGACAGAAGGAGGCACCCGTCGTGACAGGAGGACGTCACCTATCCCTTACGGTTCCCTATTATCCTGCTGCAGAAGGTTCTGGATCTGTGAGCGAGTCCGGCATGGTGGCAACCATCGCTCTATCTGCCGGGCAGCCCGCTGCGCTCAGGCCGCTCAGGGCTCGCCATGGACAGCGCCTCGAGGGAATTCGCCCGTGCTTGCTTTGCGTCTGGGCCGTGCACGCCGTGGTGAGCCCAAAGACGGAGAGAGTCTCCGTCGCACCCACGCACACGTCGGGCATGGGGCAGACCTCTCATTTGGCATAGCCGCAGCTGTCAATACGTTCACGCTTTGTACGATACGTGAGCAAAATTATTTGCAGAAACGCAGGACAAAATGCTTTCGATCGGAGGACGAGTGTGGATGAAGAAGTCGCTGCTGTGCATCATGGCGGTATTTACGTCGCTCATTTCCGGCTGTGTGTGAGAAGCGGCCTGCGGAGTGACCGGGTCTGCAGATTGTCTGCGGATCGCAGCGACTATGGATGGATCAATCCGCTGCGCGACAATGTAGCATGAGATCGATCCGCTGCCTTTTGACGGACCTGCATGCGCGCGCGACGGCACAGCGAGCGACGGTTCCCGCACTCGCGAGTCGTGGGTGGCGATGCGGCGACGCACACCATGCGCCCTGCACCTCCGCGCGGACGGCGTGGCACGATGGGGGAGCCTCTTTGCGCGGACGATGTGAAGTTCACCATCGAGGGCGATCCTCGACACAGAACAATAGGTCCCTGCAGCGCCCGTGCTTCGAGTGATGTGAGGCGAGATCACGGCGCGACGAGCACACTGTGCGCATCCGTCTTCGCCGCGCACAACGAGGCATTCCTCGACTATATGACGCAGCCCTTCTGCCGGCACATCCCTTGGCGTGAAAGGATCTTGCGGAGACGGCTTCTTTCTCGCCGTCCGGTCAGGAACGGGGCCGCACCAGAATCGCGAGGTCTAGGCGGCAGGCAAGGAAATTGTCCTCGTGCGGAACGAGGCACTATTACCGCGGTGCGCCGAAGATCGACGCACGTCATCTTTCAGCGTGACGGCGAGATGACGACGATGAGGCGGCAGGGCCTCGCGGACGGAAGATCGACATGTGGCGGCTCACCGAAAAATGCCGGTGCCTTTCCCGGAAAGAGAGCGGCTTTCGCTATTATGAGCATGAAGACGACGGATTACCGTGCCATCCCATATAACTCAAACATCCCTACTGGCAGCGGAACCGTGACCTCATTCCTGCGATCTCCCGCGCCGTCAACCGAGAGGCGATTGTCCGCGATGTCCTGTTCGGACAAGGGGCATTCCGGCGTATGGCCCCTTGCAGAGGAATCGCTACAACAACCCGAACATCGAGCACTATGGACTACAACCCCCGCACAGGCACGGGCGCTGCTTCGAGGCGGCAGGCCGCACGATGGGGCGCATGGATACCATGAGCGCGGCGGAGAGGAAGTCGGATTCGTCCTGTCCGTGCAAAATGACCGATTCGGACGGTTTGAATGACGGCAGCAGCAGAGCAGCTGAATGCGGTCGGTATTCACTGCACCGTTGAGCAGCCAGCGCAGGTGGACTGGGACGGACAGATGGCGTATCTCATTGGCTGGAGCAGTCCGCTCGACGCAGATGCACACATACAAGGTGTTCGGAACGGGAACAAATCGCCAACGAGGGCACTATGCGAACCTGCGTGGACGACTATCTCACGGCGGCACGGCAGACGAGCGATCCAGCCGAGGCGGATGCGCCTGTACGGACTCTTTTCAGGAGGAGCTGGCAAAGGATCCGCTGCACACCTTCCTCTGCTATGTCGACCCATCTTATGTGACAAACACGCGCATTCACGGGTATCACTGAGGATATGCTGCTGAGCCATCGCGGCAGCGGGATCTTTTGGAACGTCAACGAGTGGACGTGGGTGACCAGAGATACGGACGGGAGGAGTTCACCGCGAGAGCTATGGCGTGCTCATGGCGCGCGCTGTTCTGCGCTCTCCGTGCACTACGCGTCAGGATCGGCTGCCGATACGAGATGTGCCAGCCGACGCGACGTGCAGCAGGAGGCATCACGCCGGCGGGAACGCGCGCAGAGCGGCGGATGGGATCGCCGATGCAGATGGCGTGGATGCAGTGGCAGATTGGCGCAATGAGGCACGGGACAAAATGCCTGAGGTGTCCTCAGCGCGCCATCAGCGGGCAGGAGGTCGTCTCTTACAGTGCCTCATGCTGACGGCTGGCGTGGCGCTACCGTCCTGACGGACGGCGACCGGATCGGAGAAATCCAGGAATGGTCGATCGAGGTTGGAGCACCGAGATGACAGCGGGCAGGAAATCGTTATCCGCGTGAACGACGGCGAACCTCTCCAAAGGGACTGGTCACGAACTGGCTGGGACAGAGAGAGCGGGTCTGTTGCACGAGAACAGGCGTGCAGCAGCCCCACTCTTGTGAAAGAGCACAGAAGCCGGTGTCAGAGCACGGGCTTCTGCGTAAAACAATGAGTATGCAACAAATTTTACGCAAGGATTTCATAAGCATCCTGCGGAGGCGCATTTCAACCCAGCCTCCCCTCAGCTCTGAATTTCAAATCAAGAAGGACGATCCCGTTCGCCTCCCTGCCCACTGCATCCATCAAATGGATCTTACGCCACTGTATACAGGAGCGCTCGGCGTGCCGAGCGGAATCTCGTATCTGCGCATCAGCTGCATCGCCATCCTCATCTACTGCATGCATGAATCAGCTCACAGTTCCCGCCGCATCGAGGAGGGCATGCCTAAGGGACATCCACGTCATGTATCTGCTCGAAGGGCAACCGCGCACCGGATCACACGCCATTGCCCGTTTTCGCAGGGATCGCTTTGCTGCGCCAAGCGAGATTCTGGCACAAATGGCACAGTTTCTTGCATCCGTTGGAGCCATCTCGTTTGAGAACCTCTTTGTCGACGGCACCAAAGATCGAAGCTGAGTTGCGGTCTGCATGCACCTTCGTTTGGAGGGCGTTGCCAAAGAACCGTACCAAACTCATGGAGAAATCCTCGACACGCGCTTTCTTTAAGCCGAAGCGTAGAAAAGAGTTCGGTATCCACTCCCGCGCCGTGGCATACTGAGGATTCGCCTGCACCATCCTGGAAACGTCTGCGCCCACGTTTGGAAACGCATCCAAAGAGAACGAAAACAATCATCTTCGTTTACGGGAGCAGAAAACGAAAGATCAAAGTGCTTCAGCGTACACATGGAAACACTGGACTCTTCCATCAGCCGTCTGAAGGACTACACAAAGAAGCTGCACATCTCGTGGGGATCGCTGACAGCTCCAAGACAGGTTGTGAAGCAAACCTTTCCTTTGCGGATGAAAGAGGATGCACTGAAGGAGACAGGGCGAGTCAAAGCCGGCATATAATCCTGCAATATGGCGTGGAGGTATCGCTATCGTATGGGCGGGTGTTTGCAGGACATTGACGGATACCAGGACACTCATCCTGTTCTTCTGGAAGATTTTCAGAGATACATCGGAGACTGAAGCAGGACATCATCGCCGATGCAGGCTATGAGGTGAGGAGAACTACCTGTATCTGCGGGACGTCGAGCATCCTACCACTGCATATGAAATAACCTCACATGAGATCAGCTGAAGCGCAAGTGGAAAGAACGACATTGGACGGCGGAGAACATAAGGTGTATCTTTGCAGGAGAGGACGTTCTACCTATGTGCCGAGGGCAAATGCCTCAGTGCGGTAGGCACGCGCAGGACAAAGAGAGTGCAGGGCAGATACATCAGTGAAAAAGACGCTCTGTAGCGTGCGCGGCGTGCAGAGGTGTGAACGGAAGGGCAGTGCATCCACGGCAACCACAGCAAGATACGAGCTGGAGTGAGCGGGTAAAACGTTTGGAGAGTGAGCAGAAGTCTTTCAGCGGGAGCCAGGAGAGAAATCTGGCACGGATACCGCAGTGCACAGGAGGGAATCCTCCTGCGGATGAACCGGAGCATGCAGGTAAGAGGAGCATATGCGGCACAGATCAAAAGGGAGAACTGCGATTCCGACGGTTTCTGACGCAGACAAGAGAGAGAGAGCGTCTTGGGAGAAAGCGATCCTGCTGGCACTTTGCTCTGATACCGTCTTGCGGTTGTACTTAGAAAAGATACAGCGGGACACGCGGGCGATTCCTATTGCGCCTCGCGAAGCTGGATGGGACGCGGGACAGATGAAATAAGGGCAGAAGAACATGGGCAGATACAGGGATCGCCACCTCTGTGTCCTCTGTTTAATGGGATCTTGTCTTTTGCTGGGCTTTTACGAAATGATGCGCTTCCATGAAAAGAGGGCTGCTGTAATACGAAAGACAAATCGCTTTCCGCATGCAGCCCCCGCTTTTCGTTTCGATGGGCTGAGGAAACAACGCAGCAGACGGTCAGCTGCTTTGCGTTGTCCTTACAGATCGATGCGGAAGATGCGCTGCTGTCCGTCGTCACTGCGTGTGGAAGTAGACGTGGTTCATATTGTCGGTGAAGATGCCCTTCGGCCGCAGCGTGCGCTCGCCGTCCGTGATCCTCGATGTCGCTAACGTATGCGCCGTCCTTCTTGTTGAAGACGCAGGATGGGATCGTTCGCTGCGCGGAAGACGATGCGGTCCTTCGTTGCGACGGCGCAGCGTATGCGCAGCGTACCGCTTTTGTGCCCTGCGGATGTTCTCATTCAGCTCGAAGCGGCGGGAGTTCCTTGCCGTCGGGGCTGTATTGGTGACGGGGATGACCCACGGGTGCCGCTCGTCGTTCCTGCAGCGAATTCCGCATGTCTCGTCGGTTAGAATCCGTCTGCGTCCGCATCGACAGCTCTGCGCCGCGCACCATGGAGTAGCCCTCGGGCTGGGCGTGCGGGGACGGGGATAGTCTGCATCCCGGTCCATCTGGCGATCGTGCCGTGGGTGACGCCCTTTCGTTGACCTGCTCTTCGCCCGCATAGGGCGTCCTTCCCGCCGAAGACGGCGCGCCACGTCTCCCTTGCCCCGCAGGGATCGTAGTTGTGGTCCTGCCGTCACGACGGCGAGCTCGCCCTCCTTCGGGATGTAATAGACGTTCGTTCCGTCCGAGGTGATCGGCCGGTTCAGCACGACGCCGAGATCCACGATGTCCGTGATTGCGCCGTCTGTGACGGGGAGCTGGCGAGATGCAGTCTTCTTGTCGTCGTGGTCGTAGATGATGCCATAGATGCCATCCTTCGTCACGACGGATCGCTCTTGTTGAAGTCAAATAGTCGAGGTCGTAGTCGGCGTTCTCGTATTCGTAGAGCGGGAGCGTCTTGTCGCCGAATTTTACCTGGGTGACGGGCTCTTTCGGCAATGAAAGACTGAGATCGACGGGGGCAGGAGAGCCGCCTCGGCGGTCACCGCCGCCGCAGCCCGCCATGACGGCGCATCGTGAGGATCGGCCGCCGCCGCGCAGAGCGTTTTCCATTGTTTCGCATGTCGGGCCCTCCCACAGATCAATGCGGAAGATGCGCGAATCTTGGTCGGAGGATGTAGACGCGGCTCTCGCCGTCTGTCGATCTGCTTTGGGCGGGTGGATCTTGCCATCGAAACTCAGCTCGACCTCGCCGATGAATGCGCCGTCCTTCTTGTTAAAGACGCGCAGAAAGTTGCCGTTGTAGAAGACGAGGTCCTTCGTCGGGATGACCTGACGCGCGTTCGAGTCGGTCTTTTTCTTGTCCCGGAAGGCCGTCGCTGATCGTGAAGGTGTGATCTTCTGCCGTCCGGGCCGTACATATGGAGGGGTACGTCCGCTTGTTTCTGGCGGGCCGCCGTTTGTGGCGGTGGTGGAGATGGTAGCTGTCTGCATCCGCCCAGAGGAGGAATGCCTGATCTCCTCATTTTCCTTCTGTTCGTTGAGGGCTGCAAACCCGCCTTCGGGAGGACGGACTTCAGGTAACTTTTGATCCCTCCTTGGAGATCGTGCTCATCCCCGATGTCCTGCGACTTCAAGCGATCGCCGCTCGTGTAGATGTTCGATGCCGCGCACTGCGCGCATGATGTCCGTCTCGCCGCGCTTGCTCTTTCACGTCACGGCCGCGCCGTCATAGGCGCAGATCTGCTCGCCGAGCTGGCAGTAGACGTTCGTT
>BNJS01000385.1_pt1 | contig 76339 bp, 120 predicted proteins | sample 8540461 | NCBI WGS metagenome assembly BNJS01 (sample SAMD00202454, study PRJDB9452) | human saliva metagenome | isolation source: human saliva | place: Japan
ATAAAAATTTGTTAGTCATTTTTTTCTCCTCTTTCTTATTTATATTTATAACCTGGAACTTTTTTTCTTATCAACTCCAAAAAGTATTCATAAAATCTTTAATATCTTCATAATTAATACCTTCTAATCTTTGCTCATTATAAAAGTAACCGTATTTATCTTTTTGAAAATCCATTTTTTTAAGTGGTTCGAAACTTTTTATATCTGCACCTTCAATTATTTTTACCTTCATAAAATACGTTATATTTATCTTTTGCAAAACTTATGGAACCTTTGATTTCTTTAAATGATTTATAATCAGCATTTTTTTACTATTGTCACATCATAATAGATGTTATTCTTATCTTTTGCATAGCCAAATCCACGTCCATCAAAAAGTTGAAGCATCAATGTAGTCTATTTTTTTACCATAGTAATAAATATTTTTTTCCATCTTTTGCTAGGATATCATTCCATGATACCAATTTGTCAACATTAGCATCTTCAAGTTTAATTTCTTCTATATTCCTATCTTCATCTATTTTTCACATAATAAGCATTCTGAAAATCTTTTTACATAAAAATCCATAACCTACATTAATATCTGGAAGACTTTTATTTGTAACATTTCTATTTACAAATAAAGAATCATTAGGAGATACTTTTTAATTTTTTTATCTTCATAGTAAACAAAAATCCCTATCTTTTTACTAGATTTAATCTTACTATTTGAATATAATCCCTGTCTATATCTGTTTTTCCTCTAAAGTATACCCTATTTTTTTATCTCTTGCATAAAAGTCATTTATTTGCTCTAATGAATTTAAATCAACATCTTCAACTTTTTCATTATAATCTATAAATTTTTCCATTTTTTTATGATCATAACCCTCATAATAGACTTCGTTACCTTTCTTATAATATTCAGCAATTATCGAAATACTAAAAAAATAAAAATAAATTAGAATAAGTATTTTTTTCATAGATATTTTTTTCTCCTCTTAAAAATTTTTTTATATTTACTATTTATAACTATCATCCTTATCAAAATAAATTATATCTTTTTGGATCTACTTTTTTTATACTAAATAGATAACACATAGCTTTTTTTCTACTTCTTTTTTTATTGTAGATGCTATATTAACTCTTAATAAACATCCTTTCATAAAAAAATCCTGATTTAATAGCATAAAATTTTTTTATCATTTTTTTATAATAAGTGTATTCATAAGCTTTTAAATTTTTGAACTTTTATAATTTTTGAATTTTATATTCTTTCTTATCTTCTATTTTTATCCATTATTTCTTCAAATACTGTAGCAACATCTTGAATATCAGCTTCCACTATTCTATAATCATCATCTTTTTAAAAAAATTAAGATAGTAAACTCCTATACTTAAATCACTACCTGATTGAAAAAAATATAGTTTCAAAGATAGGAGAATTATCAAGTTCAAGTTCAATCTCTAAAAATTTTTCTCCCAGTCAGGAGGTAATTCTATTGTCCATTTATCATCTATATAAAATTTCTTTCTCTCAAGTTTAGAATTTAAGAATACTCCAAATAGGGAAAAAAAGAAGTGATACAATACTCATATTTTATTAGCCTCCAGTTTTTAGGAATAAAATTTATTTTTAACTTTTTAAAAAAATTATTTCTATTTTCTCTTTGAATTCACCTTTTTGCTCTTTTTCCATCTTTTTCTTTTTCTATACCACCATATTGAGGTAGGGTGGGAAAAAAAGGAAAAAGTCTTATTTAGGTATTCTGAGTTATTTTTTTCAAAAAAATATAGTAGCTTCTTTTACTAAGAAATAGTATATAGTTTGGTTTTTAGTATTTTAATAACTTCTTCAAAAATTAGTTAAAGATTTTTTTCCTCCACTTCTTTTTGTACTATAAATTTCTCTACTTCCATTTGTTGAGGGAACTATAAAAAAATTCATGAACGCAATTCTTTCCCAAAAAAATATTTTATATCAATATTAGCATTGTCAAGTTCTTTTTTTATTTTTTTGAAAAAGGCCATTTCCACTAGAAAACCATTGTTCAACAACTCCTCTCGTATCTATATGACCTTCCTGAGATAAGATAATATCTCCTTTATCTTCGTACCATTCTTTAAAAATTAGCTACCTTTTTTTCGATCTTCATCATTCCCAAGATAGTGGCTTTCAGCAACCAATAATACTTTGTGTTCTTGATAGTTGAAACCAATATAAGGTAACATAAGTTGATGTATTCTTGAATTTTTTTATAAAATTCAAGTTCTTTTAGTTTATTATCATAGCTCTTATCTATTTTTTTAATTCTTCCATAACCCTACCTCTTTTTAATAAAAACTGTGTCTTCTATCTATTCTCCCAACAACCACTCCAAAACATTAATTACTTTTTATTCCATCATAATCAGTGTTTGGTAGTACATCATCTAATGTTATTAAATACTTAGGATAGTTATCTTTCATATTTTTTTAAATGCATCTAACTCTCTTTTTAAAGTATTCTCATCTAAGACAGTTAAAAGCAACCTGATAATATTCAATTTCATTTGAATTGATAACAACAAAAGTCAATTTCATTTTTATCAAACTGTCCAACATAAACATTGGCTTTTTCTTCTAAGCAATTCAAGATAAATTATATTTTTCAAGGATATGTCCCATATCTATATTTCTATTACCTAAAATCATTTGTCTAAGCCCTAAGTCTGAAACATAGTATTTTTGATAATGTTGATAAAAACTCTTTACCTTTTTATATTGTATCTATTAACTTCATATATAAGGAGTCCGTCAATAAGCCCCTTTACATACTTTTTCAATAGTTTTTAGCATCGGTCTTTCTTCCCATTGAAGTTAAAGTGTTTGCAATCTTTGATATTGAAGTCAGATTACCAATATTATCAAATATATATTTAACAAGACTTTCAAGTCTCATAACATCAGAAATTTTTTTAATCTTGTAACTATATCTTTTAAAAGAACAGAGTTATATATTCCACTTAAATATTCATATATTTTTTTAAATTATTTTTCTAATTGTAAAGTATAAGGAAAAGAACTATTTACTATATATTCATTATAATATTGCATAAGAGTTTTTTTAATATTTTTGTTTCTTTCTTTTTCTAGTTCTTCATATTTTAATTTAGCTTGATAATATTCTTTTAAAAAGATAAAGGAAGCATTTTTTTAATTCAATATAACGTCCACTTAAAAAGAGTTGCAAGTTCACTTGACATAAAATAAGCATTAGAACCTGTTATATATAAATCAACATTATCTTTTTATAAAAAGGCTATCTACAACTTTTTTTCAAATTTATCCACATGTTGAATTTCATCTAAAAAGATATAATTTTTTTATTATCAATCATTTTAGATTTTATGTATTTATAAAGTTTTTTTATAATCAGTGAGTTCTTCATAATCCATATCTTCAAAAATTGATAGATATAATTTGTTTTTTTCAACTTTATTTTTTTAAGTAAATAATCTTTGTATATTTCAAAAAGAGTAGATTTTTCCACATCTTCTTACACCAGATACAACTTTTTATTATCTGTTTATCTTTTTGATTCAATTAAAAAAATCTAAATATTCTTCTCTATCTATTCTTATCATACTAACACCTCATTTCTTTTTCTAAAATTATATAATCTTTTTTTATAAAAAAATCAAATTTTTAAGGAATATAATCCCAAAACTTTTTATTTTTTTATAAATTTAAGGAATATAATCCTTAAAAAAAATTAAATATAATTTTTAAAAAAATTTAACAAGTTTTACTTATTTCTTTTTAATAACCTTAATTATACAAATAGGATTTTTCACCAAACATCATAGTATAAGGTCCAACTCTTTTTTTGCTCTACCGACAGTAACTGTTATAACTTCGATATCTTTAAAACCTTTTTTTCTTTTAGTATTTCTAAAGATTTAGATTGAGTTTCAAGAGTAATACAATTGATAACTAGTATGGCTTCATCTTTTGCATAAGTTAAAAAAAGTGATTTATAATTTCTTCCAATCCACCAGTTGAACCACCGATAAACATTCTGTCATAAGCAATATTTGGAATGGCATCAGGTGCTTTTACCATGAATTAATTCAAAGTTATCAAGATTAAATTTTTTTCAGCATTTAGCTTTTATAGTATCTAAACCTTTTTTTCTTCCTTTTTCTATTGCATAGACTTTTCCTTGTGGCATATAAGTTGCTGCTTCTATTCCTATTGTTCCAGTTCCTGCTCCAACATCTATTAAAATTGAATTTGGTTTTTAACATAAGTTTAGCAATAGAAATTGCTCTTATTTCTTGTTTCGTCATAGGTAACTCAGTTTGAGTAAACTCTTTATCATATATGTGCATATTTATCCTTTCTTTATTAAAAAAACTATTTACTTTTCTACACCTACTAATTTATTTTCTAAAAAAATAAATTAAGATTATTTTCTATTGCTGCAAAAAGTCTTTCTAAACTTTTTTTGTGATTTCCAAGCCAAGTGAGGTGTCACTGTAAAATTATCTAGTTCAAGTAATTTACAATCATTTTTTTAGGAGGCTCTGTTGTCATAACATCAGTTGCAGCTGAGGCAATTATATTATTCTTCAAAGCATAGTATAGATCTTCTTCATTTATTATAGGGCCTCTTCCTAGATTTAAAATTATTGCTGATTTCTTCATTTTTTTCATTCTATCCAAATTTATTAAATCTTTTGTTAAATCAGTCAATGGTGCATGAATAGAGAATATATCACATTTTTTTCTAAGACTTCATCTAAATCATATCTATTATCTGAATTATCTGTATATTTTTCTTCCAGGAATTTTTAGCAACCATAACTTTCATTCCAAAACTTTTTAGCATATTCTGCTACTTTTTGTCCAATATTTCCATAACCTAAGATACCTAAAAATTTTATCTTCAGTATCTACATGATAGTAGTTATCCATATTGATAGAAAGTTCATTCCATTTATTTTTCTTTTTACTTTTTTGACTTAATTTTTTTCTACCTTAGTTAATTCATTTTAATAGAAATGTCATAGTCAATTGAGATACTGAATTAGTTGAATAGCCAGCAACATTGGCAATAGATACTCCATGTTCTTTGGCAGCAACTAAATCTATATGGTTAAAGCCTGTTCCAGTTAATAGAACTAGTTTTTAAATGAGGTGCTTGTTCGAATTCTTTTTACCTAGTCTAATTCTATTTAGAATAACAACATCATAGTCTTTTTAAGTAACTAGCTACATCATCATCATTTGTAAGATTAAACTCAGTATATTCTCCATATTTTTGAGAATATTTCTTTTTAATTCAAAAAGGACCTACTGTGTTTCTATCCAAAAATATAATTTTTAGCTTATTTTTCCATAGTTTTTCTCCTTCTTTAAAAACTAAAACATTCATATCAAATTTTTCTATTTAACTTTTTCATAATCCTCAATTTCTAAAATAGTTATTTTTTTCATTATCATAAGATAAATTTTTCTCCAACTATAACAGTTAAATTTCTAATTCCGTTATTATATAGATTTTTAGAAACTTCATAAGGATTTTTGAATATCATCTGTAAGTAAAAACTAAACCAGCAATATCCTTATCATTTATATTTTTTTAACATAGTCAAATTCTCTACCATGTACACTTGCTAATCTAAAAATTTTTGCCAATTTTCACCTAATTTTTGAAAATAGGTATTGATAAGATGAGATATTAGGAATGATATTTAAAAATATCTTTATATAAATTCTTTGATAGATAAGGAACTAAACTATAGTAACCTGTATCTCCTGAAACTATAATTGTTATTTTTTTCTGTCTATATTTTTCTTTTTAAATAAGCTATAAAGCTCAGCTAATTTTTCCTAAAGTATATATTTCTTGTTTCTCAGAGATAATAGCTTTTTAAATCCGAAAGTTGTCTTGTACTACCAACTATAATTTCTGCTTTCTTTTATACATTCAATACCAGCTGTAGAAAGATACTTTATATTTCCAGGTCCTAAACCAACCACATTTATTTTTATTTGATTGCACCACATTCACCAACCATTCTTTGATAGTTATCACTTTCTCCAATAGTCTCTCCTTTGAATGAGAATATTGCAGCCGATACCTCTATATCGGCTCTTGCATATTCTTGCATTTTTAAAGGCAACTCTATTTGCAATTAAATGATAAATTTCATTATTTTTCAATATAGTCACAGGCTTCTTCAATAGTATTTGAAAATAAAAATTTTTTTCTGATTATATCAGGTTTTTCATCAACAAGGAAAGCACAAGAGGCCATAGTTTCCATTCTACCATCTGCCACTCTACTATGAGTGTTAAAAAAATACCACCTGCAACTTTAATTGCTTTTTGCAATATGTCCTAACATTATTATTTTTCTTAAACTCTAACTTCACAGCAGCTTCTATCATAAAACCAACAAAGTTGCTTATAATAATCATCTGTTCAGTATCTAGTCCAATTTTTTCACAATGTCTTTCTCCATAGTTACCAAAGGCAAAGATAACCCAATCTCTATTTTTATCTTCTCTCATAACTTTAAGTTCAGCAAACATAGATTTTTTTAAGGCATCTTCACTCATAGCCTTAACTATTCCAGTTGTACCTAGAACTGATATTCCACCTATAACTCCCATTTTAGGATTATATGTTTTTAGTGCCTTGGCTCTACCCTCTGGAATATAGATTGTTATTACAGCCTTTTCATCAATGCCACTTAGAATTTCATTTACAACAGTTGTTATCATTTTTTGTGGCCCAGGATTGATAGCTGATTTTCCAATAGCTATTTGTAAACCTTTTTTTGTTACAAGTCCAACTCCTCTACCACCAATAATTACACAGTTATCATAATAGGCTCCTCTGTCAACTTTTGGAAGTTCTTTTACTAATTGTACCTTAGCACAAATACTTATTCCATTAGTAACATCAGGGTCATCACCTGCATATTTTTGTATGGCACAACTTGCAAAATTATTTCTAACTCTTAATTTTTTTGAACTGATATTTTTTTAAGTTTGTGTAATTTAATGTTGTTATATCAACTTCAGTAGCTTTTTTTACCATAGACAAGTGCTTCTAAAGCAACTTTTTACAGCAGCTGTTGCACAAGTTCCTGTTGTATAACCATTTTTTTAATTCTTTTTCTTCCATTTTAATCTCTCTCTATTATTTTTTTCTTTTTTTCATATTAGGTCTAAATGAAGTCTTTAAATCAAAACCTTTACTTAAAATTTTATTTTTCATTAGAAACTTCAGGAGAAATTTCTTTTTCACTTCTCTTATTAGATAAAAATTCAACTAGACTTTTGCCAGATAAAAATCTTCATCAATGTATACTCCCATCTGTGATAAATTTGGGTTGTAAGTAAATTTATATAGAGGAGGTAAATATTGTCTCCTAGACGTCCCATCATTATATTCACCAATATACTCTATTAAAAAAAGATTGGTGCATTTAAAAATAATATCGTCTGAAGGGATATCAGTATTAACACGTATTAATCTGTTTCTATCATAAGAAAATAAATTAGGCCAAAAGAAGTGGAAATGCCGAAAAAGATATCGAATTTCTTATCATCATTAAAAAAATTATTGTTTTTGATTCTACACAACCATAAGGTCTTTCTATATCTTTTTCGATTTTTTTATATCCAAATGAGTATATACCCCATTTTCAGTAAAAAAATAAGTGTATTACTTTTTTTCTCCAATAACAAGAATTTTTATGGTACTTAGCAATTTCAGAATACTCAACATTTTTTTCTTTAAATTTTTTATTAAACTCTTCTTCTGAAAAATCTATATTCTTTTCTTAGATGACTATAGAAATTAAGAAAAATATTCACAATAAGTTTTTTTCTGGTATAAACTAATTTCTCATCCATTCCATATTTTGCAACTTTATAATCATAAAAATCTTTTAAATTTACTAATTATCTTCATATATCCCCCTTATGCTTCTTCTTCATATTAGGTCTAAATGAAGTCTTTAAATCAAAACCTTTACTTAAAATTTTTATTTTTCATTAGAAACTTCAGGGAAATTTCTTTTTCACTTCTCTTATTAGATAAAAAAATTCAACTAGACTTTTGCCAGATAAAATCTTCATCAATGTATACTCCCATCTGTGATAAGTTTGGGTTATAAGTCTTTTTATAAACTGATGTAGATCTTCTGTTATCGTGGTCTGTAACATTTTCTAAAAAAATTCTATTAAAACTATAGGTTCATTAAAAAAAGTTATTTTTCTTCATCTATATCGAAAAAAATCTTTTTTTATTTTTTTATAAAAAAAATTATAAAAAGTTTTTTTCTATTCATTTTTTAACAAATCATATAAATCTATATTAATAAATGAATTAACAAAAAAATAGTATTTCCATCTAAAAAAAGTTATTTCAGAATCTTTCATATAATAAGAAAAGTTCTTTACTCTTACATTAGAGTTTTTTTAGATTTTTAATAGCTCTATATCTTTTTAAATCGAATTGTGTATATAATTTTTCTTCAGTTTTAAATATAAGAACAATTTTATCTCCCACAAAAAAAGAATTTTTGTTATTATAATCTGGTTGTGTTTTTATTTATAGAAAATAATCTAGGAGAATTTCTAAAAATTTTTTTAGTAACTCTATTGTAAACTAATTTTTTTCATCTACTCCATATTTTTGCAACTTTATAATCATAAAAAAATCTTTGAATTTACTAATTATCTTCATATATCCCCCTTATGTTTCTTCTTCATATTAGGTCTAAATGAAGTCTTTAAATCAAAACCTTTACTCAGTATTTTATTTTTCATTAGAAACTTCAGGAGAAATTTCTTTTTCACTTCTCTTATTAGATAAAAAAATTCAACTAGACTCTGCCATATAAAATCTTCATCAAGGTATACTCCCATCTGTGATAAATTTGGGTTGTAAGTAAATTTATACAGAGGACGGTGATATTTTAAATTTTTTTATTATAAGACTTACCAAAAATATTCAATTAAAATCATAGGTTCATTAAAAAAATAATATCACTTTTTATCTATTCTCATAGAAGGAAACAATTTTTTCTATCATAAGAAAATAGTTTATGCCATCCAAAATCTGTGGTAATCTCAAAATTTCTTCCATCATTAAAAAGTAATTTCTTTTTGAACAGTAACTTTGATATGTTCCTTTTGAAACATCAAGTTTCTTTGCATCAAAATGAGTATATACACCATTTTCAGTGAAAAAAATAAATGTATTAATTTCTCTCCAAGAATAAGTATTTTATGAAAAATTAATTCCCTTTAAAATATTCAAAGTTCTCTTTTAAATTTTTTTATTAAAATTTTTCTTCTGAAATTCTATCATCTGAAGCTGTATAAACATCTATAACAAGACTTTCGAAGTACTCACAATAAGTTTTTTTCTAGTATAAACTAATTTTTTTCATCTACTCCATACTTTTGCAACTTTATAATCATAAAAAAATCTCTAAATTTACTAATTATCTTCATATATCCCCCTTATGTTTCTTTTTTTCATATTAGGTCTAAATGAAGTCTTTAAATCAAAAACCTTTACTTAATATTTTTATTATCATTGGAAACTTCAGGGAAATTTCTTTTCTCACTTCTTTTTATTAGATAAGAATTCAACTAGACTTTGCCAGATAAAATCTTCATCAAGGTATAACCCTAATTTTTGATAAAATTGGGTTGTAAGTAAATTTATAAATAAAAAAATACGATCGCTAGAATTTTTTTCTTGTTAAAAAAATTTCACCCTAAACATTCAATTAAAATCATTGGTTCATTAAAAAGGATATCATCTTTTGAAATATTAACACGTGGTAAAAAAATCTTTTTCTATCATAAGAAAAATAGTTCATCCCAAAACATATTTAAAAGAACTATGAATATCAAACTTTTTTTCATCATTAAAAAGTAATTTCTCTTACTTCATTGTAATAAGAATAATAGCCATATTTTTTTCTTTATATCCTCAGGATTTTTTTATATCAAAATGAGTATATACTCCATTTTCAGTAAAAAAAATAAGTGTATTAATTTTTTTCTCCAAGAATAAGTATCTTATGGCAATTATTTCTTTTTAAAAATATTCAACTTCTTCTTTTAAATTTTTTTATTAAAATTTTTCTTCTGAAATTCTATCATCTGAACTTGTATAAATACTTATAAAATTTGTTTCATAATATTCACAATAAGTTTTTTTCTAGTATAAACTAATTTTTTCATCTACTCCATATTTTGCAACTTTATAATCATAAAAAAATCTTTGAATTTGCTAATTATCTTCATATATCCCCCTTATGCTTCTTCTTCATATTAGGTCTAAATGAAGTTTTTTTAAATCAAAACCTTTACTCAGTATTTTTATTTTTCATTAGAAACTTCAGGGAAATTTCTTTTTCACTTCTCTTATTAGATAAAAAAATTCAACTAGACTTTTGCCATATAAAAATCTTCATCAAAATATATTCCCATCTGTGATAAATTAGGATTATAAGTAAATTTATATACTGAATTATCGTATCTTGCAATTTTTTTCTATCAATACCACCAATATATTCTACTAAAATTATTGGCTCATTAAAAAGAACTTCCTCTTTTTGAGATATTTAGATATGATAGAAATCTTTTTCTATCATAATTAAAAATCATCCCATAATTCGTTAAAAAGTTATATGAATCTCAATTTTTTTCCATCATTAAAAAGTAATTTCTTTTGTACCATCATAATAAGCCCAGTATTTATATATAGTTTCTCCACTTATATCTTTTAGGATTTTTTTATGTCAAAATGAGTATATACACCATCTTCTGTAAAAAAATAAGTGTACTATTTCTTCTCCAACAATAAGTATTTTTATTATGATTAGTTTTTATCAAAAGAATTTAATATGTTCTTTTTAAAATATTATCAAAATCTTCTATTGAAACTTTTTTTCAGGAACATTTTTTTATGTAGATTTAGGTATTGAAATCTGATCTTATAGTAGTCACAACAAGTTTTTTTCTATTGTAAACTAATTTTTTTCATCTACTCCATATTTTTGTTACTTTATAATCGTAAAAAAATCTTTAAATTTACTAATTATTTTTCATTTTTTTCTCCTTTTAATTTATAGGAGTTTATGCGTGAAAACCTTCTCTTTTTATATATTTGGTAGATAATTCCATGAAGTATAGCAACGCCTATTGTGCTACCTCCCTTTCTACCATTTATTGTGATATATGGAATACCTAGTTTTTTGAATTCTTCTTTTGATTCTGCTGCACCAACAAAACCAACAGGAACTCCTATAACTAAGGCAGGTTTTTCTATTTCACCATTTTCTATCATTTCTTTTAGTTGATATAGTGCAGTAGGTGCATTTCCTAAAATGAATATTTTTTTGTTTCAGGGTCTTTTCCTGCTTTTCTCATTCCAACTATAGAACGAGTAAGTCCTTCTTTTTTAGCTTCTTCAATTACTTCTTTATCAGAAACTAAACAATAAGCAGAACAGTTATATTTAGATAAGGCTGGTTTACTAAGCCCATTCACTATCATATTTGTATCACAATAAATTTTGCAACCTTTTTCTAAGGCCTTTAATCCACTTTCTATAGCATTATTTTTGAAATTCTATTAAATCAGCATATTCAAAAATCTGCTGAAGTGTGAATTATTCTTTTAACTATAGGCATTTCACTTTCAGAGAATTTTTTTCGCTTTATCTCCTAATTCTTCTTCAATAATTTCAAAACTTCTTTTTTTCTATATCTCCCGGTACTTTTTATATAACTCATCGTCATCACTCCATTTCATTCTTTTTTTATTATTTTTTTATATTTTTCTTGCCTTGTATTCTCCAACAGCCACTAAAAAGATTTTCTTTGACTAAACTATTTAAAAATCTTCTTGCTGTAGCTTCTGAGATACCTAACAAGCTTTTGTGCCTCTTTATTGCTAATAGAATCATTTTGACCTAAATATTTTCATAAGTAATTTTACTCTTTCTTTTATTTTTTTATCAGTCATTTTATCAATCACTTTATCAGTCATTTTTTTGTGTTTCAACTAATTCTATTAAAGTTTCTTTTTATAATTTCTAATATAAATAAAAATAAATTCAGTGGATTCACCATCTTTATTTGAATTATTTATTGCTATATAATATTCTTTTTTTGATATTTTTTTGTACTAGACTTTCTATTGGTAACCAAGCAAAAACTTTTTCCACTTAGAAAGAATCAAGCTATGCCACAGTCTTCCTATTCTGCCATTTCCATCTTGGAATGGATGAATGAATTCAAACTCATAATGGAAAACTGCTGCTTTTTATCAAAGGATGTTCCTTACTATTTTTTTAAGCCACAAAAATAAATTATTTATTAGTTCAGGAATATATTCTGGTAAAAGTTCCCATATGTATTAATTTATCACCTTGATATACTCCAGCATTTTTTTACTTCTAAATCTTCCACTTTCTTTTTATTAATTCACTTGTCATTATTTTATGTGCTAACAATAAATCTTTCATTGAGTTTTTCATTGAGCTCCTCAAGTCTTTCGTATATTTCATAAGCATTTTGAACTTCTTTTTATATCTTTAAGAGGAGCTAAAACTCTTTTTCCATTTATTACATCAGTAACTTGCTCAAGAGTCAAAGTATTTTGCTCTATGGCAAGAGAAGAATAAATTGTTTTAATTCTATTTTTTTCTTCTTAAAGTTAAATTTTTTTCAAATTCTTTCTCTGCACTTATTTTTTTCCAACAAGCTCTCCAATTTCATATACTAAATTAAGTATATCATTTGTAATTTTTAAAAAGGTGGTGAAAGTTCTTTTTCATTAAAATAGCTCCTCTAATAATTTGTAACTTCCAAAAAAAGTGTATATGTGGGTAGCCAGCATACATATTTTTTTCATGGAATATACATTCCCAATTTCTTCCATCTTTTTTTACAGCTTTAAATTCTCTTGTATCTTCTAATACAGTTTTTTTAATTTTTGAGTAGTGGAAACTCATGTCCTTTAGCAACTTCAATATCATTTTTATCTCTTATAGATATATAACCAAATCTTGAGATATCCAATCTATTATTCATAACTACAGTACAAGGAACAAGTCCACACATTTGATGAAGTGTCTCATCTTTTTTTGCTCTATGGCATGGCTCAGATACATAAAAGCCTCCACATTCAGCTAGAATATTCTTTACCTTGTTCATAATTTTTCTCTAATTGACTCTATCATTTCTTTGTTATTTGATAATTCCTCTGCAAAGTTTTTCAGGATAACCTCCTCCTAAATATATTGCATCACAATCAGGAACTTTTTTTATCTTTTTATAGGAGAGAAATATGTCATTCTAAATCCCATATATTCTAAAAAAATTCTATATTATCATTATAGTAAAATGAAAAAAAGCTCTATCTCTTGCTATAGCAATAACTTTTTCCCTTATGTTTATCTTTTTAAAGAAGATAAATATAAAGGATATTCGATTTCGTCTTTATCTATATTTATTGTTCTAGTTTCTTCAGTAGCGATTTTTTTCTAAAAGCTTCTAAATCTATATTTTTTTAAAAACAAGATTTTTTTAGAATAAACAATTTATCTCTTAAGTCTTCTACTTCTTCAGCTTGTAAAAGTCCTAAATGTCTACTTGAAATATTTAAGGCTTCATTTTTTTCTATGAAAACCAAGACACTTAACAGAAGTGTATTTTCACAATAGCTTCTTTAAATATAGCATAAGTTTTTTTCACTTGAAACCTTATTTATTATAACACCTGCTATATTAACCCTAGGGTCAAGCATCTTATATCCTAAAAATTTGTGCTGCAATACTTGTACTTTTTTTCCCTACACCATCTACAACTAAAAATAACAGGTATACCTAAGAATCTTGCTACATGTGCTGAGCTATTGTTATCTAAGGAATTATCTATACCATCATATAGCCCCATAACACCTTCGACTATTGATATATCCTTATGGTGTTTATAGAAACTATATCTTACCCCTTGTTCTCCCATCATATATAGATCTAAATTATAACTTTTTATTATTTGTAATAAATTCGTGGAAACCTGGATCTATATAGTCAGGTCCAACCTTAAATGGTGATACATTGGCAAAGGCTGACATCAAAGCCATAGATATAGTTGTCTTTCCAATACCACTACTAACACCAGCAAGCATAAATGCTTTCATTTTTCCCTCCTTCTAACTGTTTTTCAATAATTTTTTTATTTCATCAACAGTTAGTTCATAAATTTGTAAATTATTTATATTAACCCCTATACTCCATAATATCTGCTAAAGCTTCCAATACTTTTTATATTTGATTCTCTATCTTTTTATTGCAAGTCTGACAAAGTGATAGTCTAAAAAAATTTAAAATTTGAAGCATCTCTTATCAGTATATTTTTTTCTATCATTTTATCCCTTAAACTCGTTGAACTAATATTCTGTATTTTTTTAATAAAATGAAATTACATTCTGTCTTATATGCTTTTTAGATATTGAAATTCACTTAATTCTTTATACATAAATTTCTTTTCTTCTAAAATCCACTTTTCAGATTTTTTTCAATATATTCTTTATCATCAAGCATAACAAGACCTGCAAGATTTGCAAAAAGTATTCACAGTCCATGGTTCTTTTTCTTCCCACATCTTATTTAAAAATCTCATCATCAAAGCCTATTCCATAGCCTAGTCTAAGTCCAGGTATGGCAAAAAAACTTTGTGAAAGGCTCTCATGATAAAAAAATATTTTTTTATTCTTAAATAAAGAAACTGTTTTTTTCTTGCCAATTTTCTATGAATTCTATAAAGGCTTCATCTACAAAAAGTTTTAGTATTTTTATTTTTCACAAACTTCTACTACTTTCTTTATGTCTTCCAATTTGATAAATTGCCCTGTTGGATTATTTGGATTACAGAAAAGTAATAAATCATAGCTATTAGTTTCAATTTCTCTTTTTAAATTCTCAATGTTAGGATAAAAAAATTATCACTTTCTTTTTAATTCAAAATAATTTATCTCTGCTGAAACAGATTTTTAAAAGCTCTTTCATACTCAGCAAAGCAAGGTGCAAGTATTAAAAACTTTTTTGGTTTTTAAAGATTTAAGATACAAAAATAAGATTTCTGTAGCTCCATTTCCAACAATGATATTACTTTAAATCTAATGAATTAAATTCTGCTATTTTTTTCTTAAATCAATATAATAAGGATCTGGATAATTTACTAACTTTATCAAAACTCTCTTTTGCTATATTTATAAATTTTTTTGAGGTACTCCTAAAGGGATTTATATTAGAACTATAATCTAAGATATTGTTTTTTTACCTTCTCTTTGAAATTTATAGATATTTCCTCCATGTAAATCTTTCATAAATACTCCAAATTTGTTAAAATTTTTAATAGTCCATTTTTCATCAAATTGAAAAATCTGGTCCCCATACTACTTCCCAAAGATAATTGTCCAAATCAGAAAAAAATATGCATGATAGCCTCCCCAAAAAACATTTTTGAGGTTCTTTAATAATTTTTTTCCTCCTGCATTTTTAACTAATTCAATAACTTTATCAACATCTTCTTTTTTTCTCAACATTATATGCTAAGGTAAATCCACTAAAAACCACTTCCAATTTTAAGACTGTTCTCATCTATATCTTTTATTAATAAATCCAATGGATATAATTCAAACTTTGTCCCTGGGGTATCAAAGAAACAAACTGGTGGATTATTTTTCTTTGCAATTTGTTTTATATCCCAGACCATCTCTATAAAAATTTTATTGCTTTCTCCATATTTTTTTACACCTAGACAAATACAAGTAATTTTATTCATTTTTTTACCTCCAATAATACTAACTAGTATAAATGATGTAGTTGTTATAAAAAAATACAAACATATAAGATATTTAATGCTTTTTTTATATCTCCAATTTTTATTTATTCATTACCTCTTAATTATACAAAATTCATACTAAATTAGTCAACTTTTTTTATTTTTTTATTTGATGATTAAAATTTTATTTTTAAAAAAATCATCTTCAAAAAAATTAAATAAACTATAGAATAATTATATATAGTAGACACTTACTTAGTCAACTTTTTATTTCTGATAGAAAAGAAAAAAATTCATCTAAAAAAATTTTTGCTCTTTTTATTATTTTTATAGAATGTATTATAATATAGAAATAGCAATAAAATGACCGTTCGGTCATATGAATGGAGGGATAGAATGAAAATAAGAAGTAGTCTAATTTTTTTGTGTCACTTATCTTATTAGTATCTTGTTCTAAAGTAAATATTGAGAATGAAAAATAATGATATGATAAGTAGATTAAGAGAAAAAAAGAAAGCACAGAAAAAAACTTAGAATAAAAAAAGAAGGAATGATAGATTTAGAGGAAGCTGTAGATTTAGCTTTGAAAAAAATAATACTCAGATAAAATTAAAAAGAAATAGAAAGTCAAATAGCTAAAATTGATAAGAATATTTCTTTTGGAAATTTTTTTGCCAAGAATTTCAGCTATGTATTCAATCTCTGAATTAGACAGATACATGAGTGCAACTATTCCAGCTCCTGATGTAACAATAGGAGTTTTTAGGTGGAATAACTTTACCTTCACTTCCTGTTACTCTTACAAGTAGAATGGTGGATAAAGATTTTTACAAATTATGCCTTAAGTGCTCAACTTCCAATATTTGTTCCAGCTACTTGGTTTCTCTATTCAGCAAGAGAAAAAGGAGAAAATATCAGTCTTTATACAGAAAAATTTAACAAAAAAAGATGATAAAATTAAAAGTTATAAGTGAATATTATTATACTTTGGCATTAGTAAGTGAAAAAAATGTTTTAGAAAAAAAGAATATGCCTATGCACAAAAAAATTAAATAAAAATGCAAAAATTAGCTTTTAAAAAAACAGGTAGTATTCTAAAATGGCAAGAAGAAGAAACAGAACTTTTGGTTAAAACAAAAAGAAAAATGCTCTTAAGAATAATGAAAGAGATTTAAAAAAATAGCAAAGATGAATTTAATGAATGATATTGGTTTAGATCCATATGCTGAATTTAGATTAGTTATTCCTGAAGACACCATTTACAAATTACCTCCTCTTGAAGATGTAGTTTATGATGCTCTTGTCAATAGTGAAGTTATAAAAATCAATCATAATTTAGTGGCAATTAGTAAAGATAAGATAAAAATCGCAATGAGTAGATTTTTACCACAAATTAGTTTAGATACTGGGGTTGTAGGGACAAGTATAAGTTATCTTAATCCTCAAAAATATTCTTTTTGGTGCTATTACAGGTTTCTTATCACTATTTAATGGTTTTTAAAGATGTAAATGAATATAAAAAAAGCTAAGTTACAATCTGAAGCAGCATATATTCAAAGAGAAGATGCAATAATGAATACTATTATATCAGCAGTAAATTCATATAATAATGTTCAAAAAAAAGTATAGAGGATAAAGAATTGTCAGACTTAAATTATAATGTATCTAAAAAAAGAAATTTAAACAAAAGGAATTAGAAGTTGAAGTTGGAAGTGCTACAGATACTGACTTATTAAAAGCAATGTCTGAGCTAGAAAAAGCAGAAAGTATAAAACTAAAAACAGAGTATAAATATAGTGTTTCAGTAGAAACATTAAAAATGTTAATTGAAAAGTAGGGGGTACTATGAAAAAAATATATTAGTTATTTTATTAATTTGTCTTTTTACAGCTTGTAAAAAAAGAAGCTAAGGAAGAAGTGATAAGATCAGTAAAAATTCAAGAGATAAATTCAATGCAAGATGAAAATTTCAATATTGATTTTTCCAGCACAAATTTCTCCTAGTCAGAAAACAGTTTTAGCTTTCAAATATGCAGGAAAATAAAAAAATATAAATTTTGAAAGTGGAGATTTTGTAAAAAGGGCAAGTAATCGCTATAATTGACGATACAGATTACAAAGTTAATTTAGATGCATTTTCTAAAAAAATATGAAGCTGCAAAAAGCTGTTGCTCAAAATGCTGAACAACAATTTGCTAGGGCAGAAAAAAATTATACAAAGGAGATGCTTTAGCTAAAAAAAGATTATGATAATGCACTTATGCAAAAGAAATGTAGCTATTTCAACTTTTTAAAGAGGCTAGTGCAGGACTTCAAAATGCTAGAAATACTTTAACTGACACAAAAAAATAGTAGCTCCTTATGATGGGTATATAGATAAAAAGGTAGCTGATGTGGGAACTGTTGTTCCAGAAGGAGGACCAGTTGTATCTTTTTATTTCAAATGAAATAACTGATATTTCCATAAATGCTTCAGTAAAAGATATAGACTATATAAAAAAATGCAGAGAATATAAGTTTTAAAGACAGCACAAAAGATAAAAATATATAGTCTTAAAATAAAGAGTATAGCTCAAAATCCTGATTCTATCAATTTGACTTATCCTGTAGTATTTACTTTTTCAGAACTTAATGAAAATGATAAATTTTTATCAGGACAAACAGGAACTGTAACTATAGCTGTTAAAAATAAAGGAAAGGAAGAAATTTTTAATTCCTATAAATGCTATTTTTTTGAAGATAAGGGCTCAAATGTATATCTGTTCAAAGATGGACAAGCTGTTAAAAACTCCAATAGAAATTGAGTGAATTGAGAGAAACAGATAAAAATAAGTGTAGTTAAAGGTTTAAAAAAACAGGAGATAAGGTTATAGTTGCTGGAGTAAGCAAACTAGCTGATGGAGATAAGGTGAAACTTTTAGGAGGCAACAAATGAAGATTATAGAATATTCTATAAAAAAATAAAAATAGTTGTGCTCTTTGCAACATTTGTTTTTAACTCTTGCTGGGATAATTTCATATTTTTCGTTTAGGAAAAATTAGAAGATCCAGAATTTAAAGTCAAAGAAGCAATAGTTGTTACTCTATATCCTGGTGCTTCTCCTGAAAGTGTGGAGCAAGAAGTCACAGATAAGATAGAAATGGCATTGAGAAAGATACCAAATGCAGATATTGATAGTGTATCAAAGGCAAGTTATTCAGAAGTACATATAAAGATAGATGAAAGCACTCCAAGTGATAAGGTCGATCAAGAATGGGATGTGGTTAGAAAAAAAGATAAATGATGTAAAAACTAGTCTACCTTTTAGGAGCTTTTACCACCAATAGTTCTTGATGACTATGGAGATGTCTATGGAATGTTTTTTTGCAATAACAAGTGAAGGCTTCTCCAAAGAAGAACTTTTACAATTATGTAAAAGAAATTAGAAAAGAACTAGAAAAAAACAGATGGAGTAGCAAAGACAACTTTATTTGGAAATAGTGATACAGTTATAGAAGTTTTTAGTAGATAGAGATAAAATAGCAAGTCTTGGGATAAATGAAAAAAATGATAGCTTTAGCATTTACAGGACAAAAATATACCAGCTTATGCTAATTCAGTTTTACATGGAGATAAAAAAATCTTAGATTCGATATCGATCAAAAGTTTTTGAGTCAATAGAAGATATAGAAAATCTTGTTATATATTCTACTCCAGCAGTATTAAGTATTCAGAAACCAACAACAGTACTTTTTAAAAAGATATTGCTGAAGTCAGAAGAACTGAAGTTAAACCTTATACTACAAAAATGAGATATAATGGTAAAGAAGCTATTGGACTGATGTTATCACCTGTTAGTGGAACAAATGTGGTTGAAACAGGAAAAGAAATAAGTAAAAATAGAACTTTTTAAAAAGAAGACTTACCTCATGGTATAGAAATAGAAAAAGTATATTATCAACCTGAGCTTGTATCAACAGCAATAAATCAATTTATAATAAATTTAGTTGAATCGGTAATAGTTGTTGTAGGAGTACTTTTTAATAACTATGGGAATTAGAAGTGGTCTAATAATAGGAAGTGGGCTTATACTTTCGATATTAGGAACTCTAATTGCCATGTTAGCTATGAAGATAGATTTACAAAGAGTATCTTTAGGAGCCTTTTATAATTGCAATGGGAATGCTAGTTGATAACTCAATAGTAGTAGTTGATGGAGTTTTAGATTCTCTTGATAATGGAGATAATAAATACACAGCTTTAACTAAGCCAACATCCAAGACAGCTATTCCGCTATTGGGAGCAACATTTATAGCAGTAATTGCATTTTTTTACCTATGTATATGATGCCAACAACTGCAGGTGAGTATATAAAAAGTTTATTCTGGGTAGTAGCTATTTCTTTGGGATTGAGTTGGATAATATCACTTACACAGACAACGGTATTTTTGTGATATATATTTAAGTGAGAATGATTTTAAAAAGTGTAGAAAGTAAAGGGAAATTATTCCATAATAGGTTTGTAGTCATACTTGAAAAAAATCTTAATTTACAAAAAAACTTTCAATGATTGTTTTACTTGGAGCATTTTTTTCTTTCGCTTTTATTATTTATAAAAGTTCCGTTATCATTTTTCCCAGAATCAGATAAAAAAAGGTTTTTGTAATTAATCTTTGGAATCCTGAAGGAACAGATATTGAATACACTAATAAAATCAATCAAGTAGTTGAAAGTGAAGTTTTTAAAACAAGAAGGAGTAGTATCAGTAACTTCTGCAATAGGAGGCTCTCCATCAAGATATTATATTTCTTCTATTCCTGAACTACCTAATACAGCCTTATCTCAACTGATAATTTCAGTAGAGAAATTAGAATATATTAATAAGATTGGACAAGATGTAAAAGACTTTTGTAGATAATAATTTTCCTGATACTCGTGTTGAAATAAGAAAAATATACTAATGGTATTCCTACAAGATATCCTATACAACTTAGAATTGTTGGAGAGGATTCCAATATATTAAGAGAATATTCTAAGAAATTTGAAAAATATTTTTAAGGAATATTGACGGAGCGGAAAAATATTCAAACAGATTGGAAAGAAAAAAACAATTAGTTGTAAAACCTGAGATTGATAAGGTAAAAAGAAAGAGAAAGTCTTGTGACAGCATTAGATATTGCAAGTTCATTGAATAGAACTACTAATGGAATAAAAAAATAGGTACATTTAAAGACGGAGAAGAAAACATACCTGTTCTATTTAAAGAAAAAAATGATGGTAGAGAATTTAACATTAATAATTTAGGCCAAGTTCCTGTATGGGGCTTAGGACCTAGGAGTATTCCATTTAGAGAATTAATTAAAAAAAGAAAATCTTGTTTGGGAAAATCCTATTATAGTAAGAAAAGATGGTTTTAGAGCAATTCAAATACAGGCAGATGTAAAAAAATGGCTATAGAGTTGAAGCTGTTAGAAAAAAAGTTTGCTAAAAGCTATAAAAAGAAAGTGAAATAGAACTACCAAAGGGCTATAAATTAGAGTGGAGCGGAGAATTTTACGAACAAGAAAAAAATACAGAAGAAATTATATCCTATATTCCATTACAATTGATAATAATGTTTATGACCTGTGTACTTCTATTTGGAAATTTAAGAGATCCATTTATAATTTTTGGAGTTTTTACCTCTATCTTTTTATAGGTATACTTCCAGGACTTTTTATAACAGGAAGAACATTTGGTTTTATGGCAATAATTGGAACTATAAGTTTAAGTGGTATGATGATAAAAAGTGGTATTGTTTTTAATAGACCAGATAAGGTATGAAATTTACACTTTAAATAAGGAACCATTTAAGGCAGTTATTGATTCAAGTGCAAGCAGAATAAGAGCTGTTATACTTGCAGCAGGGACAACTGTATTAGGTATGATACCGTTGATGTTTCGATCCTCTATTTTCAGATATGGCAATAACAATAGTATTTGGACTAACTGTGGCAACATTATTAATTTTTATTTGTTGTACCATTGTTATATAGCATATTCTATAAAATAGATAAACCTAAAGAAAATTAAAAAAATAAAAAAGGGATTGTTGTAATTAACAAAAAGTAAAAAAATAATTCGTTACTGAGTAAATTTCTTAACGATAAAAATCAAGAATTCGCTGCAAATCAGGAAACTCACTTCGTTCAGACACTCCTGCATTTGCTCGGCTCATTCTATTTGATTTTTTTATCTAAAAATTTCCATTCGTAACTCATTTATTTTTTTACTTTTTGAATTAAGATTATATTATGTAACAGTCCTTTTTACTGTTTCTTTTTATCATTCCTAATATAAAAAAATAATAATTTTTAAATTTTTAAAATATACTGTAATAAGAAATTATATATATCAAATTTTATTCTTAAAAAAATAATTTTTTTCCACTTCTAAATCTGTTTGTATATTTTTTTAAAAAGTAACTCACTATAATTTACTGATTTATCTAATAATTCTATTAATAAAGCTATCCCTTCTATATTTAAATAATCTGTTTTTTTAATTTCATCTAATGAAGTTATGTTAATATATTCAAAAATTTACCTAGAATACCAACTACACAATCAGAAATCTGAATAAACTTATTATTTTTTTGAATCTTGAAAAGAAATATCGGCTTTTATCTAAAAATTCTTTTTATAATTTTTCTAGTTTAAATTTCTGATTTTTTTATCTAGACTAATATCTTCTAAATTTTTTTCTTAGAATAATTTTTTTCTATTTTCAATTTTATTACAAATAGTTTCTTCATTATCAAAAAAATAAATTTGGAATCTTCAAAAAAATTAAAAATAGGATCTGTATAAAAATGTTCATAATCATCAATTAAAGTATCATCTTCATTATCAGTCAAAAGAATAAATTCATTATTTTTTTATTCCAGACTTAAAAAAAGCTAATAAATTCTTTTAGTTTTTTTATCTTCAGGAAATTTTTTTATTTAAAATATCTATTAATTCATCAAAAAAAGAATAACAATTTTCTTTTTTTAAATTTGGATAATTATATTTTTAAAAAAATATGATAGAAATCTTGAATATTTTCTCTTACTAATTTATAAAAAAATGATTTTTATCTCTATTTTTCTTCTAAAGTTCCAGTTTGATATATTTCATCAATGATATCTACAATTGAATAATATAAATGATTTAAATTTAGAAAGTGAATATACAAATTCGTTTTTTTATAAGCCATCTTAAAAAAATCTTAACTCTTTTATCATCTATAAATTTTTAAAAAAATCTTTTTTTGTAGATAAATATTTTAATTTTAATTCATTAATATTTTTTTGTAACCCATTTTTAAATAATTCTGCTTTTTTAAAACATCAAAATCTCCCTTAAATATTTTTTTCAAACAGAACAACGCCACCTAAAATAAAAATTTTTATCACATAAGTTTAGAAAAATTTTTTCAAACTTAATTTTCTTTGATTATTAGTTTCATCATAATAGAAAGTTGCATTGTGAAATTTATTTAATTCTTCACTTATATCTTCATAATAAAAATTTTTTTAGAATAATTAGGATTATACCTTATCACAGGAGGTAATACTTTATGTTCCATATATTAATTTTTCCTACCTTATTAATAAACTTTAATTTCTGAAATATTAGATATGGTATGTGGTGGTAATTCACAGCCTCTTAAATTTTTTTGAAAATCACCTCAGTTTTTTTCTTCATTAATAGATACCACTTTCAAACCTTTAAATACTTCTTCATCAGTACATAAATTCACTATATCACAACTTTTTATTATTTTTGCAAAAGCTTCTTCTAACTTTTTTTAAAACATTATCTTTGGTTCCAATATCATTAACTTTTAATAGTATATCTTCTTTCAACAATCATTATTAAAAATCTCCTTTATTTTTTTAAATATATTCAACTATTATATTATTTTTCTAAACTTTTTCTTTATATCAATGACTCTTTGATTAGAGCTACCTCTCCACTTCAAATTTAAGTCTTTTAAATTATCCATGTATTTTTCCATCTATTAAAAATATCACATTCTTTTTATAAGAGAAAATCTATTTTCATCTTCTAAAATTTCTTCCCAAGTAAAACCACTCCATATCCAAATATCTCTATCAGGAAGATTTTTCTTTAAATTTTTTTAATAAATTTTTAAAAAGTGCTTTTGATATTTTTTTAGGGTAAGTAGGGTCTCCACCTAGGAGTGAAAGACCCCTTATTGTTTTTTTCCATATTTTTTTAAAATAATCTATAATTTCATCTTCTTCTTTTTTCAGTAAATTTCTTTCCATAAGTTTCTTTCCAAGTTTCCTCATTGAAGCAATTTTTTTACAAGCATGAGTACAGCCACTTACAAATAAACTTACTCTTATACCTTTTTCCATTAATCATATCTGCATATTTTTATTCCTGAATAATTCATTTCTCTAACTGTGTTTTACTCTATGCATAATTTCCTCTTGCTTACCTTTATTAAAAGGTCTAGCATTAGGTTGAGATAGGTAACCACAGACTCTCCTTATTACACTCATTTCGTTACTATCATGATTTCCACATTGTGGACAAGTAAATCCTTCTTTTTGTAGCAGTAAATTCTCCTTTATAGCCACAGATATGACATTTATCTACAGGTTGATTTATTCCCATATAATGAATTCCTACCATCTTAGCATATCTTAAAAATTTCAGGTATAGCTTCTAAATTTTTTGTCAATGAATCAGTTTCAATATAGCTTATATGTCCACCTGCTGAATATTTATGTCCCAAAGCTTCTAACCTTAATTTCTCAAATGGACTCATATTTATTCTTGAAGAAACATGGAAAGAGTTATCGTAGTAGCCCTTTATCTGTTATTCCTTTTATATCTCCAAATTCTTGTTTATCAACTCTTGCAAATCTATCACATAGAGATTCTGAAGGAGTTCCATATAGTGCAAAAACCTAAATTATATTTTTTTGCTTGTATTCAAGAATTTTATCAGCCATATATTTTAATATATTAAAAGTCTTTTTCATAAACTTCTTCTGATTCAGAAAAAAATCTTTTACCATACAATAGTTGAGATACTTCACTAAGTCCAATATATCCTATTGAAACTGTTGAATAACCTCCCCAAATTAAATCTTTAATTGTATCTTTTTGATTTTTTTCAGCAAGAGCACCTGACATCCAAAGAATAGGAGCCATTTCTGCAACTGTATTTTCTAAATACTTTGCTCTGAAATAGACAGTTATCTTTACAAATTTCTAAAATCCTATCCAGTTCTCTATAGAAACCTTCTTCATCACCACGATTTTTTTAATAGCTATTCTTGGTAAATTAATAGTTGTAGCTCCTATATTAAATCTTCCTGCATATTTTTTTCTTTACCATTTTCATCTTTCCAAGGAGATAAGAAAGCTCTACATCCCATAGGGTAGACAACAGTTTCATTTTTTTAATTGTTCATCTGTAATAAATAAAATATCAGGGTAAATTGATTTAGTCATACATTCAAAAGCAAGTTGAGAAATGTCCCAGTTAGGATCTTCTTCATTTAAATTTAAACCTTCACACATTGCATAAACTATTTTTAGGAAAGATAGCAGTTTCTTTTTTTAGCACCAAAAACCTGCCATTCTTGTTTTTTTAAAACATATTTTTTTGAACTAGTTTTCCTTCCCAAGAAGTTTCAGTTCCTATACCAATAGTTGTAAATGGAGTCTGTCCATTTACAGTTGATAGAGAATTGATTTCATATTCCAATCCTTGCATAGCTTGTTTTACAGATTCTTCTGTCATATCAACAGAATATTCATAAGTTTTAGGATATTTATTTTTTTATAAATAGATTTGAATATTCTAAATCTTCTTTCTTTAATTCTTCAATTTCTTCTTCTTTTAAATCATCTATGTATTTAGCACCTCTTAAGAAGTGTTTCTTGAAAAGTTTTCTTTTATATATCTAACTAAAGCTCTATCTAAATATGGAATTGAACAACCACCATAGGTATTAGATGAAACAGAAGCTATAATTTGTACTATATGACCAACTGCGACATCAACTGAATTAGGCTCAAGCATTTTTAGCATTACCTATATTGCATCCACCTCTTAGCATAGTTTCTATATTTACAAGTTCACAGTTAGTTTCTCTAAAAAGTAAATAGTCTAAATCGTGTAGGTGAATTTCACCTTTTATATGAGCTAACTTTTATATGTTTAGGAACTATTTTTATTTAAATAGTAATCTCTTGAAGAAATTCCAGCAAGTAAATCTCTTTGAACAGAAATAGTCTTTTGCATCTTTATTTGCATTTTCAGATAGTAACTTTTCATTAGAAGCATCTACAAGCTCACTAATTTGTTTATATATTCCTTTTTCTCTATCTCTAATTTCTGCTTTTAAAGTTCTATAGCTTTGATAAGACATAGCAATATCTTTTCTCAGAAGAAGCCATTAATTTTTTTAACTACTATATCTTGTATTTCTTCTACTGATAAAACTTTACTCAGGAAGCTCTTCTACCTGTGTGGCAATTTTTTTCGATGAGCTTCATATTTGGCTCTCTGGAAGCTTGTATAAATGTTTTACTAATTGCATTAATAATTCTTTTCTTATCAAACTCAATAACAGAACCATCTCTTTTAATAACTCTCTTCATAACTGCCTCCATCTTTTTCAATTATATTAAAATTGTATAATGATTTTTTTATAAAACTTTTTTTCCATCTTTAATCATTTTATCACTTTTTAAAAAAAAATAACAATATATAGTATATATGATTATCAAATACCACTACATATTGTTGCTTGCTCTTATTGATTTATAAAATTATATTGTTAATAATAGTAAAACTAAAGTTTCAATTTTTTTATATCACTAAAAGTATAAGATAACATAAATAAATAAAAAAAGTCAAACTTTTAAGTTAAAAAAATGAATTATTTTTAATACAAATTTTAAATTTAAAATATGAAAAATTCTTGAAATAAAATAAGATATAGAATAGAAATATATTATATTGTATCCAAGTTAATGAGGAGGGAAGTAAATGCTAGTACTGAATAATATCAATAAATCTTTTTAAAAAAATATTGAAAGTTTTTAAAAAAATATTTAGTTTTACAGTTAAAGAAAAATAAAAATTTTTTTGCATTTCTTGGTCCTAATGGAGTTGGAAAAAAACAACTTTAATTAAAAATTATATCAGGTCTAATATCAGCTGATTCAGGGAACTGTTTTTATTAGATGATAAAAAAATTTCGATGGATAAAATTAGCACTATGTTTGATGGGAGTAGAAATCTTTATTGGAATATTTCAGTGAGAAAAATTTTTTTATTATTTTTACTGCTTTTAAAAAGGAAAGTTAAAGAAAGAAGTAGATTACTTATTAGAAAAAAATAGAGAGCTTTTTTTCAAATTGATAATTTGTTAGATAAAAAAATATGGAGAACTTTCTCTAGGTCAGAAACAAATAGTTTCAGTAATAAATACATTATTAAGTAGTCCTGAGTTAGCTTGTTTTGATGAGCCATCTAATGGACTTGATATCTATTATGAAGAAAAACTAATTCAAATTATTTCTAATTATAAAAAAATGATAGTAATAAAATTATTATTTCATCACATGATATTAATTTTTCTTTACAAAGTTGTAGATAACTTTATTGTGATAAACAAGGGTGAAATAATAGGAGAATTTTTCAAAAAAATAATCTTAGTTTAGAAGAAGTAACAGCTAAATATTTAGAATTGTTTGGAGGGGAAAAATGAAAAAGTATCTGAAATGCTTTTTAAAGTCTGAAATAATAACAAATCTAATTATTGCAAAAAAATTATAAATTTAGCTTTCTAATGGATATAGGAATTTTTATATCCATATTGTCATTTTTTTAATTTTTATCTAAATCAGGTTATAAATATACTTTATACTATTCTAAAAGATTTTGATTTCAGAGAACTTGTTTTTAATAGCTTATATAATGTGGATTATTTCTCTTTCAGCTATCAATACTATTTGTAGTGAGATTAGATCAGAGAATATTCAAGGAACATTTAGAATTAAAATTTATGTCTATACTCCCTTTTCAAATTTTTATTACTAGGAAAAAAATATTATCAACTTTATTTATTCAAATACTAGAAATTATAGTAGTTTTTATTGTTTACAAAAATTTGTTTTTTTAATTTAAGTATAGGAATAAATTTTAAAAATTATAGGGATTATGTTGTTAACATATATTGGGAATGTATGGATTTTTCTTTAGTAGTTGGTTCATTAATTTTAAGCAAAAAAAGAAAATAGGACAGTTAAATATGATAATACAAATACTATTATTAGTATTTTTCAAATGTTTTTTACTATTTCAAATATTGGATTTTTTTCTCATATCTTATTCCCTTTAGGAATTGGAAATCATCTGATACATCTATCATATTTAAAAGAAGAAATTTCAAGTTCAAAAATTATTGATTTTTTTATTTTTTTGTCTGTCTTCTATGGATAATCATAGGTCAGTATTTATTTCAACAAAGCAATTAATTATGTAAAAAGAAAAAAAGGAACATTATCATTGTATTAAATTAGGGAGAGGTTTTAGATATGATAGGAGCAATGATTGGAGATATCATAGGTAGTGTCTATGAATTTAAAGATAATGTTGAGGATAAAAAAATTTTTAAATTATTTGTATCTTATGCTATGACTACTGATGACAGCATTATGACACTTGCTGTTGGTCAGGCTTTAGTAAATACTTATGGAGAAAAGGATACTGTAAAAAAATTCAAGAAGAGTTAGTAAAACAGTTACAAAAAGTTTGGAAGAGAATATCCCTATGGTGGCTATGGTTTAAGATTTAAAGAATGGTTAAGGGATAATAATCCTCAACCATATAACAGTTATGGAAATGGATCAGGAATGAGAGTTTCTTCAGTTGCTTGGTTATATGATAATCTTGAAGATGTAAATAAATATGCTGAAATTACAGCTTCTGTATCACATAATCATCCAGAAGGAGTAAAGGGAGCCTGTGCTATAGCTTCTGCAATATATTTAGCAAGAAAAAAAGAAAACTAAGGATGAAATAAAAAAATATATAGAAGATAAATTTGGATATAGTTTTGAGCCTATTTCTTCAGTTAGAAAATGGCATACTTTTCGATGAAACTTGTCAGGTTACAGTCCCAATAGCTATACAAGCATTTTTTAGAAGGAAAAAGACTTTTGAAGATGTTTTAAGAACAGCTATATATGCTGGAGGAGATAGTGACACTATAGCTTGTATGGCTTGTAGCATAGCTGAAACATATTATGAAATTCCTGATAAGTTCATAGAGTTTTTGTTATCCTAAAAATAAGCCCAAGTATGAAAAATAGCTTTTAAAAAAATATTCTATTGCTAGTTAAAAACAAAATAGACTAAATAATAATTTAGAAAAGGTTTTAAATCTTTTAAAAAAAGAAAAATGTAGAGAAAATAAAAGGCTATGAATATTTAAAGTTTCATAGCCTTTTTAGATTTTATTTTTTTCAAAAAGTAGACTTTTATAAATAGTTCTTCTAATTGTTTGTCATCAACAGTGTTAGGTGCTTCAGTCATTAGACATTGTCCTTTATTTGTTTTTAGGAAAGGAATAACATCTCTTATAGATTCTTCTTTTAACATAACCATAAGCCATCTATCTATACCAAATGCAAGACCACCATGAGGAGGTGCACCATATTTGAAGGCATCAATGAAGAAACCAAACTTAGCTTTTGCTTCTTCTTGAGAAAGCCCTAATCTATCAAATACCATAGATTGAATTTTTTTGGATTGAATATTCTTATAGAACCTCCACCTATTTCAGAACCATTTAAAACTAAGTCATAAGTATTAGTTCTGATATCTTCTGTTTGTCCAGCCAAGAATTTATCTAAGTCCTCAGCTTTTATAGAAGTAAATGGGTGGTGTTCAGCCTTATATCTTTGTTCTTCTTCATCATAATCAAACATTGGGAAGTCAACAACCCATAAGAATTTAAAGTCATCTTTATTTATTAAATCTAAGTCCTTACCTATTCTTAATCTCAATGCACCTAGAGCTGCAGCAACAACCTTTTTCTTATCAGCACAATAAAGATTACATCTCCTATTTTAGCTTCAGTTTTTTTCAACGATCGCTTTCATTTCATTTTCACTTAAGAATTTAGCGATAGGAGAACTGATTCCATCAGCTCCTAATTTTTATATATGCAAGTCCTTTTTGCACCAAAAATATGTCTTTACATATTCTTCATATTCAGAAATAATTTTTTTCTTGAGAATTTTTTCATTTGCAGAAGGAGCAACAATAGCTTTTAACAAGTCCACCATTTTTGAACAGTAGAGCTAAAAAGCATTGAAAGATGAATTTTTTTACAATATCAGATAAATCTCTTAATTCAACTGCAAAATCTTAAGTCAGGTTTATCAGAACCAAATCTATCCATAGCTTCAGCGTAAGGCATTCTTTGAAAGTATAATTAGCTTCTTCACCAGTTACATTTTTTAAATACATATTTTGCTAAACCTTCTATTTCATTCATAACATCTTCTTTTTCCACAAAAGACATTTCAATGTCTAATTGAGTAAATTCAGGTTGTCTGTCTGCTCTTAAGTCTTCATCTCTGAAAACATTTAGCAATTTGGAAATATTTTTTTCAACTCCACCTATCATTAAAAAGTTGTTTAAAAAAAGTTGCGGAGATTGAGGTAGAGCATAGAATGTTCCAGGATTTGTTCTACTAGGTACTAAGAAGTCTCTTGCACCTTCAGGAGTAGACTTAGTAAGTATTGGAGTATCAACATCTAGGAAACCAGCTTGATCCATATAGTTTCTAATAGACATTATCATTCTATGACGCATTTTTAAGTTATTTATCATTTTGCTTCTTCTGATATCAAGATATCTATATGTAAGTCTCATATTTTCACTTAAATTATCATCTATACCAGAAATTTGGAAAGGTAAAGTATCACAAGCATTTAAAAATTTCTATTTCTTTTTGCAAATACTTCTATATCTCCTGTTGGAATATTAGGGTTTTTATTAGATCTTTCCTTTACTTCACCAACAACTCTTATTACAGATTCGGATTTTTAATTTTTGTACTTCTTCTAAAAACCTTTTTCAGATAAAAGTTCATTGTTGAAAAACTATTTGAGTTTTTCCCTTCTCTATCTCTTAAGTCAATGAAAGTAAGACTAGTACTAACATTTCTTTTTAGTATCCACCCAACCAGATAAGGTTACAGTTTCTCCAATATTTTTTTCTCTTAATTCAGCCAAATTATGTGTTCTGTATATCATTTTTTTAAAACACTCCCTCTATTTAATATGATTTATAATTTCTTCAATTTTTTTACTTCTTTTTGTTCTCTTGTAGAAAAAAATCTTTTTAATAGAACTATACCTTTATTAAGTTCGTCTTCTCCAAGAATAATACAGTATTTAGTTTCTAATTTATCAGCTTTTTTTCATATGAGATTTCATTCCTTTAGAAGAATAATCTACATAGACTTTAGCATTATTTTTTCTCAATGTTTCTGCAATTTTTCATAGCAGTTTCAATTGTATCATCACCCTAACCAAGCAATATATACATCAGGAACATCTTTAGGATAATCTTCAACAAGCATCATAACTCTTTCAACTCCAGCAGCAAAACCAAAAGCTGGGATATCTTTGTCGCCTAATTCTTTTAGTAAATTATCATATCTTCCCCCACCAAGAACAGTTCCTTGAGAACCAAGTTTATTAGTTACAATTTCAAAAACTGTACTTGAATAATAGTCAAGTCCTCTAACAAGAGTTGGGTCTTCTGTAAATTTCACTCCAAAGATAGTTAGGTATTTTTTAACTTCTTCATAGTGCTTTCTTTCATCTTCAAAAAGATAGTCTATTATGCTTGGTGCAGATTTATAGAAATCTTTATCTCCATCAACTTTACAATCTAAAAAGTCTTAAAGGATTTCTATTTATTCTATCTTTACAATCTTCACACATATCATCTAAGTGAGATTGAAAGTGTTCAACTAATTTTTTTCTCTGTAAATAGTACGAGAACCTTTCGAACCTACTGAATTTATTTTAACTTCTAAATCAGTTATACCCAATTTAGTGAGGAAATTATATCCCATAGCAATAACTTCAGCATCTAGTATAGGGAGATTTTTCACCAAAAACTTCTACTCCCTATTTGATTGAATTCTCTTTGTCTACCAGCTTGAGGTCTTTCATATCTAAACATAGAACCATTATAGTAGAATCTACTAACATCTTCTTTAGCGTAGATAGAGTTTTCAAGATAACATCTAACCATTGATGCAGTGTTTTCAGGTCTTAAAGTTATAGATCTATCTCCTTTGTCTTTAAAAGTATACATTTCTTTTTTCAACAACATCTGTTGCTTCCCCTATACCTCTTTTTAAATAGATCAGTTTCTTCAAAAAAATTGGAGTTTTTAGCAAATTTATATCCATAGTTTTCAAACATTTCTTGAGTTACGTTAGATATATATATATATTTTACCGCATCTTCACCAATTATATCTTTTGTTCCTTTAGGTTTTTCTTATTAATTCCATAGTTCTCCCTCCTATTCATTCCATAACTTATTTAATTTTTTTCTGCTATCATCTTTTTCATTTTTTATTGTTACCAGGTTTATAGTATTTTTTTCTTCTTATTCATATTTTTTTGTTTGACAAAAATTATCACTATAACTATGAGGATATTTATAGCCTACATTGTCATGGCAAATATTAAGTGGTACTTCCTGAAGTTCACCATTTTTTTAATATCAGACAAGGCATTATTTATTGCCTCATAGACTGAATTTGATTTAGATGAAATTGCAAGATATACAGTAGCATGTGAAAGTATTATCCTAACCTCAGGCATACCTATTCTTTCACAGGCATTCATAGCTGCATTTGCAATTAAAAGTGCTTCTGGATTTGCCATTCCTATATCTTCACTAGCCTCAATAAAGAGCCTTCTTGCTATATATTTTTGGATCTTCTCCACCATCTAAAAAGTCTCGCAAGCCAATATACTGCTGCATCAGGGTCACTTCCCCTGACAGACTTTATAAAAGGCAGAAATCATATCATATTTATCTTGTTTTTTGTCAAAAGAAACTTGTCTTTCTTTAAAAATAGAAAAAATTTCATCTTCAGTCATTTGAGAATGTATATTATTGTACATCTCAACATAATTTAAAGCTATTCTTGAATCTCCTTGAGCTATATCAATGATTATTTCTTTGATTTTATCACTCATACTTATATTTAGAAAATTCAATCCCTTTATCAATTAATTTTAGAAATATCTTCATTAGTAAGAGCCTTTAAATTCAAATACCATAACTCTTGAAAGTAAGGCATTATTGATATTATAATAAGGATTTTCTGTTGTTGCACCTATAAGGGTAAGAGTTCCATCTTCAGTATATGAAAGAAGGGCATCTTGTTGATTCTTATTAAATCTATGTATTTCATCTAAAAAAAGTATAGTTCTTTTTATTGTAAAGTTCTATATTTCTTTTTGGCAGTTTCTACCACAGTTCTTATATCTGAAACACTAGCAGTTGTAGCATTTAATTTTTTTCAAAAATTACAGTCCAAAGTATTGAAATAATTTCTCCCAGACTACTTTTTTTCCACAACCAGGTGGACCATAAAAAAATAGAATTAGAAAGAGCAGAATTTAAAATCAGTCTTCTGATAACTCCATCTTTTCCTAAAAGTTTTTTTCTTGACCAACGAAATCATCTAAATTTTTGGCCTTAATTTATATGCTAGTGGTTCAACATTTTTTTATAATTATTTTTGAAATAAATTCATAAGCCTTCACCAAATATTTTATTTTTTTATTTTACCACAATTTCTAAAAATAATGAAATATGTTGAACTAAATAAAAAAATATTATAATATATTAAATGAAAATAAAAAATATTTTAAGGAGTGAAAAACATGGATATATTAGAAAAAAATATTAAATAATCCTGAATTAACAGAAAAAAATAAGACTTAAATGTGACATTGAACTATATCCTGAATTACAAGATTTATATGATGAAGATGGACATATTACTTGGAATATTGAAGGGAAAGCCTTTGGAGCAGATGGAAGTGGTGGAGAATTTGTTTTACTTTCTGATGGGACTATAGGTTTTTAATAGTTCAGAAGGAGAAACAGGACGTATTGCTGAAAATATGAAAAGAACTATTTTCTTTATTAGTAAACTGTCCTTGCTTTTTGATTTTTTTGATGCCAGATATTTATGCTGATAAAGCATTATTAAAAATATGCTGATAAAAATTGAAAAAGAATATGAGAAGAATTTAATGATATTACAGATTATGATTGGGATGAGATTAAAAGAGAAATAGCTAAAGAATTAGATCTTTCAGTAGATGATAACATAGCAGAAAATACACTAATGAAATTTTTATGAAATTGCTACAAGAGAACCACAATATCAAGCTACATATCATGAAGATGATGGGACTTTAACTCCTTCAGAACCTCTTATTTCAAGACCTATGGGAGAATGGATTAGAAAAAAATAGGGGAGTGATTAAAATTTTTCTATACAATGGAAAAAAATTCAAGAGATACATAAAGAAATATTAGATGGTAATACAGAGATATTAAAAGACTTTTCCTTTACCTTATTGTCTCTCTGAAGATAAGGAAGATTTTTGTTGTTTTAAGAAAGGGAAGAATTGTAAAGAAAGAAAAATCATATAAAAATATTTTTCCCAAACTCAGAAAGCAATGAGAGTAATAGTATATATTGCTTAATATGGGGGCGTAAGAACGAAGAAAGCTATGGTATAGGAGGAACACCAATACCAAATGATTTTTCCTATAAAAGAGATGAAATTTGAAGCTAATAAACTTTTTACTGAGTACAGAGGATGAAAAAAATAGTAGCTTCATTAAAACAATTCAATAAGGCTTTACAAAAGGTATGGAGAAATTTCACTATGGAAGAATTATCTGTAGCCTTTTAGAGAAGCACCTGACACAGTTTTTAGATGAAATAAAACAAGAAAAATATGCCAAAGACAGTTACTATTAAAAAAACTTTGGTAAATTTACATATAAAAAAAGATGATAAGGCTTATAAACTAGTCAAAGAAGGTATTGAATATTATTTTTTTCAGCTGATAATAAGTCAGAACTTAAAAAGTGAAAGATATTTTTTTCAAATATTGAAATTATAGATTTTATAGAAAAAGCTAAAGAATATACAGTTAAGAAACTTCTAAAAATTAAAAAAATGATTTATGGCTAGAAGAAGATGAAAAAGAAGTTACAAAAAGAATTTAAGGCTAGAATGAAGTTTACAAGTCTTTATGTTTTTAGTGAATCAGCAAATTTTTTATTTTTGATGATGGTGATTTATTTTTGGGGACATACCATAGAAGTTAATGTCAATCAGAATTTAGAATTCACTGATGTAAATATAGTTGGTTAGAAAAATTTAAAAATAAAAAGGAAGTGAAGGAATTGAAACAAAATTTTAACGAAATCAAACAAAATTGGAACTTTTTATATGTGTACTGTGGATGAAAAAAAGCCGCTTCTATTCGTCTTAATTTTGCACTAACAGAAATAGCACTCTGTTGAAGATTATACACACAGACTTACTATCTTTATCAAAAATGAATAATCCTACTGAAGATGGACTTTCATCTAATGAAGAATATCCAATACTATGTGATATTGAAGATGAAGTTGTGGATAGATTAGAAACTTTAGAAGATATCTTTGCAGGAACTGTAAAAACACAAGGAAGATTAGAACTTTATCTTTTTACAAAAATCCTGAAAAAAAGTGAAGAGCTTTGTAAAGAGGCATTAGCAAAAATTCCCAGATTACTTATGGAAAACTTATATAGATGAAGATAAAGAATGGGATTTTCTATTATAATTTTCTTTATCCAGATGTATACCTTATCAAGCAATAATGAATAGATCTGTTATAGAAAATTTATTAGAAAAATGAAGATAAATTAGAAAAAGAACGTGAGATAGATCATTGGCTTTATTTTAAAAACAGAAGAAAATGCTAATTTAGCGATAAAAAAAGTTTGAAGAATTAGGTTATAAAAATTCTTTCAAGTAAAAATTAGAGGATAAGTCTGAACACAAATATCAAGTTAATATTTCAAGAGTGGATATTGCTATATACAGTCATGTAAATGAAATTGTATGGGAACTTGTAGAGATTGCAGAATCTTTAGATGGATACTATGATGGTTGGGGATGTAATATAACAAAATAATATAAAAAAAGAGCTACTACATTAAAAAGTGTAATGTATGGTAGCTCTTTTTATATTTCTAAATTATTTTAAGTTTTCTTTTACCATAGAAATTAATTTTGCAGCAGTTAGTTCATATTTTTCTAACATTTCTGTGCCTTTTTCCACTTTTGTCCAAATTTATCATAAACACCTAACTTTTTGATTAAAGTAGGGTGAGTTTCTGATAAGAATTCAGAAACAGCAGAACCTAATCCACCAATAACTGAATGTTCTTCAGCAGTTATTATGAATTTAGTTTCTTTAGCAGCCTTTAAAATTGTTTCTCCATCTAAAGGTTTTTATAGTTCCACAATTTACAACTCTTACAGAAATATTTTTCTTTTGCTAATTCATTAGCAGCCTTTTAAAAGCTTCTTGTGTTAAAAGTCCTGTAGAAACTATAGTAACATCATTTCCTTCTCTTAAAGTATTAGCTATACCAATCTGGAAATCATAACTATCATCTAAAACAGTTTCAACATCTAATCTTCCAAGTCTTAAATAAACAGGCCCATTGTATTCAGCAGCAGCTTGAACCATTTTTTTAGTTTCAACTGCATCACAAGGACATAAAACAACCATTCCTGGAATAGCTCTCATAAGAGCGATATCTTCTATTGATTGGTGAGAACCTCCATCTTCTCCTACTGAAATTCCAGCATGAGTTGGAGCAATTTTTAACATTTAATTTTTGGATAAGCTACAGTATTTCTGATTTGTTCAAAAGCTCTTCCAGCAGCAAACATTGCAAAAAGTAGATGCAAATGGAATTTTTCCACAAGTAGCAAAACCAGCAGCTGTACCTATTAAGTCAGCTTCAGCTATTCCAATATTTAAATGTCTTTTTGGAAATTCTTTTTTAAATAAATCAGTTTTTGTTGATTTACTTAAATCAGCATCTAAAACAACTATATCATTATTTATTCTTCCAAGTTCTACTAAGGCCTCTCCATAGGCTTGTCTTGTAGACTTCTTACTCATAATTATTCCTCCTAATTTTAGTTTAAGCTAATTCAGCTAATGCCTTTTCTAGTTCTTCAGCAGTTGGTGCAACTCCATGGAAACCACAAACATTCTCCATAAAAAGATACTCCTTTACCTTTTACAGTTTTTGCAAGAATCATAGTTGGTTTATCTTTACATTCTTTAGCTTTTTTTCTAAAGCAGAAAGAATTTCTTCAAAAATTATGTCCATCTATTTTTAATTACATTCCAACCAAAAGCTTCCCATTTTTTATCTAATGGTTCAACTCCCATTATCTCAGTAACATTTCCATCAATTTTGTAGATTATTACTGTCAAGGAAGGCACAAAGATTATCAAGTTTATAGTGAGCAGCAGTCATAGCAGCTTCCCAAATTTGACCTTCTTGAACTTCTCCATCTCCTAAAACGATGTAAGTTCTATAATTTTCATTAAATATCTTAGCATTTAATGCCATACCATTTGCAACAGATAAACCTTGTCCAAGAGAACCAGTTGAAATCTCAATACCTGGAAGTTTTTTCATATCTGGGTGACCTTGAAGTCTACTTCCAAATTTTCTTAAAGTCAACAATTCATCTTTTGAAAAATATCCTCTTTCAGCTAAAGTTGCATAGATAGCAGGTGCAGCATGTCCTTTAGAAAGAACAAATCTATCTCTTCCTTCCATCTTTGGATTAGCAGGGTCTATATTCATTTCAGAAAAATATAGAGCTGTTAAAATATCAGTTGCAGATAGAGAACCACCTGGATGCCCTGATTTTGCTTCAGTAATCATAGAAACAATAGACTTTCTAATCTCTTTAGCTTTTTCTTTTAGAAAACTAATATCTTTCATTTTTCTCCTCTCATTTCCTTATAATTGAAATCTTTAAAAACAGATTATTCCTTATATATTCTAGCATAAAAAAATATATTAAAGACAAGATTAAAAATAAAAATGTACATTATTTTTAAAATACTTAAATATATATTTTAGCTTATTTAAAGAAAAGAGCTATCACAAATTGATGATGTTGCTCATTAATTTGTAATAGCTCATTATTTAATTAATTATTCTTCTTCTTTTTCTTCAGTATAGTCTAGTGTTGCCATTCTCTTATATTGTCTCCATCTCTTTTGAGCTTCTTTTTTATTTGATTCAAATAAAACTTTTGCTTCTTCAGGATTAGATTTTGTTAGAGTTTGGTATCTCACTTCACCAGTTAGATATTCTTCATATTTTTCCCATTTAGGTTCTTTAGAATCTAATTGTAAAGGATTCTTTCCTAATTTTTTTCTAATGAAGGATTGTATCTGAATATTGGCCAGTATCCACATTCAGTAGCTAACTTCATTTCAGTTTGAGATTGTGACATACCTTTCTTGATACCATGGTTGATACAAGGAGAGTATGCAATTATTAATGAAGGTCCTTGGTGAGCTTCAGCTTCTTTAATAGCTTTTAATACTTGTTGTTGGTTAGCTCCCATTGAAACTTGTGCTACATAAATATGTCCATAAGACATTGCTATTGCAGCTAGGTCTTTTTCTTAACTGGTTTTTCCTGATGCAGCAAATTTTGCAACTGCTCCAGTAGGTGTAGATTTTGATGCTTGTCCTCCAGTATTAGAGTAAACTTCTGTATCCACAACTAATATATTTACATCTTCATTAGATGCAAGTACATGGTCAAGTCCACCATAACCAATATCATAAGCCCATCCATCTCCACCAATTATCCATTGAGATTTTTAACTAGATATTGTTTTAAATCTAAAATTTCTTTAGCAAATTCAGTATTTAAAGCTTCTAATTTAGGAACAAGGATATCTCTTATTTCTCTAGTTCTTACAGAGTATTGTCTGTTTGCTATCCAATCTTTGAATAAAGTAGCTATTTCTTCATCAACTTTATCCATATTTTTCTTCCATAGTATGTTGAATTCTAGATCTTAGAGCTTCAACTCCTATATGCATACCAAATCCATATTCAGCATTGTCTTCAAATAGAGATGAAGCCCAAGAAGGTCCTTCTCCATTAGCATCTGTTGTATATGGAGTTGAAGGAGCTGAACCTGAATAGATTGAAGAACATCCAGTAGCATTAGCAACCATCATTCTATTTCCATATAATTGAGTTATTAATTTAATGTAAGGAGTTTCTCCACATCCTGGACAAGCACCATGGAATTCAAATAGTGGTTGAGCGAATTGAGAACCTTTTACAGTATCAAGTGGCATTAAGTCACTTCTATATTCAACATTATTAAATAGATAATCAGCTTTAATATCTTCTTTATCATTTAATGAATCAGCTATTGGCATCATATCAAGAGCTTTTGCTGGACAAACATGAGCACAAGATCCGCAACCAACACAATCAAGTGTAGAAACTTGTATTCTATATCCTAATCCATCTAAACCTTTTCCTGTAGGTTTTTTAGTTGCCAATTCGATTGGAGAAGCTTTTAATTCTTCTTCATTTATTAAGAATGGTCTGATAACAGCATGTGGACATACATAAGAACATTGGTTACATTGGATACATTTATCTATATTCCATATAGGTACATCAACAGCAACTCCTCTCTTTTCAAAAGCAGAAGTACCATTTTCAAAAGTACCATCTTCATATCCTAAGAATGCTGATACAGGTAAGTCATATCCTTTTATTGCATTTATAGGTTTTGCTATATTTTTAACAAAATCAGGTACACTTGCACAACATCCACCACAACCAGCAGTTTCTTTTGGTTCGTTTAAAGCTGTTGCTTCAAGGTTAGCCCATGCTGGATCAACTTCAATTTCAACTATATCATTAGCTCCTCTGTCTATTGCGTTGTAGTTAAGTTGAACTATTTCATCACCTTTTTTAGCATAAGACTTTTTAGCATAGTCTTTCATATATTGTTGAGCTTCTTCAAATGGAATGATTTCAGCCAATTTAAAGAAAGCAGCTTGCATTATTGTATTTGTTCTTTGTCCTAGTCCAATTTCATGTGCAAGAACAGTAGCATTTATGATAAATAATCTTGCTTTATTTTTAGCTAAATCTCTCTTAACATTATTAGGAATGTTTTCTATTGCTTCTTCTTTAGTCCATACACAGTTAAGTAAGAATTTTCCTCCTTCTTTTAATCCAGAAGTCATATCATATTGATGTAAATATGCTGGTACTGAACAAGCAACAAATGTTGGTTTAGATACTAAGTAAGTTGATCTTATAGGTTTTTTACCAAATCTTAAGTGAGATCTAGTAACTCCTCCAGATTTTTTAGAGTCATATGCAAAGTATCCTTGAGCATATAAATCTGTTTTATCCCCTATGATTTTGATAGAGTTTTTATTTGCTCCAACTGTTCCGTCTGCTCCTAATCCATAGAATAGACAAGCTTTTGTAGATGGATCTGCAAGAGCTATTGCTGGTCCTACTTCAAGAGATGTGTGAGTAACATCATCAACTATACCAACTGTGAAAGCATCTTTTGGTTCATCTTTCTTTAAGTTTTCAAATACAGCTAAAATTTGAGCTGGAGTTGTATCTTTTGAAGATAATCCATATCTTCCACCAACTATTAATGGAGCATTTTCTTTACTGTAGAATAATGCTTTTATGTCTAGTAATAATGGTTCTCCTAATGAACCAGGTTCTTTAGTTCTATCTAAAACTGAAATTCTTTTTACAGTTTTTGGTAAAACATCAAAGAAGTATTTAGCAGAGAAAGGTCTGTATAGGTGAACTGAGATTAAACCTACTTTTTCTCCTTGTTCTACTAAGTGATCTATAACTTCTTGAGCAGCTTCACAAACTGAACCCATAGCAATTATAACTCTTTCAGCATCTGGAGCACCATAGTAGTTAAATGGTTTATATTCTCTTCCAGTTATTTTAGAAATTTCTTTCATATAGTCTGCAACTATATCAGGAACTGCATCATAGAATTTATTTTGTACTTCTCTTGCTTGGAAGTAGATATCATCATTTTGAGCAGTACCTCTTGTTACTGGATGTTCAGGATTTAAAGCTCTTTTTTTCTGAATTCTTCTAAAAGCCTTCCAATCTACTAATTTCTTTAAATCATCATATTCCATAACTTCAACTTTTTGAATTTCATGAGAAGTTCTGAATCCATCAAAGAAGTGTAAGAAAGGAACTCTTGATTTTAAAGCAGCTAAGTGAGCTACTCCAGCTAAGTCCATAACTTCTTGTACAGAATTTGTAGCAAGCATTGCAAAACCTGTTTGTCTTGCTGCATAGATATCTTGGTGGTCACCAAAGATTGATAATGCTTGAGCAGATAAAGATCTTTGCAGATACATGTATAACACCTGGTAATAATTCTCCAGCTATTTTATACATGTTAGGAATTTTTAAAAAGTAATCCTTGTGAAGCTGTGTAGTTGTTGTTAGAGCACCAGCTTGTAAAGAACCATGAACTGTTCCAGCAGCTCCTCCTTCTGATTGCATTTCAACTAATTTTACAGGGACACCAAAGATATTTTTTTCATTCCCTTAGCAGCCCATTCATCAGTATATTCAGCCATTGGAGAAGATGGAGTTATAGGATAAATCCCAGCCACTTCTGTAAAAGCATATGATGCGTATGCGGCAGCTTGGTTACCGTCCATAGTTTGCATTTTCTTTGCCATATAGTTTCCTCCTAATTTTTCTAATTGTTTAATTTCTATTATTTCACTAATATTAATTTTTGTATTGTTTAATTTCTTAATTATATTCTTATTTTGCTAATCTAAAAAGTATCTCTTGCTATAACTAATTCTTCGTTTTGTAGGTATTTTTATATACTAAAACTTTTGAGCTATCTTTTAGATAGTTTTTACGATTCCTTTTTTCTAACTGAGTTGATTTCTTTATCTAAGTCAACACCTAAAAATTCTAAACCTTCTAGTGCTCTTTCTCTAGTCATTGAAGAATTTTTCACCAATTCCTCCTGTAAAAGCAGATAGCATCTACTCCACCCATAACAGCAGCATAAGCTCCTATATATGATCTTAATCTATGCATAGAAACACTTTCAGCAAGTATTGCTCTTTCATCTCCTTCTTTAACTGCATTTTCCATATCTCTACAGTCAGAAGACTTTCCAAATAATCCTAAGATACCAGATTTTTTATTCATTCTATCATCCATTTGGGCATCTGTAAGTCCTCTTTTATTTTTAACAAATAGTACAGCTGCTGGATCTATATCTCCACATCTTGTTCCCATCATTAAACCTTGTAAAGGAGTTAATCCCATTGAAGTATCAATTGATTTTCCATCTTTAACAGCAGTTATTGATGCTCCGTTTCCTAAGTGACAAACTATTATTTTTGAATGTTCAGGATTTCCCATAATTTCTCTCATGATTCCAGAAACATATAAGTGAGATGTTCCATGGAAACCATATTTTCTAACTTTTAATTCTTTATAGTCTTCATATGGTAATGGATAAATAAATGCTTCTGGTTTCATAGTTTGGTGGAAAAGCAGTATCAAAAACAGCTACATTTTTCTTACTAGGCATAAGTTCCATACAAGTTCTTATTCCCATTAAGTTTGCTGGGTTATGTAAAGGTGCAAGATCATTATTTGCTTCAATAGCTTTTAAAACTGCATCATCTATTAATACAGATTGTGCAAACTCTTCTCCACCATGAACAACTCTGTGCCCTATTGCATCAACTTCATCAACAGAAGCTATAACACCAATTTCTTTGTCAGTTAAATGAGATATTACTAATTCTAATGCTTCTTTGTGACTAGGCATAGGAGCTTCTAATTTTTTTTCAAAATCTTTTGCTGGAACTTCATATTCCATTTTAGAACCATCGATTCCAATTCTTTCACAAAAGTCCTTTTGCGAAAACTTCTTCAGTTTCAGGGTTTACTAATTGATATTTAAGTGAAGAACTTCCGCAATTTATTACTAGTATTTTCATTTACATTCCTCCGTTATTCTATATTATTTTTTTAAATATTCAACATATTTTTTTAGCATTTTTCTTCAATTTCAGTTTCTGATATTTTTACCAGGCATTACTCCATGAACTGAAAATATAGGAATATTTTTTAGCATTTAAGTAATCTATACTTAACACAAAATGGAGCTAAGATACCTTCAAGTTTACCTTCATATACTTCTTTTGGTGCTCCAGTAGTAACAGCTAGACCTATCTTTTGTTAGCTAAAAATCTTTTTCATCACTTTCAGTAAAGTGTGCAGCCATAAAAACTGTATCTATCCATTCTTTTAAAAAGAGAAGGACAGTTAAACCATTGCATAGGAAATTGTAAAATTAAAGTTCCTGTTTCTTTTTACTAAATTTAATTCTTTTTCTAAATCAATTTTTTTCCATTAGGATACTCTTTATAAATATCATGTACTATGATATTTGTATTTTTCTGCTTCTTCTTTTTAATTTTTATTAGCCATAGATCTTGTAAGATCAGGGTGAGCTAATATTATTAAAGTTTTTTTCATAATAATTCCTTTCTAAAATTAGCACTCAGTACAAGCTTGAGCAGATGTAATAGCTGTTAATACAACTATATCTTCAACTGAGCAACCTCTTGATAAATCGTTTACTGGAGCATTTAAACCTTGAATGATAGGTCCATAAGCATTAGCACCAGCAAGTCTTTGAACTAATTTGTAACCAATGTTTCCAGCAGATAGTGTAGGGAATATTAATACATTAGCATTTCCAGATACATCTGATAGAGGAGCTTTGATTTCTCCTACAGATTTAACTAGAGCAGCATCTGCTTGTAATTCGTCATCAAATCTGAATGAAACTTTTCTTTCTCTTAAAATACGTCCAGCTTCAATTACTCTATCAACACATTCATGTTTAGCAGAACCTTTTGTAGAGAAAGTCATTAGAGCAACTCTAGGATTTATTCCAGCTATTTTAACAGCTGTTTCTGCAGCTGAAGTAGCTATATCAGCTAATTGTTCTGAGGTTGGGAATGGAATAACAGAACAGTCTCCAAATACTAGAAATGCTTCCAAATAAATCTTTGAATTGAGATAATTCCATAATGAAAACAGATGAAACTGTTTTTAACTCCAGGTTGAGTACCAATAACTTGAATAGCAGCTCTTAAAAACATTTGCAGTTGGTGATGCAGAACCAGATACCATTCCATCGGCATCTCCCATTTTAATAAGCATAGCTCCAAAGAAGTTAGGATCATTTAATAAAATCTTTTTAGCTTCTTCAGGAGTCATTCCTTTTTAGCTCTTAATTCTACTAATTTATTAACATAGTCATTCATTCTTTTCAAAAGTTATAAGGATCCACAATTTTTGGCTCCAGCTAATGAAACTTCATATGCTTTTTGCACTGTTCATTATAGCTTCTTGATTTCCAACAAGAACAACTTGTGCTAAATTTTCTTTTAAGATTAAAAGAAGCAGCTCTTATTACTCTTTTCGTCACTTGTTTCTGGTAAAACTATTCTTCTGTTTGCTTGTAAGGCTTTTTTCTAACTTGCCCCTAAAAAAACTCATTATAATCACTCCCTATTAGTTAAATTGGTAGATAAATTTTCTAAATTTATCTTTCAAAATTATTAAGTATATATTAACACTGATTAGCTTTAAATGCAATATTTTTTATTATAAAAATTTCTTATAAATTTTAATTTTTAGTTTACAATATTAATTAATACTTAACACAACTAAAAAACTTGACTTTAAGAATTCTAATAAGCTAAAATTATAGACTAGTGATAGAAAAAGATGGGAGATAAAATATGATATATAAATTAAATTTATTAGGTTTTTTTGTTGATAGTAGTTGCTTTTTCTTAGGAATTAAGTTACCAGATTGGGATTTTAAATTAAAAATTAAGGCATAGAAATATATTAACTCATAGTCCTTTTGTTACTGTAATATTTATTGCACTGTATGAGACAGACACAAGTTACTTTTTAAATATTTTTATAGTAGGTTTTTTTCTAGTGCAATAGCAATACACATACTTTTTCGATCTTTTTCCAAGAAAATGGCATGGTGGAGCATTATTAAAAATACCATTTAATGGAATAACTTGCTCAAAAAGAAACTACAAAAACTTTTTCATAGCAAACAAGTTTAGTAAGTGTTTTTCTAGCTATTTTTTTATTAAATAGTGCAAGAAGACTCGTAACTCTAGCACTCGTAGGATGTTAGTCATGAGACATGTACTGTAGGGTATGAATTGCACGAAGATTTTAGTAAGCATATAGGGAAACTTGTATGTAGACACGGAGCAAAACCGTGCAACAAAAGAAACTGAATTGCTGGGAACTCTTAAAGCTAGTATAACCACAACATAATACCTAAATGAGAATATGGTATAGGTGTGATGGTAGCGAAAGCAAGAAAAATATACTAGATGGTGCAAGGTTAAATCCTAAACATTATGATAATAGACAATCAGCAGCTAAGCCTGAAAAGGAAAGTTCAACGACTATCCCTCGTGAGGGGAGTACATACAAGCGATTGGTATTGGAAGTGGTTTCGCCCTAAGGTGTTGAGATACACTATGGATAAGATATAGTCTGTGCTTGTTAGGAGATAACAAGAAGTTCATAAGAGAACTGTACTAAGTAGTAGCGCACTTATGTGAACGACACTTCCCACTGTTGTGGGGTTTTAAAAACTTTAAAAAAATATTTAAAAATAAATAAAAACATTACTTTTTAATGGATAAAATGTAGAATATATGGTATAATATCTCTGATGAAAGGGAGGTGATTATATATGTATTTAACATTAAAACAACAAGTAAAACATCTTAGCAAAAAAAGAGTTTAGAAATTTAAAATATTTGTGCCATATAGCTAAGAATTTAAAAAATCAAGCTATATATAATGTTAGACAACACTATTTTTAAAAATAAAAAAATATTTAAGCTTATAATGAAAACTATAAAATGCTTAAAAAAATAGTGAGAATTACAAGAAGTTAAATTCTAATATGGCTCAACAAATTTTAAAAAGAAGTAGATGAAAGTTTTTAAATCGTTCTTTGTACTTTTTAAAACTTGCTAAGAATGGTCAATATAATGGTAAAATAAAATTACCTAATTATCTTGATAAAGATAGTTTTACAACTCTTGTTATAGGTTTTGTTAGATTAAAAGATGATATGCTGATAGTTCCTTATTCAAATTCTTTTTAAGAAAAACTCATCAGGAAGTTAAAGTTAAGCTACCATCAGTATTAAAAGACAAGAAGATAAAAGAGATTAGAATAATACCAAAACAACATTCTAGGTACTTTGAAATTCAATATACTTATGAGATAGAAGAAATTCAAAAGGGAATTAAATAAAGAAAATGTACTAGGAATTGATTTAGGTATAGACAATCTTTTGCACTTGTGTTACAAAATGCTGGAGCTTCATTCATAATAGATGGTAGAAAAATTAAAATCTATTAATCAATACTATAATAAGATAAATGCAAAATTACAAGGTATAAAAAGATAAACAAAAGATTGAGCGCACAACATTAAGGGCAAAAAGAGAATAACTAGAAAGAGAAATAATCGTATAAATGATTATCTTTCAAAAAGCAGCAAGAACAATTCTAAATTATTGTCTTAATAATGATATAGGAAAACTAGTTCTAGGATATAGTGAAGATTTTTCAAAGAAATTCAAATATTGGAAGTATAAATAATCAGAACTTTGTAAATATACCATATGGAAAATTAAGAGATAAATTAATATATCTATGTAAACTATATGGAATAGAATTTAAACTACAAGAAGAGAGTTATACATCAAAAGCAAGTTTCTTTGATGGAGATGAAATTCAATATATGATAAAGAAAAATCTACAAGAATATGTATTCAGTGGAAAAAGAATAAAAAGAGGACTATATCAAACAAGTGGAGGTAAACTCATAAATGCAGATTGTAATGGAGCATTAAATATTCTAAGAAAAAGTAAAGTTGTGGACTTAAGTGTCCTATACAATAGAGGTGAGCTGAACACACCTAAAAAGAATAAGGGTAGTGTAAATCTATCAAACTTCTAGAAAATTTTTAAAGATTTTTAAAGATTTTAGAACCCCTGTGACTCTAGCACTCGTGAGGGTGTCAGTCAGTGGGAGGTTCAGATGACAGATATAAAAGAATATTATTTTGTGTTGATTTTTTTCAATTTTTTTATTTTTGTAAAAAAAGAAAGTATGAAAAATGCAACTATAAAAACCAGCTATAATTTTTACTTTTTATATTTAATTTTAGGAATTTTAAAATTTGAAGTTTTATTTAAAATGTTAAGAAAATTTTTTTAAAAAGATGGAAACCTCTTTTTAAAAATATTATTTTTGAATAAATAATAGAAAGTATACTTTTTTTAGGACAGTATGTATTTTATATTGAAATTATTACAATTTTTATATTGACATTAACTTCTAAATGGAGTATTCTTTATAAAAGTATAAAAATTTATAGGAGGGATAGAACGAATGAGGAAAAATAATCTATATGATGTAGAAAAAAATTTACGTTCAATTGCAAAGAGGTATGAGAACGTAAAGTATTCAGTTGGGCTAGCAGTACTTTTTCTTAATGAAGGGAGCAAATGCTTTTTTTCTGATAATAATATAATACAAGAAGTAGAAAAAGCAAAAAGAAGTTATAACAGGGATCAAGCAATAAAATCTACAAATAAAATTGCTAAGAAAGAGGAACAAAAAGTTACAAATGCAAAAACAAGGTTTAAAAAGCTTCTTGGACAAATATGCAATTTGAGGGCTAATGATATGTATAACAATTTTTTTCACTACACGAAAAACTAAAGTTGAAAAAGGCTTCAGTTGTAAAAATGAAAAAAACTGTTTTTAGTAGCTAGTGCAGACAATAGTACAAGTTTACCTATGTTTGCTAAACTTATGTCAGATATAGAAGAAACTAAAGATACTAAAGATACAACTACAAATACTCCTACAATGGAAGAAATAAAAACAAGTAAAGAAAAATTTAAGAAGTTCTGTAGGAAATCTACAAGATAAAATAGATGTAGCAAGAAGAGAAAATAATAAAGAAATCAATGGATTAAGATTAGAGTTAATTCAATTGATGGAGCAAGGAAACCAAGTAGTAAAATCACCTTGGGCTTCATGGCAATTTGGAGCTAACTATTTTTATGATGATTGGGGATCTGCATACAAAGGAAGAGGAGATAAGAAAGAAAAATATCCATTTTGAAGGAGTATTTACAAGAAGTACGAATCCTTTTTGAAAGATATCTATCACCAAAGAGTTCAAATTATAGTTCATTAGCAAAAATCAACTAATCCTTATTCAGCAACAACTAGTGCAAGAGAAAAATTAGGATCTTCATATGGAATAGCAAGTACAACACCTGTTTATGAACCTATAGCAACTTTAGAGTTAAATGCAGGAATAAGACCAAGAAAAGTGGATAAACAACCTTTAAATATAGAACCAGTGAATATAACAGCACCATCTGTACCAGATATAAGAGTAAATGCTAATACACCTGTGGCAGTGACACCACCAACAGTGACACCACCAACAGTAACATTGAATATACCAACACCTAATACTAAACCATTTAATGACTTTAGTTTTACAAATGGTAGATATGGAACTTATGACTCAGGTGGATCACCCTACATCTGGTTTAAATATAATAGAAGGTTCTGGGAGAGTTTATACTTTAGGGTAAATCCCAATAATCCAGATATGGATCCTAGTAATCTACAAGCCGGAGATTTAAATAATAGAACTATATAAAGTTGAAGGTGGAACAGTTTCAGGAGGAGGAGTTGCAGCTGCTATTTTCCGTATAAGTAGCAAAAAGAGGTTCTTTAAGAGGGCAAAAATAATGAAGCTTACTGGAATTCTATTATGACAGAAGATCCAACTAATCCAATAGTTGAAGGATTTACTTATGGAGGAACTTCAGCAACAGATAGGGTAAAAATTCTATGTTGCTGGAGATATTAAAGATGATGGAAGTAATAGACTAGGAACTAATAATAGAAAAGGAGCAATAGCTCTACACAGTGTATGGAATGGAACTTACCATGATATAGAAGGATACTTAAAAGGAAGATCAACAATGTTTTCAATTGAAACATGGCACTCTCCTAAATTGGTATTTAAAAAAATATAAAAAGTAGATATACAAGGTAATGAAAATACATTATTTTACATCTATCCTCATAGTTATAATGGATTAGTTAATAATAGTGTAGGAGATTATAATGCTTTTTGCACAAAGAGGAGCCTTTTATAGGAGAAGTAAATGCAGATATAAAATCTCAAAAAGAATGCTATATACTCAGTAATGGGATTATCAGGTGGATTAAATATAACAAGTACAGGTACATATAAACTGGAAGGTTCTAATAACCTTGTTTATTCTGGATTAGGTTACTCACCAAGTTTCCAAAACTTTATAGGAAATAATGCTGCACATGGTTATGTATCAGATAGATATAAAACAGGTATGACTCCTGTAATAAATTTAAAAACAGCACCTGAATCTTATGGTGATGGAAACGTAATAATGTACTTCAGTGATTTATTACCAGATAATGCAGCTGGATATACTGAAACAACTGTTTATGATGGAAATGATAATAATTGGAAAAAAACAAAAATTGGTATCTTCCAAGGAGAAGTAAGGGCTAGTGCTAGAATAGGAGAAAAATTAAATATAGATGGTACAGCTACTCAAACAACAGAAGGAAATAAAATACAACAAGCTAATGGAACTCTAATAAATGGAGATAATAAGTATGTAGAAAAATAACGTAGGTATATTAGCTCAATCTGGACAAAGAGGAGCCTTAACAGCTGGAGGAAGAACAATAGTTCCTACTGAAGATTTAGGAGCTACTAGCTTTTACTTGGGTCGATCAAGATAAGATACATGCTCTATATGTAAATGATATAGATGTAACTTTTTGGTAAATACTCTAAAGGTGGATTAATGGTAGTTTCTGAAAGAGGGACTCAAGTGGATGTTGCAGTTACTGATCCAGCTAATCCACATCATACAGATGTAGTTAAAGATGGAAGTGGAAATCCTATAGGAAATAAAAAGATGCTGTAACTATTCCAGTTAAAACTACTCCAGTTTTTAGACTATAATAAAGCTAGTACAGATTACACAAATGACAATAAAAATTCTAAGTTCTACTGTAGACAGTAAAAAAATGAAGCAGCAATAGGAACTATAATTGCTTATGCAAAAGGAAGTTGGAAAGATTCTGATACTCGTATGGGGCAAGTGACAGGAGTAGATCCAATGTCAGTGACAACAAGAAACGCATTCAAAGATGCTAAGTCTGAAATAAATTTCGGTGTTCCTGTTGAAATGTCAGCAAAATATGCTGAAATAGCTGGCAAAAAAATATAATCCAGTTGCTTATGTTGCAGAAGGTGGAAAAGTAACTGCTAAAGATACAAAAGCATATGGATATGGATCAGTTATAGCCTATGCTAAAAATCAAATAGTTGGAGGAGCAGTAAAAAGTTCTGGAGAAATAGCAATAAGTGGTAATATAGAAGCAGTGGATGCTTGGGCAGCAAGTGATGCAAATACAACTAAAGAGAAGTATAAAAATATTGGTGCTATGCAGATGGTCAAGGAACAAAAAAATAATAGTAAGTGGTAATGCTAAAATAAATGGTCTAGGAGCTTTTGCTAATGATGGAGGAAGAGTTGTTATTTCTGGTACTAACAGTGTACTTAATTCAGGAGAATCAACAGCTTTAGCTGCTAAAGCAGGAGGAAATATTACATTTGCAGGAGGAGATATCAATGTAGGAAGTAATGCTAGTGCAAATTCTACTCCTTTCTATGCTGATACAAATGCAAACTCTAAGATTAACTTTACTGGTCCTACAAAGATAAATATGACTAAAGGGACTTTCTTAGTAGGAAATGCAACAGATTATCAAGCTGCAGTAGCTACAACAAATGCAGATGGTCAAATTACTGGTGGAACTAAGTATAATGGAATGAGTAATGTAGAATTAACAGCAAGTGGATCTGCAAAAATTGTTAGAAATAAAGATGTTCCACATACCATAACATGGACTGGTCCAGGAAGCTTAGCAGCAAATATAAAAGCTGACACTAAGATTAGTAAGATAACAGCACCAGCTGCAAAACTATTTAGCTTTACTACTCAAATGGTAATTATATAATAAATGCTAATGCACAATTAGGGAAATTTAACAGCAGCAGATAGTTTTGACAATATAAAAATGACAAGAGAACTACTTACAATAAATGCAGGTAAAAATATATTCTACTACAGGTGTAGGACTAGGAATGGCTTCATCTGCAGGTGCTACAAGCAATGCTGTTTCAGGATATATTAATAATGGAACTATTGATATCAGTGGTGGAAGTTCAAGAAAAACTGCAGTAAATGTTTCTTATGGAACTATAACTAACAATGGAACAGTAAAGGTAGATAAAGGTGTAGGACTATATGGAACAAAATGGAAGTAAAATTGAAAATAAAGCCAGTGGAATAGTAAATGTAACTAACTCTGGTTATGGAATAGTAGGAATGGCAACAGGAGCAACAACTCAAACTTACGGTAGAGATAAATTAGCTACAGGTAGTGCAGTTGAAATTAAAAAAATGATGGACTTATAAATGTTGCTGGAGCACAAGCTATAGGTATCTATGCTGATGATAATAAAGGTGTTGCATTAAATGAAATCACTATAGCTAACAATAATAAAATTACAGTTGCTGGAAATAAATCAGTTGGTATTGCCCTAAGAGATAGTAAAAATTCAGGAAGTGGTGGAATACTTACATTAACTGGGACAGGTTCATCAGACATAGTTACAGGAACAAATGGAACAGGAGTTTATAGTGAGAACTCATAGTTAATTTAAATACTAACTACGGAATAGAAACTAAAAGATGGTGGAGTTGGACTTTATCTAAAAATTCTGATATTCTAACAAAATACAACACTTGAATATAAATATTCAGGAAGTACAAATGGAAGAGGAATTGAATAGTATATGATAAAAGCCAATGCTACTAATAATACTAAAATAAATCTTGTAAATAGTATTTCAACTACTGGTGGTATGGTAGAATTTTTTTGCAAATGGTGGAGGAACTTTTACAAATAATGGAACAATAAACGGTACATCAGTAGGAAAAAGAATTTTGGAAATTATAGGTGAAAACACAAATATAGATAATAAGGCAGCAATAACATTAGGAAATGCTTCAAAATATGTTAAAATCCTAATATAGCTTTTATATACTAAAAACTAATAATTTAATCACTAATAGTTCAAATTTAACAGTTGGAAAGAATTCAATAGGTATTTATGGTTATGGAGTAAATAATAGTGGAGATATTACTGTTGGAGACAAAGGTTCAGCAATTTATACTCAAGGTGGAAATGTGAATGTTACATCTGGAGCAATAAATGTTGGAAAAATGAAAGCAGTTGGAATTTACTCAGCAGGAAAATCACAAGTAATAACAAATAATGCTACTACTATGAATATAGGAGAAGGTTCTTTTTGGATTTGCAAATGTGGGAGTAGGGAAATACTATAAATTCTAATGTTGCTAATGTAAACTTAAAAGATAATTCAATATATATTTATTCAAAGAATGCTGGTACTGTAAACAATGTTACAAATTTAACAGCAACAGGTACAATAGGAAATAACTATGGAATCTATTCAGCAGGACAAGTAAATAATACAGGAAATATTAATTTTACAAGCGGAAAAAGGTAATGTGGTATCTATAGTATAAATGGTGGAAGGGCAGTAAATACTGCAAACTATTTCAGTTGGAGCATCGATCCAGGAAATTCAGTTTATTCTATAGGTATGGCAGCAGGATATGTTGGAGATGCGAGTACACCAGCTTATACAGGAAATATAGTGAACGAAGGTACTATCAATGTAACTGGAAAAGATAGTATAGGAATGTATGGTGTTGGCTCAGCTACAACTGTATATAATGGAGCTTCAAAAGGTTCAACTGCAACAATAAATCTTTCTGCAGATGGTGCTATGGGAGTATATCTAGATGAAGGTGCTAAAGGATTTAACTACGGAACAATACAAACAGTTGGAGCACCAAAGAAAGCAGTAGGAGTAGTTGTTAGAAAAGGAGCAGAGTTTACTAACAAAGGAACTATCAATATAAACTCAGCTGGTGGTTATGCTTTTGTAAAAATAGCTGGAGGAGTAATTAAAAACTATGGAACTTTCAATGTAAGTGGAGGAGCTACTAAAGAACACCTTCCTGGAATGTCTGATACAACTAAAAAAGTAGGAGGAGTATCAATTGAAGCTAAACCAGGTGTATTAACAGCTACAATAAAAGATCCAGCTGGAAATATAGTTACACCAACATTAGTGACAGCTGAACAAAATAAAATAAATGCTCCAGTATCACAAATTGGAATGTATATAGATACTTTAAGTCCAACTAATCCAGTAGGAGGACTATCTTCTATAGGAGTTACTAAAGCTGATTTAATAGTTGGTAATGAAGCAAGTCAAAAGACAGATAAAAAAATATACAAGTGGATAAAAACTTAATAGCTCCATATAATAGAGCTATCTTAAGTAATCCACAAATTACAGATTGGAATATTTATTCAGGTTCATTAACTTGGATGTCTACAGCAACAATAGATGTTAATAATGGAACAATTAATAATATTTATTTAGCAAAAATACCATATACAACTTTTTGCTGGAAATGAAGCATCACCAGTTGATAAGAAAGATACATATAATTTCTTAGATGGATTGGAACAAAAGATATGGAGTTGAAAAAAATAGGAACTAGGGAAAAATAAGGTATTCCAAAAAAATTAAATTCTATAGGAAACAATGAAAAATTTTATTATTCCAAGCAACTGATGAGATGATGGGACACCAATATGCTAATACTCAACAAAGAATAGTAGCTACAGGTGATATCTTAGATAAAGAATTTAAGTATTTAAGAAATGAATGGTCTAATCCAAGTAAAGATTCTAATAAAATTAAAACATTTGGAGCAAGAGGAGAATACAAAAACAAATACTGCAGGAGTAATTGATTACAAGAACAATGCTTATGGAGTGGCTTATGTACATGAAGATGAAACTGTAAGACTTGGAGAATCGACAGGTTGGTATACAGGTATAGTTCATAATACATTTAAATTTAAAGATATTGGAAACTCTAAAGAAGAACAATTACAAGGAAAACTTGGAATCTTTTAAATCAATTCCATTTGATCATAACAATGGTCTAAATTGGACAATATCTGGAGATATCTTTGCTGGGTACAATAAGATGAATAGAAAATTCTTAGTTGTAGATGAAGTATTCAATGCAAAAAGGAAGATATCATACATATGGACTAGGACTAAAGAGTCAACTTAACAGTGAATTTAGATTAAGTGAATCATTCACACTTAAACCATATGTAGCACTAGGTTTAGAATATGGAAGAGTATCTAAAGTAAGAGAAAAAAATCAGGAGAAATTAAATTAGAAGTTAAATCAAATGATTATTTCTCAATAAAACCTGAAATTGGAGCTGAACTTGGTTTCAAACATCACTTTGATAGAAAAACAGTAAGAGTTGGAGTATCAGTAGCTTATGAAAATGAATTAGGTAAAGTAGCTAATGGTAAAAATAAGGCTAGGGTAGCTGGAACAGATGCTAACTGGTTCAATATCAGAGGTGAAAAAGAAGATAGACTAGGAAATATCAAGTCTGACCTTAATATCGGAGTAGATAATCAAAGAATAGGAGTAACAGCAAATGTAGGTTATGATACTAAAAGGACATAATGTAAGAGCTGGAATAGGTTTTAAGAGTTATCTTCTAGTAGTTAATAAAAAAATTAAGAAAATAGAGATTTTTTTGAGAAAATAAAACTCAAGAATCTCTATTTTTTTATAGTGTAATTTTTAAGCATTTTATAACTGAAAAAAATAATACATTTATATATTTTTGTTTGTTATTTAAAAATATATAGAAAAGATATTAAGAAAATATCAAAAAGTCATTTAATTCATTGACTAAAAAGGAAAAAAATAAAGTATACTGAATCAAGATAAATTTTTATTAATTTTTATTAATTTTTACTAAATGTAAAGGGGGAAAAATCATGAAGATTAAATATTTATTAGCTTCAATGTTAGTACTTGGATCATTATCTTACTCAGCAGAAGCAACAGATACTGTGGCTCAAGAAGTAATAAATGAAGTTAAGAATATTGAAGCCGAGTATCAAGCTTTTAATGCAAAAAGAAGCAGAAAGAAAAAGAAGAATTTATTCAAGAAAAAGCAAATCTTGAAAAAGAAGTAAAGGAATTAAAAGAAAAGCAACTAGGAAGAGAAGAACTATATGCTAAATTAAAAACAAGATTCAAAAATAAGATGGCATAGAGATGAGTACAAGAAGTTGTTAAAGAGATTTGATGAATACTACAACAAACTTGAACAAAAATTGCAGACAAAGAACAACAAATAGTAGAATTAACAAAATTATTAGAAGTTTTAAATTAACAGGAGGGAAATATGAAAAAAGTTTCTAAAAACAATTTTATTTCTATGTGCATTGTCATCAATAGCTTATGCAGAAGATGATGCTATGTCAGTGTTAAATAAAAAGAGAACAGAAATAGAAAAAAAGCGGAGAAAGCAAAAAGCAAAACTAGCAAAAAGAAGCGGAAGAAAAAAAGCAAGAAAAGAGGCTGAAGAACAAGCTAGACTTGCTGAAAAAGGCAGCAAAAAGAACAAGCTCAAAGCAGTAGAAGTTGTAGAAGCTCCAGTAGAAACTGTAGTAGCAACAGAAGGACTAAATCCTCAAGATGAAAAAGAAGCAATGGAAATCTTAGATGATATGAGAAAGAAAATAAAGAAAGAAGATACAGAAACTCTTAAACTACAACAAGAAGCAAAAGAATTAGAATATCTACATCTGAAGCAAGCTCATTAGCAGAAATAGAAGCAATGGTAAAAGCAAAGAAGGCAGAAAAAAAGCTAAACCAAAAACAGAAGCTGAAAAATTAGAAGCAACAAGAAAAGAAGCACTAGACAAATTAGATTTTTGATGAAAGAGTAGTAAGAAGTGTTGCAAGAGAAGAAAGAAGTAGCAGGATATTATCAAATAATGGATGAAGATATAAAAACAACTGAAGCTATAGAAGAAGCTACTCCAGTAGTAGAACCTGTACAACAATAATAGGGGAATATAGATGAAAAAGTAAACTAATGTTAACAGCATTATTAGGAGTTCTTTTAGTAGGTTCGTTTGCTTATACAGAAGAAAATGATGATGAAGCAAAAGAAAAGACTATTAAAAGAATATGAAAAAGTTCAAAAAGAAAGAGAAAAAGAAAGCAGAAGAAGCAGCCAAAAAGACAAGCTGAAGAAGGAACTCAATCAGTTCAAGATATAGCTAATCAAACTACAGAAAATGGGGAAGTAGTAGAAGGTGCAACTGTTGAAAGTGGAGAAGTAGCAGTGGCACAAGAAGAAGTAACTCAAAAATCAAGAAAAATATGACAGAATCAGAAAAAAATGGATGAAGAAATCCAAAGAATAAAGAAAAAGAATGTTAGAAATAAATGACAAGATAGAAAAACTATAACAAGACAAATGAAATGCTTGATAATTTAGAAAAGAATGTTGGAGAACTAGAAAGAAGAGTAAGTTATTAATAAAAAGGAGAACAGAAAATATGAAAAAAATTAGCATTAGTATTAGGAGTTTTATCATTAGTAGCATGTACAGATCGAAAAAGTAGTAAATTACAATACAGCAAGATTAGATAATATAGAAACTTATTTAGCAAATAATAAAAGCAGTAAAAACCTTCAGAAAAATGTAGATAAGTTAGTAGAAGAAGGAAAAAGTTGAATATACAGAAGAATACTTATCATTAGAAAAGGAGGCTGAAAAATGGCAAAGAGAAAGAGTACAACAACAATAATAACATTATTACTTTTTATTTGTATTTTTCTCTACCAGCATTAGCAGTCCAAGCGCTAACAACAACACAAATGCGTGAAAAATACAATAAGAATAAATGCACTAGAAATAAAGAATATAGATATAACAAATATAGAAGCACCAAAAAGAAATGACAATAGTATTAGATGAAAGAGCGCTAAACTTTGATTTTGACAAATCAGTAGTAAAACCTCAATATTTTTGAAATGTTAAATAACTTAAAAAGATTTCATAGAACAAAATAACTATGAATTAACAATAGAAGGACATACAGACTCTGTAGGAAGCAACCAATATAACATGGGACTTTCAAGAAGAAGAGCAGAAGCTGTAAAAAGCTAAGTTAATAGAATTTGGATTACCAGAAGATAGAATAGTTGGAATAGAAGCTAAGGGAGAAGAATATCCAGTAGCAACTAATGAAACACCAGAAGGAAGACTGCAAAAACAGGAGAGTTGAATTCAGATTAGTTCAAAAGATAATCCTTATATTAGAGGTAATATAAGAGTGAGGAGGGAAAAAGTATATATGGGAAATAACAGCCTAAGTAATACTGAAAAAATTTACGTTCAATTGCTAAAAAGATATGAAAAATGTAAAAATATTCAGTTGGTCTTGCAGTACTTTTTTTAATGAATGGAGCAAGTGCATTTTCTGATACAAATACAATTCAAGCACCAGAAAAACAAAATGATGTTGTTAGTGATGCAAAAAGCTATAAAAATCTGCTGTTAAAGAGAAAAAGGAAGTAAAACAAGCGAGTCAAAAACTAAAAGCATCTTGGGTAAATATGCAATTTGGTGCTAATGATATGTATAGCAATTTTTTGCTACATCTAAAACTAAAGTAGAAAAAAACATCAGTTGTAAAAAAAGTGAAAAACTGTTTTAGTAGCTAGTGCTGACAATGGTGCAAGTTTACCTATGTTTGCTAAACTTTTATCAGACATAGAAGAAACTACAGAAAATAGAACTGAAGTTTTAGCAACAATTGCTAATAAAGAAGAAACTCCTACAATGGAAGAAATAAAGGCAAGTAAGCAAGAACTAAGAAGTTCTGTAGGAAATTTACAAGATAAAATAGATACAGCAAGAAGAGAAAATCAAAAAAAGAAATTGATGGATTAAGATTAGAGCTAATTAAATTGATGGAACAAGGAAATCAAGTAGTAAAATCACCTTGGTCATCTTGGCAATTTGGAGCAAACTATTTCTATGAAGATTGAGGGTGGATCATACAAAGGAAGAGGAGATAAGAAAGAAAAAAATATCCTTATGAAGGAGTATTTGCAAGAAGTACTAATCCTTTTGGTAGAGCAACATCAATAACTTCAACAACAACAGCTACTCAAAAGGCTGCCTTTAGGTTCTATAGTAGCAAAAATGGAGGATTTAATCCCTAATGATAAAGGATTAAATTATGGATTAATAGGAAGAGCTGAAATAAGTGAGGATCCAATTTCAATAGAAGTAAGTGCTGGAATTAGACCTAAAAATATTCAAAAAGGTGCTTTAACATTATCTGTACCACCAGTTAATGTAACTCAACCTAGACCAAGTGTAGCACCAGGAATACCTAATACACCAGGAGCACCAAATATTAATATACCAGCATTTTTCACCAGTTGCACCAAAAGTAGAAGCACCAGAAATACCAGCACCACCTACTTTTTGCTGTAATATTGGGAGCAGACTGTAATACAGCTTGTAGTGGAAATGAACAAGATACAAAAAGCCGGATTCTTAACATCACCACAAAAATAAGAGTAAGCAAAATATCCCTATTAGAGTAAGATATACATGGGGAAATAATAGTGGTGCTGAAAAAAAGATATGCATTTAAAATGGACTTAGAAGAAAACTTAAACTGGGGAACTCGTCCAGATACAATGTATTTTAACTCTTATAATTTTTGGTTATAATGGTTTAGCAAATGGTGAATATGCAAGTGCTTTTAACTGTTTCACAAGATACAGATGGAGATAGAAATAATCAATACTTCTTTATAGGTGGTTCTAGATTTATAGAATTTGATAATAATGATAGTGGAACACATGAAATACCAGCTAGTAAAACAATACATTTAGGAGGAATTCTAAGTTTAGGTTTTGTTGTGCAAGACAATGGAATCACTACTATAAATAGTGGAAAAAAATAACAGATAAGAGTGAAAATGAGGATAAATGGATACAAGATATGCCATACACTCCTGGAAAGGACTATTTAGAAATTAAAGGACCTTCTTACGATCCAACAAAACATGAAGAAACTGTATATAAAATTAGAAGAAGTAAAGATGGTTATGTAGGATATAAGGTAGGAATGGCTCAAGTTCAAGAAGATGGAGATACTGGAAACGAATTTTTATAACAAAGGAACACTTGAATTTTTATGGAGAACGTTCAATAGGAATGTATAGTTATCTTCCAACACACACATCTAAAATAAAACTTGTTAATAAGAAATTTATAACAATGAGTGGTAAAGAAAGTTATGGAATGCGTTTAAATTCTCATACAGATTCAACTGCTGAATTGTTAAATGATGTGGATGGAGTAATAACACTTAGAAAAAAATCCTGATTCAACAAATGGTAACTTAGCAGATAGAGCAGATAACTCAGCAGCTATGGCACTAATGACAGATGGAACTGTAGCAAATAAAGTAACTTTAGATCCAGGAAAAGCATTAAATAAAGGAAAGATTGAATTAAAAGACAATATTTCAAACGCTTTGGGAATGTTTATAAATATAGATTCTAATATGACAAACCAAGGAGAAATAAATATTAGTGCTATTGCTCAAAAGGATGCCAATAACAAATACAAACCAAATGTTGGTATGAGAGCCGATCAAGTTGAATCTAAATATTCAACAGCAACTACTTATGATACATCTGTTATAAATGATGCAGCTGGAAAAATTTCTATAACAGGTCAAGGAAATATTGCTATGCTTGCTAGTGGTAAAAATACAGCAGGACCAAATGGAAAAGGAACAGCAACAGCGACAAATAAAGGTGAAATTAAAATAGATAAGGGAACTGTTGTTGCAAAAGACAACTATGGAATGTTATCTATAAATGAAGGTTCAGCAATAAATGATGCAGCTGGAAAAATTAATATAGGTAATGCTGAAGGTACTGTTGGAATGGCAGCATTGAAACAAGGAACAACACATTCTACAGCTGAAAATAAAGGTACTATTACTATTAATGGACCGAAATCTACTGCTGTATACAATACTGGGCATTTTTAATGGATAATGCAACAGCTAAAATTAATGTAAAAGGTAGTCAATCTATTGGTCTATATGCAAAAAGGAATTGATACTACCCACACTAAAAACTGAATTGAAACAAGGAACAATTAAATCAGAAGATGGTGCTGTAGGTCTATATTCAGATGAAGCAAATGTAATATTAGATAATACTTCTAATAATTTAAAATTAGTTGCTGGAAATGGTGGATTATTATTCTATAACTATAAATCAGCTAACCCTGCTGTTTCTGATGGTAAATTTACATTAAAAGGAGCAGTAACTGCTGATATAGAATCTGGAGGATATGGATTCTATCTTAAAAATGCAACTATAAATAGTGTAAATGGACAAGTACAAGGTGTACCTAATTTCTTAAATGGAATGTTTGATCTTGCCCCAGGAGCACAAAAAGTTAAAAAGTAAAGATGCAAGCTGGTGGAACATTCATGGTTCTACATAAACCTACTGGTGGAAGTATGAAATTAACTAGTGTTAGTAGTTTAGCAAGTATTAACAGTGCACTAGGAACAAAGGTGGAATTAGTAGCACCTACAACAGGATCATATAAGGTATATTCTGTATATAGAGGTAAACTTGAAATTAACCAAAATGTTAATTTAGATAATGATGAATCAACTGCAACACCAGATACTTTCTATAAAGTTGACTTCCGTTCTTCAAATATGGTAGTTGAAACTGGTAAAACTGTTTCAGGAACAAAACAAGGACAAGTTGCTCTATTCCAAGGTAACTTTAATGAAGGTGCTGGAGGAGATGTTGGAGCAGTTGGAGATGTATCTATTGTAAATAATGGTACAATCAAATTAACAGGAAACAGTATAACAACTGGACCAGCTGCTAGTAGAAAAAAACTACTACTGCTATGGCAGGGGACTTTATTACTTTAACAAATAATAAAACAATAGAAGTTACAGGAAATAATGGAATAGGTATCTATGGAGCTGGTGGTTCTAAGATATTAAATAGTGCTGGAGCAAGCATTACTGTTGGACAAGAAGGAGTTGCCCTATATGGAGCAAATAAATTAAATAATTCTACATTAGGAAATGGAAAAAAATTTCTGTAACAAATGCAGGAACACTTAAAGGTGTAAGTGGAAAAACTAAAGCTTTTGGTATATTTGCTGAAAACACTTCATCAACAGTAACTGATTCTAATTTAACAAATAGTGGAACAATAGATTTTTCTTCTTCTCAAGAAAGTATAGGAATCCATTCAATAAATTCTATTGTATCAAATACAGGTAATATCAAAATGGGATTAAAAGGAGTTGCAATAAATGCTAAAAACTCAAATATCACTTCAACTGGAGATATAGATCTAGCTGGAAATGGGATTGCATTTAACTTAGGCGGAACTTTTACAGGAAGAACATTAAATTTCTCATCTAAGGTAACTCTAAATGGTGATGGAAACTCTATCTTTAATCTAAAAAGATATGGCATTTAGTTCAGTTGGTGCGAGTTTAACTGAAAATGTAAATATAGTACCTAATGGAAAGAGCTTTGCATATTTTTTTCAATGGATAACTCTTCTTTAATCTATGATAGAAATAAGACATTTACTGGAAATAAAATTACATTGGTAAGTGGTAAAAAAATTCATCAGTTGACTGGAGATCAAATGTTACATTAAATGGTCAAGAAAAATGTCGCTTTCTATTTAAATGGAAGAAAAAAACAGGAGCAGCCTTTGAATTAAAAAAACAGCAACTGGAAAGACTATTACTTTAGGTAATAAATCTGTTGGAGCTTATGGAACAAATGGAGCAAGAATTGAAAATAACTCTAATATGGTAATAGGTTCTGATGGAGCGGCCCTTTATTCAACTGGTGCTACTGGAAGCTTAAAAAATACTGGAAAATTAACAATAGGTAAAAACTCTGTTGGTATGTTTATGAAAGATGGAACAGCTCTTACTAATACTGGAGAAATAGTTTCTACAGCTGAAGGAGCAAAAGGGCTAGTTATAAATAGAACTGCAGCAGGAACTTATACAAATAATGGAAAAATAAAATTAACAGGAACTTCTTCAATAGGTATACATGCTGAAGGAGCAGCTCATAATATTATTAGTGGAGCTGATGTTGAAGTTGGAAACACTACAGGTACATCTCAAAGTGTCGCTATCCATTTGAAAGATGGAGGACAAGTTAGAGTACTTGGAAATACTTCAGTAAAAAGCAGGAAATGACTCAATAGCTATCTATGGAAGTACAGTATCAACAACTGTTGATAATAATGCTAAGGTTGAAGTAGGAAATGGAGCAGTAGGTATCTATGCAAAAGCAGGAAATGTTAATTTAAATACTGGTTCTAAAATGAAAATAGGACAAAGTCTAGGAGCAAATAAAGAAGCTGTTGGAGTTTATTATGTAGGAAATGGAGGAACAATCAATAATAACTTAGCATCTTTTGATATAGGAAAAGGATCTATTGGTATTGTTGATGCTGGAAGAGGTACTACAACAATCAATAATAATTTGGCAACAGTAAATCTAAAAGGAGATTCAGTATATACTTATACTTCTAACACTGGTTCTAATGTTATAGGAAATACTGCAATTACATCTACAGGAAATGGAAACTATGGATATTATGTAGCTGGTAACCTATCAAATTATGGTACTATGGACTTATCTTCTGGAAACGGAAATGTTGGAATATACAGTGCATATGGAGCAGGAACAGGAAGTGGAGTTGCTAGAAACTATGCTAATATCAAAGTAGGAAAAACAGATTTAGAAAATGAACTATATAGTATAGGTATGGCAGCAGGATATACTAATAATAATAGACCAAGCGAAAAATAAAGTTGGACATATTGTAAATATGGCAGGTAGCATTATAACTGTTGGAAATGAAAATTCAATAGGTATGTATGCATCAGGAGCAGGTTCAACAGCTGAAAACTATGGAACTATTCATGTTACAGCTAAAAAAGGTATAGGAATGTACCTAGAAAATGGAGCAACAGGGTACAATAGAGCAGGTGGTTTAATTGAAATAGATCCTAGTGCACAAAATGCAATAGCTGTTTATTCAACAGGAGGTACTACTGTATTTAAAAAAACTATGGAACTATTAGATTAAAAAGCTCCAGCTTCAAAAAGGTATTGTAACTGCTAACAATGCTCAAGGAACTAATGAAACTGGTGGAATAATAGATGTTCAACATAGTTCAGCAGAAGCAACTAAGAAAATAGAAGGAACTGCAGGTGGAGATAAGAAATTTGGAGATAAGACTCTAAGTGTTCCAAGAGGAGGATTAACAGATAGTAAAGTTAAGGACTCTACTGGAAATATCATAACACCAACTGTAATAGATACTACAGCTGCTACTAATACAGCTAAAATTCAAGTTTCTAATGATCCTATTGTTAAGGCAACTTACAATAGAGATATTTTTAAAAAGAACATCAAGATTTTTGGTTCAATATCAAAAAAATAGGTATGTATGTTGATACATCAGGAGTAAACTTTTACTAATCCAATAGAAGGACTAAGTAATTTAGCTGGATTGAAAAAAAGCTGACTTAATAGTAGGAGCAGAAGCTGCTGAATATACTAATGCAAAAAAACTATAACTGTTGGAAAAAAATATCTTAAAGAGATATAACACAGCATTACTTAACAGTGGAGTAGATAAATGGGATATCTTATCTGGTTCTTTAACTTGGGCTGCAGTACCTTTAAAAATTAGGTGCAAGTGGAGAAGTTCAAGGAGTTATGATGGCTAAGACAGACTATAAAGAATATGCTAAAAAAATAGTACTACACCATATAACTTCTTAGATGGATTAGAACAAAGATATGATAAAAATGCTCTTGACTCAAGAGAAAAGAGAGTATTTAATAAATTAAATTCAATAGGTAAGAATGAACCTATTCTATTATCTCAAGCATTTGATGAAATGATGGGACACCAATATGCTAATGTTCAACAAAAGAATACAAGCAACTGGAAATATCTTAGATAAAGAATTTAATTATTTAAGAAATGAATGGCAAAAATCCTTCTAAGGATTCAAATAAGATTAAAAACATTTGGAGCTAGAGGAGAATATAATACAGATACAGCTGGAATAAAAGATTATAAGAGCCATGCATATGGAGTAGCTTATGTTCATGAAGATGAAACTGTAAGACTTGGAGAATCAACAGGTTGGTATGCAGGTATAGTTCATAACACACTTGATTTTTAAAGATATTGGAAATTCTAAAAGAAAAAAATGTTACAAGGAAAAACTTGGAATCTTTAAAATCAGTTCCATTTGATGAAAATAACAGTTTAAATTGGACAATATCTGGAGATATCTTTGCTGGATACAATAAGATGAATAGAAAATATCTAGTTGTAGATGAAATATTCAATGCAAAATCAAAAATACTATACTTATGGAGTAGGATTAAAGAATCAACTTAGTAAAGAATTCAGACTAAGTGAAGGTTTCTCTATAAAACCTTATGCTGCATTAAATCTAGAGTATGGAAGAATGACTAAGATAAGAGAAAAATCAGGTGAAGTTAGATTAGAAGTTAAATCAAATGATTATTTCTCAGTAAAACCAGAAATTGGAGCTGAATTAGTATTTAAGCACTATTTCGGAAGAAATGCATTAAAGGCTGGAGTATCAGTAGCTTATGAAAATGAATTAGGAAGAGTTGCTAATCCAAAGAACAAGGCAAGAGTAGGTTATACATCTGCTGGATGGTATGATCTAAGAGGTGAAAAAGAAGATAGAAGAGGAAATGTTAAATCAGACCTTAATATCGGATGGGATAACCAAAGAATTGGAGTAACAGCTAATGTAGGTTACGATACAAAAGGAAACAATGTAAGAGGTGGAGTAGGACTTAGAGTTATATTCTAATAAAAATACAAACACACTGCAAAAAAAGGAGACTAATCTTAGTCTCCTTTTCATGTATTTTAGAACTAAACTTGACTTTTAATAAAATAAATATATATGATGTATGTATTATAAAAAAATAAAAAGGAGAGATATCATGGTATTTAAAAATTCAATTGATCTATAAAAAAAGCACTGAACTTAATTCCAGGTGGAGTTAATAGTCCAGTTAGAGCTTTTTAAATCAGTAAATAGAGAAGCACCTATCTTTGTAAAAAGGACAAGGAGCAAAAAAATATATGATGAAGATAACAATGAATATATAGACTATATTTGTTCGTGGGGACCTTTAATTTTTAGGTCATAACCATCCAAAAGTTATAGAAGAAGTGAAAAAAATAATTGAAAATGGAAGTTCTTATGGGCTACCAACAAAATATGAAGTTGATTTGGCAGAACTTATAGTAGAGATAGTTCCTTCTATTGAAAAAGTAAGACTAACTACTTCAGGAACAGAAGCAACTATGTCAGCAGTAAGATTAGCAAGAGCCTATACTGGAAGAAATAAAATTTTTAAAATTTGAAGGTTGTTATCATGGACATTCTGATGCTTTTACTTGTAAAAATCAGGTTCAGGATTATTAACAGATGGATATCAAGATAGTAATGGTATAACAGATGGAGTGTTAAAAAGATACACTAACTTTAGGATTTGGAGATTTAGAAAAGGTTGAAAAATCTGTTAAGAAATGAAGAAATAGCCTGTGTAATTGTTGAACCTATTCCAGCAAATATGGGACTTATAGAAACAAATAAAGAGTTTTTTTACAAGGTTTAAGAAGAATAACTGAAGAAACTAAGACTATTTTTAATATTTGATGAAGTAATATCAGGTTTCAGATTAGCTTTAGGTGGAGCTCAAGAATTTTTTTGGAATAACTCCAGATTTAACAACTTTAGGTAAAAATAATCGGTGGAGGTTATCCTGTTGGTGCTTTTGGTGGAAAAAAAGAGAAATTATGGATTTAGTTGCTCCAGTGGGAAGAGTTTATCATGCAGGAACTCTATCGGGAAATCCAATAGCATCAAAAAGCTGGTTTTGCAACTATAAGCTATTTAAAAAGAAAAATCCAAATATTTATAAGGAATTAGCAGAGAATACAAATTACTTAGTGGATAATGTAGAAAAATTAGCTGAAAAAAATATGGAGTGGATGTTTGTATAAATTCAATGGGTTCTCTTTTTCACAATTTTCTTTGTTGATTTAGAAAAAGGTTGAAAAATCTTGAAGATTCATTAAAGGCTAATACAGAGAACTTCTCTATATATTTTAACACTATGCTAGATAATGGAATAGTTGTTCCACCATCACAGTTTGAAGCTCATTTCTTATCTATAGCTCATACAAAGAAAGAACTTGATAAAACACTTGAAGTAATGGAAATGGCATTTAAAAATAGGTGAAAAAAAATGCCAAATAAGTTTTTTCCTGTTTCAATAGATCTTAATAATAAAAAAATATTTTTGGTAATTGGTGCTGGAAAAAAATTGCTTTTAAGAAAAGTGAAGACTCTTTTTAGACTATAATTGTAGTATTACAGTTATTACTAAAGAAGTTTCAGAAGAAGAATTTTTTTAGAATTAGAAAAAGAAAAATAAAAATTAAAAATATTAAAAAAATCAAGAATTTGAAGAAAAAAATTTTTAGAAGATACTTTTTTTAGTTGTATCAGCAACAGATAATAAAGAATTAAATAATAAAAATATCAAAAATTATGTATGGGTAAAAAAATATTTTAGTAAATAATATCACTTCTCAAGATAATATGAATCTTAGATTTATGAGTATCTTATCGAATGATGATATTCAAATTTCAATTACAGCTAATGGAAATCCTAAAAAAAGCTGTAGAAGTCAAAAATAAGATAAAAAGAATTTCTTGAGAAAATATTTTAGTTGAATAAAAGGGTGCAGTTAATTTGCACCCTTAGTTTATTGACCTTCGTAATAAATAACTTCTAAATTCTCTCTTAAGAAAGCTACTTTCTTTTTAGCAGTGTCATAACCATAGACAATACCATTTTTTTATCTATCAAATATATGTTTTTTGTATACTTTTAAAGTAGATGTTTCTGTTGATGATTTATCAGTTTCAGGATCATAACCATAGTATATAAGTTTGTATGAATTTCCTTTTTTTAACAATTTTAAAGCTGTCAGCAGTATCAGGATAATCTATTTTTTTCTTCCAATCATTTTATCAAAAATGAGGTTTTTCCATCAGTAGTTATCCCAGCAAAAAAATACTAAAACTTAATAAAACAAATAGGCATAAAAAAACTTTTTCATAAAAATCCTCTCCTTTAAAAATATTATTTAGTTTTACTAGTATAAAAAGTCTAACATATTTTTTTAATATTTTCAAGGAAAAAAATAAAAGATAATTAAGAAATGAACAAAAAGGTTAAACTTGATAAAGAGATAAAAAGTTTTTTTATAGAAAAATTATAAATGTTGAAAAAGAGTTGGAAATAATATCCAATTCTTTTTTATTCTTTTGAAAAATTTAATAAATATATTATAATGATACTGAGTAAGAAAAAGAAAAATTATATTGAGAGGGGTTTTTATAATAATGGGAAAGTTTAATGAAAAACACTAGGGTCCAATTACCAGCATTAGTTCATTTGACACGCTTAGGTTATGAATATTTTTGGAAAAAAATATCAGAAAATAGTGCTGGAGAAGTTTATGATCCAGATACAAATATATTAATTGAAGTATTCAAAAAGCAATTTGATATTTTAAATCCAAAAATTCGAAGGAATGGGAAATCAAATACTTTTTAGATATTAGACAAGAATTGAATAATGATGACTTAGGTCAAAGTTTTTTTATAAAAGATTAATGTCTACTGAAAAATTAATAGATTTTGAAAATATTGAAAAATAATGTTTTTTTCATTTTACAGCAGAATTTACATGTAAAAATGGCTATGATGAGTTTAGACCTGATATAACTCTTTTTTTATAAATGGATTGCCACTTGTTTTTATTGAAGTAAAAAAACCGAATAATATTGGAGGAATTATTTCAGAAATTGAAAGAATGAATAATAGTAGATTTCAAATAAAAAGTTTAGAAGATTTATAAATATTACTCAATTAATGATATTCTCTAATAACATGGAATACTCATCAAAAGGAGGAATTGTTCCTATTGAAGGAGCATTCTATTGTACTGCTTTCAAAAGATAAAAGTTTTTTTAGTTGTTTTTAGAGAAGAAACAATAGATAATGATGAAATGTATTTTTTTATAAAAATTATGCATATAAATGTGTAGACGATATTGTAGAAAAAAAGAAATATTAAATGATTTTTAATTGTCAAGTTTTTGCACAATGCTCCTGAATATCAAAAAATTTAAAAGAAACAACTCCAACAAATAGAATTTTAACTTCTATGTGTTCACCTGAAAGGCTCTTATTTTTTTATTAAAATATGGGATTGCTTATGTTAATATGACTAAAGAAGAAGATGGTAAGATTGTTTCAATAAATCAAAAACAGATAATGAGATATCAACAAATGTTTGCTAGTTTTGCAATTAGAGAAAGGCTAGAAGAATCTAAAAAAATCAGGGGTTATTTGGCATACTCAAGGAAGTGGAAAAAAACAGCATTATCATTTTTATTTAATAAAAATTTTTTTAACAGATTATTTTGCAAGAAAAAAATAAGGTTGCTAAATTTTTATTTTTATTGTAGATCGTTTAGACTTATTGGAACAATCAAAGCAAGAATTTGAAGCAAGAGGATTATCAGTTAAAACAGCAAATAATAGAGAAGAATTGATGGAACAATTTAGGACAAAAGCAGTCAATGGAAGGAACAAGTGGTAATTTAGAAATAACAGTGGTTAATATTCAAAGATTTACAGAAGATAAAAGAAAGGTAGATTTACCACAATATGCTACAAATTTGCAAAAGAATTTTTTTATTATTGATGAAGCACACAGGGGTTATAAAACCAGAAGGCAGTTTTTTTAGGAAATCTATTTAATGCAGATTCAGACTCAATAAAAAAATAGCATTAACGGGAACTCCGTTGTTAAAAAGAAGAAAGAGCTTCATGGAAAAATTTTTTTGGAGACTACATTCACACTTATTATTATGATAAGTCTATTCAAGATGGCTATACATTAAAAATTATTAGAGAAGATATCGAAACATCTTATAGAGAAAAAAATTAAATGAAATATATGAAAAGTTAGATATTTTAGTACAAAAAAAGGATATAAAAAAATCAGATATAGTGGAGCATGAATCTTATATAAAGGAATTGACAAAGTATATTATTGAAGATTTAAAAAGTTTTAGATTAATCCAAGGAGATAATACACTTGGTGGAATGGTTATTTGTGAAACAAGTACTCAAGCTAAGAAAATTTGTGAAGTATTTGATAAAGTACAAAAATGAACTTAACAGAAATTCTTCTATACCAACAAATTTTAAGATTGGATTAATTTTACATGATAGTGATGATAAAGAAACTAGAAAGAAAATTATTACAGATTTTAAGAAAAAAATATGACAATAGATATTTTAATAGTATTTAATATGTTATTAACAGGTTTTTGATGCACCTAGATTAAAAAAAGATTATATTTTGGAAGAAAATTAAAAAGAACATAACTTACTTCAAGCTATTACAAGAGTAAATCGTCCATATAAAGATAATAGATATGGGTATATTATTGATTTTGCAGATATTAAACAAAAATTTTGAAGAAACAAATGCTACATATCTTGAAGAATTAGGAAGATTTAATGAAACTGATGAAGATAATATAGTTGGTAAATTTAATAATGTTATTGAAGATAAAGAAAAATTAATTCAAAAAAAGTAGAAGAAGTAAAGGATATATTATTTGACTATACAACTAAGAATTTAGAGGATTTTTTTCAAGTGAAATTTCAAGTATAGAAGATAAAAAGGAATTACTGTTATTAAAAAAAAGCATTAATAGAAGCCAAAGATTGTTTTTAATATAGTAAAAAAAGTTTTTGGTGATGAAGAACTAAAAGAAAAAAATTTAATAAAATGCAGATTGTTAATCTACCACAAATGATATCAGAAATTCAATATAGAATAAATATTGTTAACCAAAAACTTACATTAGAGAGTAATGAGTCAATGAAAAAATTTAATTAATGAGGCTATGCTTGATATTGAATTTTCATTCTCTAAATTATCAGTAGAAGAATTAAAAAAATTGTTTCAAAAATATGATTTTAAATGAAAAATTAAAAAGAACAGTTAATGCATTTATTGAAAATATAGATAAAGAAGATCCAGAATACATAACTATACAAGAAGCATTTAGACAAAGATTTAAAGAAAAAGGATTTTTCTATTTCAAATATGAAAGAATATGAAGAAAACTCAAAACATTTAGATGAGATTATAGCAAAACTAAGTGAATTAAAAAAAGAAAGAATGAAACATTAAGCAGGAAATATAAAGGAGATAATAAATTTACACGGATTCATAAACGTATTAGAGAAATAAATATTGTTAAAAAAAGATAATAATTTAAAATCTATAGTTTCTGACAGAGAGTCAGAAATTATGGATATATTATTAATTATTAAAAACAGATTTAGATAAAAGAAGTTTATGACAGAAATGATATTTTTAAAGAAAGATGCTTATTTTTGAGAAGACAGTTTTTGAGCAATGTTACATCTATATTTAAGAAAAGAAATATAGTATCAGAAAGAGAAGATAGATTTTTTTATTATGGATAAGATAAAAACAGAATATTTAAATCAATATAATGAAACATATATGATGTAATATTTAAAAATAGGAGGGATATTTTGAACTTATTAGTAAAAGAAAAACAATTAAATTAATTGATGAGTTAAAATCAACTTGTCAAATTTATGGTATGGGAAATGATGGGAATGAATATAAGATTATTACTCAAGTATTTTTTTATAAATTTATTAATGATAAATTTGGATATGAAATAAAAATAAATGAAGAATTAAAAAATGCTGAAAAATGGGAAATTTTATATAGTAATATGAATGAAGAAGATAGATTATATTTACTTGATGAGCTTTTCAGCAGATGTACCATTATTAGAACCACAACATTTGATTTCTAATTTATGGAATCAACAATCCAAAAGGTGATTTTTGCTTTAATTTTTTTGACCAGACTATGGTTGATATTGCACAAAAAAATGAAGATATTTTTTTGCAACACAAACGACTTTGAATACGAAGATACCTATTTTTTTGAAAAAAACTAACTATTTATGTTACAGATGAAAATGAACGTTCAAACTTTTGCAAGAGCTTTAGTTGACAAACTTGTAAATTTTTTTCTTTTGAAGAAGTATTTGGAGAACATTATGATTTTTTGCAGCAATATTTGAATATCTTATTAAAGACTATAATACAAATGGTGGAGGGAAATATGCTGAATATTATACTCCACAATCAATTGCTACAATAATGGCTAGATTATTGGTTGGGAATAAAAAGACTATCATAGTGTTGAATGCTATGACCCCTCTGCAGGTACGGGAACACTTGTTATGGCATTATCTCATCAAATTGGAGAGGATAAGGTACTATATTTACTCAAGATATCTCACAAAGAAGTAATAAAATGCTTAAACTAAATTTAATATTGAATGGTTTAGTTTCATCATTGGATCATGCTATTCAAGGAGATACTTTAGTTTATCCATATCATAAATCAGATAATGGGGAAGATTTAAGAACTTTTGATTTTGTTGTTTCCAATCCTCCATTTAAAATGGACTTTTTCAGAAAATAGAGAAAAATTGCAGCTATGCTAGCTAGATTTTTGGGCTGGAGTTCCTAATATTCCAGCTAAAAAGAAAGAAAGCATGGCAATTTATACATTATTTATTCAGCATGTTATAAATTCTTTAAAATCTAAGACTGGTAAAGGAGCAATAGTTATACCTACTGGGTTTATTACAGCTAAATCAGGGGTAGAGAAAAAAATCTTAGAAAAAAATAGTTGAAAGTAAAATTGTATATGGTTGTGTTAGTATGCCATCAAATGTATTTGCTAATACTGGAACAAATGTATCAGTTCTATTTTTTTGACAATGCTAAAAACCATGATAAAGTAATACTTATTGATGCTTCCAAATTAGGTGAAGATTATCAAGATGGAAAAAAATAAAAAAACGTAGATTAAGAGAAGAAGATATTGAGTTAATAATAAATACTTTTTAATGATAAAAAAATGTTGATGATTTCTCAATTGCAGTTAGTTATGAAGAAATAAAGGAGAAAAAGTATTCACTTTCAGCAGGACAATATTTTTGATATTAAAATTGAATATATTGATATGACACCTGAAGAATTTGAAGCCAAGATGAAAGAATATCAAAAAGAATTACAAGAATATTTTGAAGAAGGGGAAAAAAATTGCAAAAAGGAAATTATGGAACAACTGGGGAAGATAAAATATGAACAAGATTAAACTTGGAGAAATTTTTAAAAAGTTAAACATGGATTTGCTTTTTAAAAGTCAAAATTATGTAAATAAAAGTGAGTTTGCATTAGTTACTTTAGCAAATATTTCATCTACTAATAATTTTCAATTTAATGAAAAATTAACATATTATAATGGAGAATTTCCTAATGAATATATTCTAAATGAAGATGACTTAATAATACCTCTTACTGAACAAGTTATAGGATTATTTGGAAATACAGCTTTTATACCTAAGGTAAAAAGGAATATCTTTTTTTATTAAATCAACGTGTTGGAAAAAAATAATTCCTATAAAAAAATAGAGCAAATAATTATTACTTACATTACTTATTGGCAACAGATTTAGTTAGAAAACAATTAGAGCATAGAGCCAGTGGAACTAAACAGCGTAATATATCTCCAAATGATGTATATGATGTAACTGTTTTTATTTGTGATGTAAAAAGAACAAAAATTGGTGAGTTACTTTATAACATGGAAAGAAAAAAATAAATTTAAATAATAAGATAAACGATAATTTAGATTATTTAAATTATTCTGATATAGTTGCTTTGACCATTCATAAGTAATGGTAAAAAGGAAATCACGAATAGTTATAAGTTCCTTTGTTTTCACACATATTTTCAGCTATTTTTTTAAAAAAATAGATTTTTGTTAAATTGTGATATTGTCTCAATATTTTTTTCTTCAGGAACTATAATATATATGTAATTTAAATCATCATTATTCACTGCTTCTTGTGTTGCACCATGCGATAAAAACATCTTTATGATTTTTCAAAAATATGGATGTAAAATATATGATGAGATATACTCAAATGCTATTTCCTTACATTTTAGTCCACAGAGTCCAGTTGATAAAATAGAATTTTCTATTATAAATTTCATATTTGGTGCTAAAAATAAATGTTTTTATGGTATTTTTTCATCTTAGCAAACCAAACAGAGTATGGTATCGGCTGTATATTTGCTCTGTCTTCTTTGGTATTATATGAAAACTATTGAGCCATTAGTAATATTTTTTTATTAACTATATCAGCTGTTGTATAATATTTTTTTCTTCAAATAAATCAACTCCTGGCTTAATAATTTCTGATAAAGAATTACTAGCTAATGTTTCTACAACCCAATTTTTTTAGGTATATCTTTTTACAATGTTATTATAATAAAGTTCACCGTTATTTGATTTATAAGATTTTTCCATTTGTGTTTGGGAATTCATATTGAGTAAACTAATAGTTATAGATAATACTTATTTGTGAAAAATAAATTATCGTTTATAGTCATATAGTTTAAAAATTTTAGCTTCAATCAAGGGCTGAGGTTTATTTTAAAGGACTTGCCCTTGATATGTTGTTCTTTACTTTAGGAGGACAACATAAAAAATGAAAAGAAAAAAATAATAAGTAATATTTTACAAAAGAATGCAAAAATAAAATAAATAATAAGCAATTAGAGGAATTAAAAATTATTTTAATTGATGAATTTTCAGAAGAAATGAAGAAGATAAAGGAAAATCAAAATGAACAATTAAAAAAATTATTTATAGATGCAAAAAGGTTAGAAGGATGTTCAGATAAGACAATTTTTATATTATGTTTCAAACTAATAGAAACTATGATAACTAAAATAAATAAAAAGTATAGTAGAGATAGAAACAGAAGATTTAAGAACTTATTTATCAGATTATCAAATAAATAATAATTGAGTAAAGTTACAATAGACAATATAAGAAGAATATTATCTAGTTTTCGTGGTTAGAAAATGAAAAATTATAATAAAAAAAGTCCAGTTAGAAGGATAAAAAAAGTAAAAGCTCCTTCTATAGTAAAAAGAAACATATACTGATGAAGAATTAGAAACAATGAGGGACAATGTAGAAGCTTTATGGGATTTAGTGTTGATAGATATTCTAGCTTCAACAGGAATGAGAGTAGGGGAACTTGTAAAATTAAATATAGAGGATATAAATTTCACTGAAAGAGAATGTATAGTTTTTAGGTAAAGGAAATAAAGAGAGTAGTTTATTTTTGATGCAAGAACTAAAAAATACATTTAAAAAGGTATTTAGAAAATAGAAAGATAATAATAAAGCACTTCTTATATCGTTAAAAAGCTCCATGTAATAGATTAAGTATAGCTGGAGTAGAGTTAAGATTAAGAAAAATAGGGGAAAAAAATTAGGAATAAAGAAAGTTCATCCACATAAATTTAGGAGGACACTAGCAACAATTGCAATAGATAAAGGAATGCCAATAGAACAAGTGCAAAAATTATTGGGACATGAAAAAGATTGATACTACTTTACAATATGCTATGGTAAAACAAAGTAATGTAAAAAAATAGCACATCAAAAATATATAGGTTAGGAGGAAAAAGTGAGATATATTTTAAAAAGAACTAATAAAAAAATAAAAATGGAAAAGATTATAAAACATGCAAATTAGGAAGTATACCTGTTTATGGAACAGGGGAATAATAAATTATGTAGGAGAATTTTTTTATAATGATGAAAGTATATTACTTCCAAGAAAAGGTTCACTATCAAATATAAGATATGTTAATCAACCATTTTGGACTGTAGATACAATGTATTGGACATGTGTTAATAAAGAACTTGTACTTCCAAAATATTTATATTTTTTTACTTGAAATTATTGGATTTATCTTCAAGAGATTCCTGATCTACTTTTACCAAGTATGACTTTTGATGCGTATTATGAATTAGAAGTTGAAATTCCAAGAATCAAGAAACAAAAGAAAATATTGGATTTATTAAACCTATTGAAGAAAAAGATAATGATAAATAATAAGATAAACGATAATTTAGAGAAACAATGAAATTACTATATGAAATTTTTATGTTTAAAGCAGAAAATAAAAAATAAATGGTTCATTTGTTACCGCTAGAGATTTGGTTGAAGTTTTAACTGGAAAAGAAGATGCAAATTTCTATACAAAATGGAAAAATTTAATTTTTACATGTTCTAATGAAATATTAAAATGTAATGAGTATAAATATGATAGTTCTTCTATTTTGATAGCTGGTAATGGTGATTTTTAATGTTAAACATTATAGTGGAAAATTTAATGCTTATCAAAGAACTTATATATTAACTCCTCAAAAAGATTACTATGCATTATTATATCTTGCAAGTCTGTATAGAATAGAGTCTTTTAGTCAAAGTCAACTGGTTCAATAGTAAAATTTATTACTAAAGAAGATATTGAAAAATATTCCTCTTTTATCCCCTGAAAATAAGAGTATTATAAATATTTTAAATAAAAATGATTATTCTTAAAGAAAATAATTTTAGTGAAAATGAAATATTAATAAAATTAAGAGATTTCTTTTACCATTACTTTATGAATGGTCAAGCAACTATATCAGAATAATTTAAATAATCTAAATTATCGTTTTATATTATTAATGAAAAATATGAGTTACTTGAAAGAAATGATTTTCTTATATAATAATTATTGACAA
>BNJS01001888.1_pt1 | contig 76188 bp, 101 predicted proteins | sample 8540461 | NCBI WGS metagenome assembly BNJS01 (sample SAMD00202454, study PRJDB9452) | human saliva metagenome | isolation source: human saliva | place: Japan
CAGCGTAAAGCTGTCATGATGGTGTGATGGTTCCTTCGGGTAGTAGCTCAGGCTCAGAGTAGTGAGTACGAATATGGACTTAAAACAAAGCCACGATGCTCTTACAGATGGCGAGGGTACGAACAACCAGTTCAGAGCCTTTCTGTAGAGCTCTTACACGGTAGGAGTGAGAAGGTACAGAATACGGATGTGTCTATGTAGTCAGTACAGCGATCATCGCACCTACGCGATACTGCTGATCACTCAGAATGGCATCACCCATGTGGGATGCAAGAGGCAAGCCAATGGAGAGATAGAGTATGTGTGCTCAAGGGAGGAAATCCTCAGTATGGCTGGGGTATTCTTCGAGACGGAGAAAGCACTTCTAAGCGAGTGCAGGAGAGAAGCTACACCCTTCAAGATACAAGGTCTTAAGGCTGGTAAATACCTCTTGGTAGCAGTGAAAAGACGCTAAGGTTGTAGCCAGAAGAAGAAGAGTTTGAGATCATTGAAGGTGTAGACCTCAAAGGTGATCACTGACAACTACTATCGGTGTAATGCGGATATCAGCGAGAACAACAAGGTCTTGGTGGATGGTTCAGGTCCTAATAGTGACACAGCTGCCGAAGCTGCTTACGGTGTATATGTATCGGTAACGACTCCATGCTTGGTAGTAACTTCGGGAGTTCAAGGAGGGCGATAAACCGCTTGCGATATACGATTTTCACTGTGGATCCCCAAATCCAGCGTTATGAGGTTCAAGTGGAGCTACGCTCTTGAGGTACGGATACTACGCACAGTAATAGCATGGATTGCTGTACAGCGCTTGTCAACCAGCTCAATGCGTTGCGTCCGTTGCAGAGAGGCTTGAGACAAATGCGTGCACTTGTACTATTTCAGCTAAGGATAACGCAGCGATGAGTGATTCACCATGTGTGTCAGGAAGTGAGAGAACTCAACGTGAGTACTATCACCGATCAAGATCTACCAACCAGAGCATTGCACAACGACCTTAACTTAGTAAAAGTGAAAGTAGAGGAGGTAAAGGCGCTATACCGGTATACTTTAGTGGAGCTCAATACCACACGGGAGAGGTTAAGGCGCACTGTGCAGAGGTGGACGATGTGAAGGCAGGAGATGAGGTGTTTACTACGTACAGAAGACGAGGATTATGAAGAGGTGGAACCCAGCCACAGAGCCAAGGTGGGGAAGAAGGTCCGTGTATATGTAGAGGACAGCAAGGGGCGAGGCTCAAGGAAGAGAGAGAATGGAGGTAAAGCAGGTATGCTGCTCGTTCAGGTATTTCATCTATGAGGAATATAATGGATGTGGTGATGCCGAGACTGCTTCACGCCGAATGGAGATGGCGAGTATGACACATGGGCTGCGTTGAACTTGTGAGCTAATACCACATGCCGAAACGATCATCTGCAATGACTTCGCTGCCGCCAGATAGCGACCTTAGAACCAACCGTCAAAGAAGGTGGGATGGTGCTGCCTACGGAGCCGCGCTTCGACGGGAGATTACTGGTATGCTTCGTCTGAACAGGCAGATGACAGCACGTGCAGCTTCAGAGGCCACTTCACCTTTATAGGTGGCGATTAATGATCAATGATCAATACCTAAACAGAAGGAATAACAATAGCTGAACCTTCGCAGTAATGGAAGGTCTCGTTTTAATACTCCCATATCCTCTGCTCTCGTTTACACTCCCTGTCGCATGCATCAGTATGACTGATGACGGATCGCCCTACAACAAGACATAACTCCCTCCAGCACTCAATATAGAGAACCTCTGCTCACTCCACTCTTCGTTTTCACTTTTTCACTGTTTCTTCGCCCTTGTGAAAAACTTATTTCTTAAAAAGACTAAAAACACACGTGAAAGTAAAAGATGTATACTTTGTCCCTGCAAAATAAAGGCAAAACACAAATACAAATTATAATTACTAGTATGATACATCATTAGTAAGTGGCTGTTTTTCAGCATTCTAATTCTTCCATACGCTTCTCTTTGGAGCTTCTGAACCGGCCCCTGAAGAGGTAGATTTACAAAGCGATTCAGCACCATATGCAGACTCTCTGAATATCATTTGTTGGACTGCACTTCCGTACGCTTCACTTACCTGTTATCCACTATGGACAGACAATGGTTTGGTGACTTTCCTTTCCCAGTGAGTTTCATCACGATGATAAAGGGGAGGTAATCGTATTAAGAAAGCAGGGCAATAACTTCGCTCGTGTACATGGGCAAATCTACTATGCGATGCAGCAGGTGCCATTTCGATAGTGAAGACCACAAGGTGACCAATGCGCGTCCGTTATTGGATTTCTCTGTGCTAAGAATGTAGTATTGCTTACTTTCATATTGCTACCTATGATCTTAGCTTTGTCTCTGTAGCACGTTCTTATGAGAAGAATCCTAAAGAAAGCGCCTAAAGAGGTTGTAACCTTTAGAAAACGTACTTATCGTTTTGCTGCTCGCCCAGTGAGGTTGCAAAGCCCTAATGTCGGAGACAAAAAGTACCAACATACATGCCCTTTATTTGCTTGCTGCTTTTCTTTTATTCTCATAGGAAACCTTTTGGGCTTGGTGCCTATTATTTCAGGAACCTTGACCGCTGACATTATCTTCCACAGGAACTTTGGCTGTAGTGACTTTCCTTAGTCTGCTTTTTAGTGGAAATTCTCATTATTGGAAACATATGTGCTACTCCAGGCGTACCATTATGGCTTTCTCCCTATGTGCAGTCCCTGTGGAGGTGATCAGGGATGCTTACCAGCCATTCTCTTTGATGATACGTTTGTTTGCCAATATTACTGCAGGAGCACATCATGTCCTGGGCTTATTGGGGCTTATCTTTGCTTTCAAGACAGAATGTTTACCTTTTCTCCCTGTATCAGTTTGCTTTTCTCTTTGTTTATTAGTATCTTAGGCTTTTGAGTAGCCTTTATCCAAGCCTATGTATTTACTTTACTTTCAGCTTTGTTTCACCAGGAGGAGCAGTAGCTGAAGAGCATCATGCCGGGAACATCATTAGGAGGTTTTCGTTTTCAAAATTGTATCTGTGCACTTTTAAATAATTTGAAAGTATGGTATTAGCAGGAGTGGAGCTAGTATTGCAGCTCTTGCAGCAAAGTGGTATTGGTAGGTGGTTTCTTCGCTGTGGAAGGAATTGCACGCCAGCCATAGGCAGCTTCTAAAATACAGGGCGATGATTATTGCTGCGCACTTATCGAAGGGTAGCCCTCTGCTGAGTTGTTGTTGCCTTGGTGGCAAAATAAAGTTGCGAAAAGTATGCGTTCTGTGACGGTTGGTTGCAGAACAGTTCTTATCACTCAAAAAGTCATTACAACAGAAAAATAAAAATACATAATTTCATCCATCCCGAAAGTCTTAGTTTTTGGACGCACTGAGTTGTCACTTTGTTGCTTATTGCTTTTTGCTTCAGTGCTTTTTGCATGGGAAGCCTATTCTCAAAGCCCTGAAAGAACTGTGGGGATTCTATCAATCATGCCTTGGAAGCTGCCGATTGGGGCTAAGAAAAGAAATGGCAAACCCTGAAGGGCTACTGATAATGAAAAACTCTTAACTGAGGCTCCTCAGAAGCGTGAGGCTATTCTTAAGAGCTCATCGCAGATAAGGCGTGTGATTTCTCAAGCAGGAAGAAGCTCGTGCAGAAAGGACTTAAAGATTGTTTCTCTAAAGCAAAGGCAACAATAGAGGAGGAAAAGAAAATGGCTATCGACTGAGATAAAAGGAACAAATAACTCTCTCTCCTTGGATGTGCTAAGAAAGTTCTTACTAAAGAGCTTGCTTCGGAAGTAAGACAAGAAAAACTTGTAGAAGATTTGTTGAACGAAAGTACTATCAAATGATACACACTCTACCAGTATTAGCCAAAACGATATGCTAAAAGCACTCTTGGACTATGCCATAGAGAACCAAAAGAAGAACTTCTCTTTTGGAGAAATCTCTTCTGTGGTGGAGGTGATTCATGAAAATCCTGACCTGAAAGCACTGTGCCATTCGCCGATTGTCAAAACAGAAGTTAAACAGCGAGTATTACAAGAAATCTTCGCTGAGCATATCTCCTGGTGCAGAGTACTCTTTACTATTCTTTTTCAAAATAAAAGAATATCGGATTTGTATGCTATCAGCTCGTGAATTTGTGGAGCAATACAACGAATCTAAAGAAAAGATAGTCATTCACCTTACCACTGCTGTGGAGGCTTCTGATAGGCTCAAAGAAGAGTTTGTAGCCAAGAGCAGTGCACTGAGTGGAAGCGAAACATCTCATTTGGAGCACGAGATAAGATCGAGCTTCTGTCATGGGAGGCTTCATTCTTCGTGATTAATGACTTGCAGTATAGTAGAGGTATCTCTTGCATAGCTACAGGCTATGCAAGAGCAATTCAAGGGAGACGTGTAACATGTTGTTGATATACAAAGGAGATTGATAACTTTTGAAGGTAATCTCCCTTATTTCTCTGTATTTCTCCACAAAGACTTTGTACTTTTGCACCCTCTTAAAAATTCGATATGTATGAATGTGAAAATGATGCGGCAACTCTTTCCCTTTGGCTATAGAAGTTGCCTTGAAACACAGAATGTATCCCTATGGGACTGAGTGCGAACCATGGGAGAGATCTGCACCTTTCGGATGATCAAGTGAGGAATTTCATTACTGCTTAGCAGCAGTAGGGGTCGTGGTAGAGCGCCTACAGCAGGTAGAGACTCAATGCTCGTTCAGCCAAAGAGAGGTGCTGATTAGCTCTGTATTTGCTTTTTACCCTTTTCCAATGGGCTTTTTCTTTGACGCTACCACGGGACCTGTTGGTCCGGTCGTTTTGTTCAGGATTACCTCATGGAGCCTTTCTTTGGAGTAGGGGCTATTGTGGCCAAGCGGTGGCTCCGAGGAGAAAAACGATGGCTATCGGTCATCGTGGCGGACTTACCATTGCCAATCTGCTGGTGATACCACTCTTTACACATTTAGGAGGTGATGGGATGCGCGTCCAGTGGTGGCTGCTGATTGCTGCTTTGGGGTTGGTCACATCTATGTGTGTGTTCTCTTGCCTAGGTCGATTCTCGAGATATGACCCTATGGAAAGAATTGCAACACTTCTTTTCGATACCTCTATATTTGCTCTTGGTCATTACAGCTTTTGGGTTGTGAGGGGCTTTTCTCTTGGCAGCTATATAGAGCCCATAATGCTTGATTATGACACCTGCCTCGTGAACAGATGCCTACAGTAATGATTGTGGTCGGGATAGGGTATGGTCATGTAGGTAATGGAGGATGGCTTACACGATGAGCTCCATTTGGTTCGGGCGAGCATCATTGTTTTTACCTCTGGCAATCTGTGTACTGATTATCTTTTTCTTCTCGGATCAGCTTTGGCTCTCTTGGGTTTTGACCCTTTTGTATGTGCTATAGCAGCTATGTCCGTTGGGGGCACCGCTGAATATCATGATGTTCCGTGTATCCCCACAAGCACAGATGATGGGGCAGCTTTTATGCAAGCGGCCTTCAATCTGGCCATACTCAGGGTGCCTATCTGGGAGGAGAACCCTTAAGTATGGTTAGCTGCAAACAATTATCCTGCTTTTGGTAGAGAGCCACAATGGCCTTTGGCAGGCTTTCTTTTGTGCTTTGTTCCTTTACAGGAAATATGCAAGACTTTTTCGAAGTGAGAGGCCAAGAAAGAAAAGTACACATGTAATAGAAATAGTTAAGAAGGGTGGCCTAGTGATAATTTCTAAGCTATCCCTTGCACTATTATTTTTATCTTTACAAAGTAAAATAAAAAGCCCTAAAAAGATGTATTTCTCGTATATTTATGGCAATAGAAAAAGCAATACGGCATAGCTATCTTGATGAGTTTTATTTTTCCACTCAACACCTTGGCTAGTGGGATCTACCTCTCATGCATTTCTTAGTGAGCAAGCGAGATTTTGTTGCTGCCTATTGTCAAACCAAGCTCAAACCTGAGCGCCATTGTGAGGGGCGCTTGTAAGTTCGCTCAAGTAACCAAAGAGACTACAGTACCCCTCTCACAGAAGAAAAAGCAATATTTCTGCCTGAGAGTTTCTTCCAAAATACCATGCTTGTTTATAGCAAAACCTTTCTGCAAAAAGTAGTTCCATAGCTACTTCTATCTTTTGTTCCCTTATCCCAAGGGGTAGGGAATACCTTGCTCAGACCACCACAAGAAGAATGAGGCGGGAAGTGACGCTAAGTAGTGTCATTTGCTCGTGTAGAACAAATCACAATTCGCTCTCCTTGTGAGGGCATGTCCCTTTACTAACACTATCATAAATTCAACGATCAAAACTAAAAGAAATGAAAGAGATTAAATATACTCACCATGCTGCCTTAGCCATAGTCTCCCATTGTCTTGTTCTAAAAAGAAGATGACAAGCCAACCCCAAACTCACGCAGCTTAAAACAGTAGCAGAGACAAAGGTGGATACTTATACTGTACGCCTACAGAATACCTCAGGTACTTTTGTGATGGGATACAATGATGTTACCCTCTCTGTAACCGATGCCACAGGTAAGGAAGTAGACCTGCAAGCAGCTACCTTCACTCCTTGGATGGAAATGTATAAGGGAGATGGTAAAGGAGTTTCTCTAAAGAAATTATGCATGCTCATGCTTGCCCCTCATACCGCTTTGGCTAAGGAAGGCAATGTATGGAAATCTCAAGTCCTATTCCAAATGATGACAGCTCCATCAGGGGTATGGTTTGGTACCATGACCTTTAGGGCAGCAGGTAAAGACTACACGAATACAAGCGCTTGGACTTTGAGGTAAAACCACAGACCAATAAGGCTTTAGGAACAGTAAAATCGTTTTAAACTCTTTTCCCTGAGGCTACTTCTAAGGGACAGACACACCTTTATGCTTTGATGGCTCCTGAAAGCTAGGGTGGGTGAGAACGAGATTGCTTAGGTATCTGGAAAATGGAAAACTTGCAGAACTTCCCAGAGTAACTGATTGGACGAGTAGAAGTAAGTGTGAAGTCTAAGGAGGGTCAGTGGTGCTTTTCTACGGCTACACTTCAGTTATGAGACGTGATTTCTATCGTGAGTAAAGTCTTCTATCCTAAAACGCAGGGCGAATATCGCTTTCCTATACTCTAAAAGATGCCCAAGGAAATTTAATACAGCAAAGATGATAATAAAGTAGATACCACCATAGCAACTGAGATACAATTCTAATCTGTCAGTTGGTTAAATAGTATTTTTGCCAATGAGTCAATGTATTATTGACTCATTGTGAAATTGCTATTGACACATTCGGGTTGGGGTTTTTGTAGCGATAATAGTCACGCATCTAAGATCTCAGTGCTTTGAAGCAGGCTTTCATCTTTTTACTCGTTTTTCTTTATCTCAGGGAAGCGTAGTAGGTTGAAGGTGATCAAGAGCATTCTAGAGCTAGCCTTCATCCTGAATGATACGACTACGCTCCAAGAGCAACATAGGGTTATGTTCATCCTAATGATCTTAAAGCCTTGTTCTTCTAAGAGAGCAGTCCACTCGGCAGTAGTCATCGGGCGAGCATGTACGCGGATGGTCTCACTAGCTCCTTGACAGAGATCTTCTTTGACTTCTTCAGAACATCATCAGGCTTGATACCCAGTTCATGGATACCATAGTGACCCCACTTTTAAGGATACGGAAGGCCTCGGCATGATGGCCTTCTTTTTGCTCAAGCTGGCTGCATGAGTGAGCATAGCTTTCACCATAGACCTTGTTGGCATAGCTGTCAGGGAGGGTGCTCTCAGCAGCATTGGCATTGATAATTTTGCCTTGTCATACTTGATACGCTTGCGAGCCACAGAGGCAGCCTCTTGATTTAGATCTACCCCTGTATAGCTTTTGGGATGATAGCTACAGGCAATGATTGACTGTAAATCCCAATCCTGGAGCAAATTCTACTATGTCATCTTCGGGGGTAATTCCAAGTCCTGCTACCAATTGCTCGGTGAGTTCTCTCCTCCAGGACGTAAGACACGCTTACCGAGCTTGGCGAGCATCCAGTGCCCCTGGTGCTCGTTGAGTTTATTTTCGGTGTTCATCAGATAGTGATGTGGCTACAAAGGTACGAAAATAAGATGAGAAAATCTTTATTTATTTTAAATAAAAACAAAAATAATAGTAAATAGCTATCGAAAAATAACTGCAAAAGCTATTGTCAATCAACAATTTGAAGTTAGTTATTAGTCATTACCTCGTCTTCTTCCAATCCCTCGAGAGGTACATTCTCAAATTGGTTAAAGACCTTCAGGGTATCGTTCTCAGGGATAGGAAGCTGTAGTCAGGGGCGCAGGGAGGCTTCCTGAATACCCAGCCAATGGGCGAGAAGCCGTCCAAGAAATGAAATGCCGACTTATCGGCTTTGAGCACCTTATGTTCAGTGTCATCGCTCGATAGGAGTACGAAAGGCACACGGTAGCAGGCCTTGTGGGATTGGTATCCCCCATGGGTAAAGGGAGGCAAAGATGGAGCCTCTGTCCTGAGTCATTAGGCCGTGGTCGGAGAAATACAGCATACTGAAGAGTCCCCCTGCCGTTGTCAGTGCGTCATAGATTCCTTTCAGGAGGGTATCGGTTTGTTCTATGGTCTGGATAGGCGGAAATCTTGCGGTTGTAATAATTGTAGTGTATGGAATGTTCTAAGCGTGCTTCAAAAATTCACATGCGAACCCATGGTATGGATGATAAAGAGGCGAGAGGTACTCTTTTGACTCAGCGATTTGCTCAAAGAGAGGTAGAAGAATACTGTCAGGGTAGTTCATAGAGGCATAGTCACCCTTTTTGGTAAATTCCTTATGGTCGCATAGGAAAGCCAGCTTCGCAATAGGGGTGTCCCAGCCTCCTGAGATGCCTTGGTTGGAGAACCAAAAGGTCTCGAATCCTGCTGTTTTTGGCCAAAGTGATGATGTTGTTGATATAGACAAAGTCCTTTTCCCCATTCATTTGCACGAAAGAGCGCAAAAGGGAGGTGGTAGTATTGGGAGCTGTAGCTGTATAGCCGTCAATTATGGTGCCATGTGCTTTGTCTAAAAAAGGCGTATTGCTTTCAGAAAAGCCATACAGGTGCATATAGTCCTTGCGGACACTTTCGCCTATGACCAAAACATAATTCTGATATTTGGGTTGGGTGGAAGTAATCTGCCAAGTAGGGGTACCCTCTATACCCTTTGTTGAGTTCCCGTTTCATGGCTTGATATTCTTGTATATTGTCGTAGATAGAAGCATAGAAAGACACAATAGCCGTACGAGACTGACCACTTGAAAACTCTGTATTCTTTCATCTTGGCCAAAGGGACGATAAAGGGTTAGTCCTATGGCTATACTACACCCATAGCTATGTGTAATAAGTGATTGTTTCTTGCCACGAGGGTAAGTCTTTTTCTTGCCCAGATAGAGGATATAGCCACCAAAGAGGAGCGTGAATAGGGAGATAAGATAGGAATAAATAGGGAGGGATTGTACGAACTCCTTGGATTCCTGTAAGTCAGTTTCAAAGAAAGCCCCAATCATGGTCGCAGGAGGGTGTCCAAACCAAATAATCTGAGGGAGAAAAAGTACACAGGGTGATTAGCACAAACAGAAATACAACAAAAATACCCAATAAGAGAGTCGCCTAGGGTAAGGAAAAATAAGAAAAGTAGCTAGGATGCCATCAAAAAGGCAGGCCCCATGTCAAGGCAAAGGGAATCCCCACAGAAAAATCAGTAGTAGCCACTCGAAGGCATATGGCTGAGAAAGGAGTTTTGCATTTTAGAAAATGAGTTAATGGGATGATTTGTCAATGAAACGATGAATCAATATGTTGATTAGAGTGCAAAAATACGAATTTAATCACAACTGTCCACGGAAGGCTATTCACTGTCGTCTGCCATTCAAAAATACTTTCTATTTTTTACCGATGAAAATAAAAATATATTTTTATTTTGTGGTTTCCTATTGTACTTTTTGCACCGGTATTTTTATAAAAAACATTTATTTTAAATTGCTATTGTATGAAATTTGAAAACCACTGCTATACATGGGATTCTGCAATATAGGAGCCCCTAATGAGAAGTGGAGTAGCTGTATCAATATGGCCTCTACCTTCCCCTGAATGAATTTGGAGCTCACTCAAGAGTTTTCGAGTACAGCCGTGTCTCTAATCCTACTCAGTAAGGAGTTCGAAACATTGATTGCCAAATTGGAGAGTGGCCGACATGGTTTTTGGCTTCTCCTCAGGAATGGCAGCTACTACCTCGCTTTTTACTATTTTTGAGAAGGGATCACTCGTTTTTGGATTAGATATCTACGGGGGAACTTTCCGTATCATGAAGGATGTTTTTGCCAAATTTGGTTTTGGAAGCGACCTATGTAGATACAACCAACTTGGACAATATTCGTAGACGATACGCCCTCAATACCAAAGGAATCTTTATAGAAACTCCTCCAATCCGCTCTTGGATGTGACCGATATACGGGGTACGGTAGCCATTGCCAAAGAGCATGGGCTGCTGACCATGATGGATAACACCTTCCTCTCTCCCTATGCAACGCCCCTTAGAGTTGGGTGCTGATATAGTAGTACAGTGCCACCAACATACCTCAGTGGGCATAACGATATTATTGCGGGAGCTGTAGATCAATGATGATACCTTGGCTGAGAAAAATTAGTTTTTGCTCAGGTGGCCATAGGAGCACTGATTTCTCCTTTGATAGTTGGTTACTATACGTAGTATCAAGACCCTCAAGGTACGTATGGATTATGCACAGTCCAATGCTCTCAAGCTTATAGAATTCTTACAAGGACATCCTGCTGTGGAGAAGGTCTATTACCCAACCTTGCCAAGCAATAAAGGTAAAGGCTATCTAGAGAGTCAAGCCTCAGGAGCAGGCGCTGTATTTTCTTTTGTGATGAAGGATGAGAAGAAGGTAAAGACTTTCTTCGAGGCACTTGAGTAGCCCTTTGCGGTGAGCTTAGGGTGGGGTAGAGACCCTCGTTACTCACCCCAGTACCCACACTCATACTGAATTCCCAGAAGAGGAGAAAGTGGCCCGTGAGTTGCCCAAACCCTCGTACGTGTAGCGGTAGGTTTAGAGAATATAGAGGACTGATAGCCGATTTCAAACAGGCGCTTGATAATGATTAATGCCAACAAGGATCAATGATTAATACTACTAATAAAGCATTAATCATTAGATATTAAATATTAATCATTATTTTTCTTACCTTTGCCCTGAGAAACAATAAGAAATGCAAGCATACAAAGATCTTCTCAATCATATACTTACCTATGGACATAGTAAGGACGACCGCACAGGCACAGAGTACTATTAGTGTGTTTGGTTACCAACTCCGACACTAACCTCCAAGAGGGTTTCCCTTGCTCACCACCAGAAGATACATCCTCAAGTCGGTGATTTATGAGGCTCCTGTGGTTTCTTCAGGGAGATACCAATATCCACTACCTCACCGAGCATGGGGTACGTATCTGGAACAATGGGCAGACGAACAGGGAGATCTTGGTCCTGTATATAGGGCACAATGGCGCAACTGGAATGGAGAGGATTGATCAGATTACTGAAGTACTCCATACCCTCAAGACCAATCCTGATAGCCGTCGTATGGTGGTTTCAGCTGGAATCCCTCGGTGATGCCTGATACCTCAGTATCCTTTGCTGAGAATGTAGCAAATAACAAGGCCGCAGTGCCTCCTTGTCATGCTCTTTTCCAGTTCTATGTCATGGAGGGCGCCTCTCCTGTCAGCTCTACCAGCGCAGCGCCGATGCTTTCTTGGAGTGCCCGTTCACATTGCCTCCCATGCCCTGCTTACCCAGATGATGGCGCATGTGACGGGGCTGCAAGTAGGGGATTTTGTGCATTCCCTTTGGAGACCTGCACATCTACAAAAATCATTTGGAGCAGGTCGAACTCAGCTCAGCCATGAACCACGTCCGCTGCCTACCATGAAGCTCAACGAAAGGTGACAGAACCTCTTCGCTTTTGATTACTCAGATTTTATTCTTGAGGGTTATGATCCCTATCCAACCATAAAGGGAAAGTTTCAGTATAGTGACTAACGACAAGTGCCCTATGGAAATAACAGAAAAGAAATGTAAAGAAGCCCGAAAGGCGTTGGCTCAAAAAGAGTTAAACAACTTTGAGGGCTTCTTTGCCTATGGAAGAAAAAGTATTTTTCGGAGCTTTTTCACTATTTGAAAAGACTCTACAGAAGACACCTGTGACCACACTCTAAGAGTATCACACATTTTCTTGCAGAGGCATCTGATCCAGAAAAAGTGATCACTTGACTTGCTTCCCATAGTGGCTATTGTGATTGTGAGGTACTTTACAATGTAGAGAGTGGTTTGACTATCTCGAGGACACCTATTGCAAAGCGCCTATTGAGCTCAATACCATAGAGAAAATATTTTAGAGAAAAAGAAAGAAAATCAATGAACTTCCACCTGAGTTTTGATTTTCCGTTTTTCCCTCAGTTCCTGCTCCATGAAGTGTCTCAAAAAGAAGTGCAGAAGCCAGAATATTTGCTCCAGTTAGGAAAAGGATTCAATGCTTGTATACGTAATGCTAAAGTTGGATTTTTCCTAAGGAAAAACTCTCAGAGGAAGGCTATTTCCTCTCTCAGTGGAAAAGCTTTTACTGGCATCAAATCACCAAAGGGATTGGAACAGGAAATTTTGGAAGTAGGAGCATATCAGTATATCATTGTAAAATCTAAAGAATATACCCTATTATTATTTTTGTGCTTTCTAAAGAAAATAAGCGAGGATACTTAGTAGTACAGACAGAAACTCACTCGCTATAAAAATGACCTAAAGGGAGATAGAGCGGTTGCTTAGGGATAAAATAAAAGAGAGCTTGCGCCCTCTTTACCAATTCTAACCACAAAATCTAATATATGAAAAACAATTTATTTCCCTTTGTTTTCGGGTGCAAAATTACGACATTTTTCGCTCAATAACAATAGTTTTTGTATTGTTTTTCTATAAGATAATAGATAAAAACTATATTGAAAAGAATGTTCGTTATTGCTTATTTGCCATTACAAACATTTTCCCGACAGGGGTCTTACTACCCTTTCATTTCCATTTGGAAGAGCAGGTTGGAGAGTTTGTATACAGCGAGGAGCATTCTCGAGCTAAGTCGTCCAAGGTCTGCTTGCCATTTTCTCTTAGGTAAGTGGCTACTTTTTCTTCTTCAGGGTGAGCTCTACGAGAGAGTTCAGGGGTGATCACCTTAGGGGTTTTCTTTTCTACTTCCCAACCATGTAATAGACCAGAGTCGGCAGCCGAGGTGATAAGTCGTGCTTTGTCTGTCTTGATGAGTTTGTTGCATCCTTGACTATGGGTGTCATCCGCGCGACCAGGAATGGCAAAGACCTCTCGGTCATAGGAAGGCCATATCGGCGAGTGACTAAGCTACCGCCCTTCAGAGCAGATTCTATCACAACAGTAGCATCGGAGAGTCCTGCGATGATGCGGTTTCGTCCAGATAAAATTCTTCCTATCAGAAGGAACTTTGGTGCCAAAAATTCGGTAATGAATCCTCCATAGGCCTCTACCTCTTTGTATACTTCTTATGAGAGGCAGGATAGATGATGTCAATCCATGAGCCAAACAAGCGATGGTCTGTAACCCATTGTCCTAGCAGCCTTATGGGCGGCGATATCTACTCCATAGGCAAAACCACTGATGATAACCAAGTCCTCCAAGCGAGAGGCTCCTCGACAAACTTCTCACAGAAGGCCTTTCCGTAAGTGGTTATCTGTCGTGTGCCTACGATACTGAGCGTTTTCTTGTTCTTCAGGTCAATATTCCCTCTGGAAAAAGAAAATAATAGGGGCATCAATGATTTGTTTGAGATTGGCAGGATAATCGGCATCAAAAGAATGTGTGATAGCTAAAGTGATTATCCTGAATATATTACCATTCCTTTTTCAGCAGCTACGCGATGATATAGGGTCGAAAAGGTGTTGTAGGATAGTGCTTCCTATACGTTCTATATGGGCGATTTTGTGTTTTTTCTCCTTGTATATAGCTGCAGGACTTCCGCAGTGGGCAATGAGTTTTTTGGCGGTAATATCGCCTATATTAGGGTGTGCTGTAGCGCCAGTAGGGCGAGAATATCTTCTTCGGTCATGGCAGATTAGTAATCAAGATAATCACCACCGGTATAGTTCTCTGGAGTAATCGCCTTGAGTGTTGCCTTTAGGGAATCACTTATAGCAAGGGTATCTACAAAAATCGTGGAGGTCTGCTCGTTGATTTTTGGTTGGTACGAGTGAGTCCCTTTGGAGCTTCATACGGATTGGGGTATCCCTCACGGCGCAGTATAGTCTGTATAGCCTCGGCGACTACTGCCCAGTTGTCCTGAAGGTCAGCGTGGAGCTTGTCCGGATTGAGAATAAACTTATCCAACCCTTTGAGCGTGGAACTTGTCGCGATGAGGGTATGGGCGAAGGAACGCCTATGTGCGCAATACAGTGCTATCGGTAAGGTCGCGCTGTAGGCGGGAGATAGGGAGCTTGGCGGAAAGGTGTTCCAAGAGGGCATTGGCAATTCCCAAGTTGCCTTCAGAGTTCTCAAAGTCGATCGGATTTACCTTATGGGGCATAGCGGAAGAGCCTACTTCACCTTCTTTTGATACGCTGTTTGAAGTAATCCCATGGAGATATAAGTCCATATATCTCGGTTGAAGTCTATCAGTATGGTGATGATACGCTTTACAAGGTCGAAGAGCCGCTAAGTGGTCATAGTGCTCTATCTGAGTAGTAGGGAAGAGAGTGGTGTAGCCTAAGATATCCTCACAAAGTGTTTTCCGAAACTTCTCCACTGGATCTGAGGATAGGCTACTTTGTGAGCGTTGTAGTTGCCTGTAGCTCCATGCCAAACTTGGCCGCATGCTTGAGCGTGGAAGTACTGGAGCTGCTCCACAAGAGCACTGCGAAAAACCTTTATTTCCTTTCCTAAGCGAGTAGGGAGGCAGGCTGCCCCATGGGTACTGTGCCAGCATAGGGATATCCTTCCATTCCCGAGCAAGGGTTTCTATCTTCTGGATAAGGATTTTTATTTCAGGAGATATACATTCTCGATAGCTTCTTTCAGAGAAAGGGGATAGCAGTGTTGTTGATATCCTGTGAGGTAAGGCCAAAATGGATAAACTCCCTTATAGGGATGAAGACCTAAGCGGTCGAACTGTTGCTTTAGGAAGTACTCTACGGCCTTTACATCATGGTTGGTGATACGCTCTATCTCCTTGATGGCAAGGGCATCTGCTTGAAAAACTCTCTATAGATAGCTCGTAGGGAGGGAAGATACTCTTGTCAGCTCCCATAAGCTGTGGCAGAGGTAGTTCACACAAGGCAATAAAGTATTCTATTTCCACTCGTAGGCGGTACTGGATTAGGGCTTGTTCGGAGAAATAAGCCTGTAGGGCGGTAGTTTTTGAGGCATAGCGCCCATCAATAGGGGAGATGGCTGTCAAAGACATAGGTTGCGTTTTAGAAAACGCAAATATACCATTTTTCCATAGAGAAAGTCTTTTTACTTTTTCTATCCCAAGGCTACATCCATGACCATCATCACTACAAAGCCTATGAGAAAGCCAATGAGTGGAAATATCTGTATTGCGGCTCTGTTGGGATTCAGGAATGGTCTCTTCCACCACTACATAGATCATAGCACCAGCGGCAAAGGCCAACGCATAGGGGAGTATGGGGGTAAAGAAAACCACAGCAAAGGCACCCAATACCCCAGCAATGGGTTCTACTAGCTGAAAGCTGTCCATAAAAAAGCTTTTCCAGCGGCTGAGCCCCTTGCAGCGCAAAGGCATCGAGACAGCCACTCCCTCAGGGAAATTCTGCAAAGCCTATCCCTATAGCCAAGGTCACCGCTCCAGCGATGGAGGCTTCAGGAATCCCTGCGGCTACCCCTCAAAGAGTACCCCAACGGCCAGCCCTCTGGAATATTGTGTAGGGTGATAGCCAATACCAATAGCGTAGTGCGTTGCCAAGAGGATTTTACACCTTCTGTTTGTTTGAAATTAGGATGGAAGTGGGGAAGAATTCTGTCTAAAGTATAGATAAAGAGAGCCGCCTAAGAAGCCTATCACGGCAGGAAGTACTTTTTCAAAGCGTTCTCCCCTACTCATATCAATAGCAGGAATCAGTAAGCTCCATACGCTGGCAGCAACCATCACTCCTCCAGTGAAGCCCAGCATACCATCCCATGACCAACTTGTTGCTGCTCTTAAAGAAAAGACTAAAAGCCGCCCCCAAGGCGGTAACGCCTAAGTAAAGAGAGTCGCATACAAAGCCCGCTAATACGGGATTGATGCTGCTCAAATATTCTATAATTGAAGAAACCATTTTTAGTTTTGAATTTTGAATTGTTAGTTTTCAGTTATTTAGGATAAAAGGATTTTTAGGGTTCTTTTCCTTCCTCCTTTTTAGGCTGCAAAATTACATATAAAATTTCAAAAACAAAAATATTTTTAGAGAAATCTAAATTCAAAAAGAAGACATGGGAAAAATGGTTAGAATGATCCCTCTTGAAGGGGAGATATTAATCATTGATCATTGACCATTAAGTCGTTGTCTTACCACTTCATACAAGAGCGCCACAAGCCACCGATACATTGAGGGAGGAAATCTCTCCTTGTATAGGCAATTTGGCTCTTTCATCCAAGACCATAAGTACTCCCTTACTGATGCCTGTATCCTCTGCTCCCATGACAATAGCCAAAGGTTCGGTAAAGGTTCAGCTGGTAGAGTAGGGAAGAAGCCTTCTCGGTAGCCCCTATGACCTTGATACCACTACCCTGTAAGTAGTAGATGGTATCGATCAGGTTGTCCACCTTACACAAAGGGATATTGAAGATAGCTCCTGCGGAGGTCTTTACCATATCTTCTCCTATGGAGCACTTCCCTGTTTGGGAAGGATAATACCACTGACTCCAGTACACTCGGCTGTGCGGATAATAGCTCCTATGTTGCGCACATCGCTCAGATGGTCAAGAATAAGCAATAGGGGAACCTTCCCGCTCTCTATGGTAGAGAGAATGAGTTCTTCCAAAGGAACAAACTCCACTGGGGAGAGTAGCGCTACCACTCCTTGGTGATTCCCTCGTGTAAGCCGTTGGAGCTTCTCCACAGGTACATAAGAACAAAGGGAGCTTCTGCTGGCTTATCAGAGTGTTGAGCTCGTTGAAAAGGACACCGGAGAGACCTTTTTGGATAAAAATCTTATCAATGGTCTTGCCGGCTTCTATGGCCTCTATGACAGGGCGTAGTCCGAAAATCTGTGTGTTCTTCATAGGTCGATTAGTCACGCATATTGACAATGCTATCCACTATATATACAGTATTCCCTCTCCATGGCAATGCATTGTGGTATTCTCTGTAATGAAGTTCAAAGTGCTTGCCACTATTTACTTCTAACTGCTGAAAAAATTTTTCTTACTTTCTATAGAAAACTCAAACTCATTGCTCTGCATGCCACTCCCTGTTTTTGGTCTTGGCAAAACCTTCCTGGATAAGCTTGCCTTCGTAGGTCTTGAACAGATTCCCTTTGTATACAGCATAGTTGAGGTATCCAGACTTCACACCTTCGGCAAAGACAAAGTAATAACGCATATAGATCCACCCTCCCAGTACGAGTAGTAAGAGAGGAAGACCAATTAGTAAAGTTTTTCATTTTATTCATAATGCTAAAGACTAAGATTTTTTTAAATTGATAATCTCCTGTGCAGTAAAGGGTTCTCCAGTGTCCACGAGGGAGATCTTTTTGAGTAAGTCCAGCGAAGACTACACGGTCGAGCTTCTCTACCACATAGCCCAAGGATTCGAAGATACGGCGTACGATACGATTGCGACCGCTGTGTATCTTTACCCCAATCTCATTGTGGGGAGCTCCATCTACGAAGTTGATATCATCCACTTGGATAAAAACCATCCTCAAAGAGTAAGTCCTTCTTGGATCTTGTGGAAGTCTGCCAGAGCAGAGTTTTTTTGTCCAAGATCACATGGTATATCTTGCGTACTCCATGAGAAGGGTGGGTGAGCTTTTTCATTAGGTCACCATCATTGGTTAGCAGGAGCAATCCTGTGGTGAGTCTGTCGAGCCTACCTACTGGTTTTATATTTTCCCTGGGCAGCACCTGCAACTAAGTCCATTACAGTCTTGCGACCTTTTTCGTCCTGAGTTGTGGTGATAAAGCCTTTGAGGCTTGTTCAGTAGGATGTACTCCTTCTTCTCGGCAGAGATATTCTTTCCGTCGAACTTAACCACATCGGTAGGCTGTACCCTATACCCCAGCTCAGTCATAGGCTTGCCATTGACCTCTACATTGCCAGCAGCTATGTAGCGATCGGCTTCTCGGCGGGCACAGATTCCCGCATTAGCAATATACTTATTCAGCCTAATACCTTTGCTCTGGTCGGAGGCATTGGGTTTTAGGCGTATTTCTCTTATAGGGAGCACAGTAGTGGGGCTATATTCCGCAGATTTCTCCTTGTTATAGGAAGGTTTTTCTTTTTGTAAGGAGTCTTTTCCCTACCAGTAGGAGTCTTTTTCCTATCAGAAGAAAAATTCTCCTTACCAGAAGAAATCTTCCTTTTTTTGATTGGTGGTATTTTCTTTGCTGTCAAAAGCGTTTTTCCTTTGGTGAGGAGTGTTTTCCTTGGGGTTTTTAGGGTGATGATTGCATCAGGTGAAAATTTTGTGCAAAAGTAGAAATATTTACCACCCTACCAAACATTTACCTCCATTTTCCAACTGGATACCAAAACGATTCAGAACACGCTTTTTGGATATGGCGAGCCAAAAGCAAGTACTTCTTCTCCAGTAGCCCCACCAAAATTGACTAAGACTAAGGGTTGTCTGTGGTGAACCCCTACTTTATCTATTCGGAAGCCTTTGAGTTCACAAGTCTCAATAAGGAAGGCCCTGGGAACTTTGACCTCCTCAGCTAGATATCTCAAAATGAGGCATAGTAGGGTAGCGTTCTTGTAAGGAGGAATTGTTCTCTTGGGATGACAGGATTCTTAAAAAGCTTCCGCTATTGCCCAGTTCTGTAGGGTTGGGGAGCTTGCTCAGGCGAATCTCTTTGATAACCTTCGAGATGAGTTCAGGAGTTTCTCCCAGCCTTTTTTTCTTGTAAAAGAGCGCGAATATCTCCATAGTGTGTTTTGAAAAAGATGGTCGCGTTTTGTCAGGCAAAAGGTTGCAGAGGATGATATACCTTCCTTTTTGCTGTTTGAAGAGCGAGATCACGGTAGCCAAAGAGGCAGTTTTCCTTCAAGAGGGTCATGGTTTGACCACTTTCTCGATCAAGCACCTCGCAGGAGGAAAGTACATCCTGAGCTCTACCCCATAGGCTCCCTATATTCTGTACAGGGGCAGCGCCTACTGTGCCATAGATTAGGAGAGGTTCTCCAGGCCGCCATATCCTCTTGCTACACAGGAGTCTACAAAGTCACTCCAGACTTCTCCAGCCTGTGCTGATCCATACATGCGAGTCTGTCTCTTTTCTACAGAGATCCCCTTTTGCATGATTTTTCAGTATGGGGGTCTGTATCTCTTGGGTAAAGTAAGATATTGCTACCTCCTCCCAGTACGATTAGGTTCGGATAAGAGCGCAGTGCCTCAAGGATATCTTTTTGTATCATAGGCTTCTATAAGTAAAGCCGCTTTTTGTTCTATGCCAAAAGGTATTATAAACATGTAGTGAAAATGTTCTTGTGTATGTTCATAGGGTTCAGTTGTTAGTGTTTTTTTATTGTCAGTTTGTCAGTTGTCAGTTGCAGTTAATCGTTGATTATTGTAGTCTACTTTTCCAGTTCGTTAGAGGATAGTTCTGTATATATATGCCAAAGGGGCTTATCAGACTATCCTTACAGGAGAAGAGGTCATAGACCAGCTGTTCTTGTTCCTCAGCACTAAGTGTTTGTCCGGCCTTAACAGCAAGGCTCTTGGATAGATTCTTGACCAAGGCCTCCTTCTGAGAGAGTTCATCTTGAGGGATATCCTCCATTTCCTTCTCTAAGAGCTGGTGTAGGGATATCCTCCACTTGGCTCTCCTTGACCATGGGGGTAGTCCAGTAAAGCAGATTTTTGTTCCCTGAATCTCCAAGAGAAAACCAGCTCTATTAAGTAAAGGAATCAACCCCTTGTAGGGAGATGATTTCTGTAGGAGAAAATTCGAACTCCAGAGGGAATAGCAGCGATTGGCTCACGCTCACCCCTTGGGTAATACTTTTGTGAAACCGTTCGTATAGAATGCGCTGGTGGGCACGTGATACATGGATAAAAAGCACCTTATCCTTCAAATAAGTGATGATGTATTTCTTCTGGAAGTACAAGAGCGTCTGAACCTTGACCTCTGTAGAGTGTTCTATCAGAGGGGCGGCTTGTTCCTTCTCAAAAGGATCGTTTACTCGGAAGGAATCCCGCATGAGAGCGACTCCCACTGAGGGGATGGAGTATTTCTATGAGAAGAGAAAGTCCCTCCCTAAGGTGGAGGAGTTGTCCATCTTGAAGAGGGTTGAGTACGATCCACCTGATAGGGTCGGGGTCTGAGCTTCCCTTATCCTTATAGGAATAGGGAACCTCCTGACTCTCATCCAAAGAAAAAAATCAATGGTAGGGAGCACATGGAACTGTCCTAAGCTATGCTTGATGGCCGAGCGCAAAAGAGCATAGATAGTTTGGTCGTTGTCGAACTTTATTTCAGTCTTGGTAGGGTGTATGTTGATGTCAATATGTTTTGGGATCTATCTCCAAATAAAGGAAAATACTCAGGCTGTTCCCCCTCCTGAGCAGTCCCTCGAAGGCACTTAGTACGGCATGGTGCAAGTAGCGGTTTTTGACAAAACGATGATTGACCATGAAGAACTGAAGAGACTTATTGCGCTTGAAACTATTGCGACTGATAAACCCATGTATATTGACTACCTCTGTTTTTCTTCTACAGGAACCAACTGCTCGTTCAAGCGGTTGCCGAATATTTGTACGATACGCTTTTTCAGAGAAGTAGGAGGGAGGTTGAACTGTTCGACCCCATTGTGAATCAGAGAGAACTGTATATCAGGGTGAGCCAAGACCACACGATGGAATTCGTCCAAGATATGACGAAGTTCCACATTGTCGGACTTGAGGAAATTGCGCCGTGCAGGCACATTGAAGAAAAGATTCTTCATCGCGATAGAAGTTCCCTTCTGGGTTACAGTAGGATATTGATCCGTAATCTTATTTCCTTCTATGGTAATAGCAGTGCCAATCTCCTCCCCTCCTGGCAGGTGGTCATTTCCACCCTGAGCAATAGCAGCAATGGAAGCCAGAGCTTCTCCACGGAAGCCCTTAGTCTGTAGGGAGAAAAGGTCATCAGCTACACGGATTTTCTAAGTAGCATGTCGCTCAAAAGCTAAGCGAGCATCAGTAGGAGACATACCTATACCATTGTCCACCACCTGCACCAGGGTACGTCCTGCATCCTTGAGGATGAGCTTTTATCTGAGTAGCCTTGGCATCAATAGCATTCTCCAAGAGCTCTTTCACGGCGGAGGCAGGTCGCTGGATGACTTCACCTGCGGCTATCTGATTGGCTACATTGTCAGGAAGTAATCGTATAATGTCAGACATCTAAAAATCTATTTGTGTTAGAAAAAGAAAGATACTCAAAAACAATTATTTATTCAGGAAAAAGACAGATTAAAATCGAAAAAAATAGAAGAGGATGAGTATCAGTACCAGTACAATAACCCATACCAACCGATTGGAATGGCTTTCGAATACTGGCAGGCTGGCGCATCTCTTTCCATTGGCGGCGAAACGAAGACGCCCTACTCTGGTGCTTTACAATAGAAAATCCACCCCGCTCCTCAGTCTCCTGATAATAACGAGGTTGGTAGGAAAAATTGCCTGATTTTTGAGTTTTTAAAAAAATTGATTTTCACTTTCCTTGTGTTTTTAATGGGTGCGAAAATACAATTTTTAGTGAAAAAAATCAGAAAAAAATTTATCAACAGTATTTTTTTCTAAGAATGATTAAAGAATGAGAATTAAAAATAATTTTTGCAAGAAGTGTTGTTTTTATTTAAAAAGTGTTATATTTGCCAAATCAATGCATCTTGTATTTTTGTAGAGAAAAACAGGGTTTATAGCATTGATAATCAGAAAAATTAAAAAGATAACCCCTAATAATATATAACAATGAAAAAAATTTATTTTTTAGTAACTTTTTGCTTGGTTGATGATGATAGCCATTATAGGAAGTGTCATCTATTCAATGTTGTTTTTAGGGCAGATGTATGTTCCTCATGATGAGACCTTTCAGTATTTCTGGTGCTGTTTTACGGCAGTGCTAATCCCAGCGTACAAGGGGATCTATTATATTCACAGCTTATGGCTGAAGATGCTTAAGGAATACCGAGAATCTTCCTACAGAGAAGAAGAGGTGAAGGAGATACCTTTCTTTCAGGAGGTGACTAATAGAGTAGATGAAGTGCATCCACTTATGCAGAAGAAAGAAGGAAGAATAGCTCCAAGGGAGGAACTCACAGAGACTCTTCGCAAGATACGTTCTGAGGCCAATTTGAAACTATCTCAGCTAAGAACAGAGGATATTGCCAATACCAAGAAAGGCAGTCACTACTTTGTTAGCAAATATACTTCAGAGAAAAAAACATTTTGGTAGATACTATCTTCGAAGGAGAGCAAGAGGCTGCCCCTGAGAGAGCAGTGGTGGAGAAATCAGAAGAAGTCCTCCAGCCAGTATCCTCGACTCCTGTTTCAGACAAAGAGGAGCAAGGAAGAGGCGTATCCTGTGGAAGAGAAATCTTCTAAAGCTCAGAACCTAAGAGCAGTGATGGATACAGAAGGAAAGAAAGCACCTGCACGTAAACCTCGTAAGCAGACAGGTAAAAAAGCGGGCAAGGGAGGTGCTCAAATAAGCAAAGGACGCACTCATAAGAAGAAGGAATAATGCAAAGGAAAATAAGCCAACTCTTGACCTATCCCTTTATCCTTTTGGTGCGCTTCTACCAAGTGGCTATTTCCCCTTTGAAGCCGCCCACCTGCCGCTTTAGCCCTACTTGTTCCACCTATGCTTTGGAAGCCCTCAAGAAGTATGGACTTCTTAGGGCGGTAGGCTTGCCCTCAGGCGTATCATGCGTTGTCATCCATGGGGAGGGAGTGGGTATGACCCAGTGCCTTGATCTTGTCCACAATCACTTGAGATAGAAGCGTTTTTACTTTCTATAGTCCACCCTGCGATATGGGGGGTGAGAATTACATTGTTAGCCTGAGTCAGGTAAGAAAAAGCCTCAGGGAGTGTCCCTTTGAAGAAATTCTCAAAAGAAGATTGTTCATACTCTAAGACATCCAACCCAGCACCTAAGATCTTACCTTTTTTGTAAGGCTGAGACCAAGTCCTCAATAATGACACTCTTACCTCTGGCTGTATTGATAAGCCAGAAATTCTTAGCAAATCCTTCTATAAAAGTAGTATTGACCATCCCAAGAGTCAGGGGAGTTTCTGGTGTGTGTAGGCTTACCACATCTACTTCCTTTTGGAATACCTCAAAGGGCACTTGTGTAGCACAAGTATCTCCCACACCTTCCTTGATATCATAACAGAGTACTCGACAATCAGACCCTCGTAACTTCTTAGCGAAAAGCCTTTCCCATATTGCCATAGCCGATGATTCCTACCGTAAGAGAATCCAGCTCATAGCCACGGTTTTCTTCCCTGAGCCATAGCCCTGAGCTATCTCTTGATCCGCCTTCTTGAGCTTATTGAGCAAGGCAAGTAGAAGAGCCAAAGTATGATTCCCCACCGCATTGCGATTCCCTTCAGGAGAAGAGATCAAGGCGATACCCTCTGATGGGCATAGGCTGTATCAATATTTTTCCATACCTGCTCCCCACCCGAGCGATAAACTTCAGGCGAGAGGCCTTGTCAATAAATCCTTTATCTATACGGAAGCGGCTACGAATCACGATGCCATCATAGGCTGCGATCTTGTCCTCTATCTCAGCCTTGCTGCTGAGGTAGTCTGTATCATTTTCAAAACCCGCTTCTTGGAGCTGAGCTATCATCAAGGGATGATTGCTGTCAATATGTAGTATTTTTCATTAGTTTGCTATTAGCTATTATTTTTCTTACATACGAAGATACTATGTCCCTTTCCTAAGTGGTCATGAATCTGGGTAACCTCTAATCCAGCAGCTTCCACACAGCGTATCATGTCCTGAGAATAGTACATCTTGCTATTACCATTGGCCATCACCGAGAAATAAAGGCTGATCTGAGTAAGACAGTAAGCCCCTGTCTCATACTGCTGTCTGTCCCAATAGCTCTCAATATATATAGTAGGGTATGTGCATCCATTGCCTGGAGCAGCTCGCCTGAGGATACTGATGACCTCCTCTTGGGAGAAACAATCCAGAATTGGCTCATCCAAATCACATCGAACCCTTTGGGGAATGTTCCCTTTGGATCAAAGCAAGTTGGCAGGATATTCCTTGATACGATCTGCGCCCGCTTTTCCACGGGTGGCCTCTCGCATGAGGCCTAACTGTTGGGGAAGATCCATGATGGTAACCTCCACCTCAGGGTTATAGCCTACACGCACTGCATAGCCCAGCGCCCAGTATTGCCCCCTACATCCAAGAGCTTCTTTAGGGAGAAGAGAGACAATCTCCAAAGCCTCTTGAAAGGAGTTATCCGAGTAATGGTGGTCAAAAAGCAAACCATTTCTTTTGAGCTTCCTTGGGTAGCTGGGAGAGTCCTTCGTAGATAGTAGGCCACTGTCCGAAGACCTCAAGCCCTGCCGGACGACCTTCCCAGTGTTTCTTCCATATAGAAAAAGCCCTTGGTAGCATACCTCATGGATAAAATCCATATTGATTCTTACCGATTCGTCATTGAGAAGAAACCACCCCGCTTTGGTAAGCACAAAGCGATCCTCACTTACTCGAACCGTTCCTATAGAGAGAGCCTCTAAAAGCACTTGCACAGCATACTCACTTACAGAAGTGTGCTCGGCAATTTGTTTCTGGGTCAATCCCTTGTTGTGATCCGAGAGGGCTGAAGGATGCCAAACTTTATCATCAGGCGCGATACCTGAAACACTACAGGGGCAAAGGCTATTTCGTGAGCCAAGCGCTGTGCCTGAAGGGCTGAAAGGTGCTCTTGTGTGATACTGTTGCGCTACAGAAGGAGACATTTTTCATAACAATATCCTAAAAAGTGTAATAATTCCTCGCAAAAGTACATTTTTTCAGAAGTTACCAAATAAATATCCATCAATACAGAAAATAAAGAGAGAACAAAGTTTTCTTGATTTGCAACAGTTTGTTTTTCATTGTATTGCAAGAAAAGAGACAACAAAGTAAAAAGTCTTTTAAAAAGTAGATTTGTCTTTCATGATTAAAAATAAATCTGTATCTTTGCACTTTATTTCATCCCTTTCTAATCAAAGGGATTTTAGGTACTTTTGAAGTGGGGTGGAAAAAGTTATCAACAAAAACAGCCTTTTTACAGGTTGAATTTTTAATATTAAAAACATATAATAAAATAATTATTAACATGTTAATTTTTTGAGATGCTGAAAAAAACTTTTTGTGTAGAAGGAAAAATTGTACTTTTAGCAGCGAGTTTTAAACAATTACAAATATTAAATTAAATTTCAAACGTATGAAAAGAATTAAAATTTCATTAGCGTCTTTAGCATTGGTAGCTGCAGTAGGCTCTGTGCAAGCGCAGGATGAAAACGGCAAATGGGTGATAGGGTTCGGAATCAACGCTGTTGATATCCGTACACCTCATCAGTTTGGAGATTTCCTCAAAAGACTGAGGGAGGAACTAAAGACTTGAACATCCTTCCTGCTGTGACTAAGCTCTCTGTAGCTCGCTACATAGGTGCTGGTTTCTCTGCTGAAATCGAAGGGTCCTTGAACAAAATCAAAGAAGGATTCGATGGATACAGCGAAGATAAATCATTTCTGGAACGCTAACCTACAAGCTAAGTATGCTCTTAGAAGATTGTTTACTACTAGAATCAGGCTGGTTCGATCCTTATATCAAAGTAGGGGAGGATATACTGCTTACGAAAGCCGCTTCGATGACAAAGAAGGAGGATTCAAAGCTCTTGCTGGTGGTGGTATCAACTTCTGGTTCACTGACCACCTTGGTGTAAACCTTCAGACAGGTTACCACCATGGTTTCCAAAAGAATGGAACTGACTACTTCCAACACTCTGCTGGTATCGTAATCAAATTTGGTGCTAAAGATACTGACAAAGATGGTATCCCTGATAATAAGGATGCTTGTCCAGAAGTACCTGGTCTTAAAAGAATTCAACGGATGTCCTGACACTGATGGAGATGGTATTCCTGACAAAGACGATGCTTGTCCACAAGTAAAAGGTCCAAAAAGAATTTAACGGATGTCCTGATACTGATGGTGACGGTATTCCTGATAAAGACGATGCTTGTCCTGAAGTAGCTGGTCCAAAAAATTCAACGGATGTCCTGATACTGACGGTGATGGTATTCCTGACAAAAGATGACAAATGTCCAGATGTAGCTGGTCCTGCTGAAAACGGTGGATGTCCTTGGCCTGATACAGATGGTGATGGTGTTCTTGACAAAGATGACCTTTGCCCTGAAGTAGCTGGTCCTGCAAGCAATAAAAGGTTGTCCAGAACCTGATGAAAACGAACAAAAAAACAGTTGAACCAATATGCTAAGACTATCTTGTTCGATACAGGTAAGGCTACTATTAAGTTCCAATCTGCTGAAGTATTGAACCAAATCCTTAATGTTCTTAAAAAATATCCCTAACAGCCGTTTCCGTATCGAAGGTCACACTGATAGCATAGGTAAGAAAGCTAAAAAAACATGATACTTTCTCAAAACAGAGCTGATGCTGTGAAAGTATACCTCATCCAAGGTGGTATCGATGCAAGCCGCTTAGAATCTCAAGGTTTCGGTCCTGAAAAACCAATCGCTTCTAACAAGAACAAGAAAGGTAGAGAACTTAACCGTCGTGTAGAAATTAACCTAATAAAAATAATTTAGGATTTAATACCTTCAAAAAAGGTTACCCCGCGTGGGTAACCTTTTTATTCTTATAAAGGTAAGTTTTTTCCTAAAATATTTCCTTTATCTCAGGAAAAAAACCTAACTTTGCCGTAATGTTTTTTTATCACTTTCATTTATGAAAAAAATATTTTTAACGCTCAATGTCTTTGCTACTCTCCACTGAATAGCTATGGCACAGAAAAATCAACTTTGAAGAGTATGACCTCCCTAATGGATTGCATGTGATCTCTACATCAGGACAATTCTGCTCCTGTAGTCACTACTACGGTCATGTATCATGTAGGAGCCAAAGATGACCTCCCAGGGAAGTCCGGTTTTGCTCACTTTTTTGAACATCTACTCTTCGAAGGAACCAAGAATATCCCCAGAAGTCGTTGGTTCGATATTGTCTCTGCTCATGGAGGGGATAACAACGCTTTCACCGATGTGGACAAGACTTACTACTACGAGACCGTTCCTCCAATAATCTACAGTTGGCCTTGTGGATGGAGTCCGAACGATTGCTTCATCCCTGTAATCAATCAGATAGGTGTGGATACACAGAAGGAAGTAGTCAAAGAAGAAAAACGCGAAGGAACGGATAATGTACCTTATGGGAAAATTATCTATATGCCTGTGGTGCAAAATCACCTCTTCGATAAGCACCCTTACAAACACCCTACCATCGGTAGTATGGACGACTTGAACTCCGCCAAGCTCGAAGACTTCATCCGTTACAACCACCGCTACTACAACCCTAACAATGCTGTCTTGGTCGTAGCTGGAGATTTCCAGAAAGATCAGACAAAAAGCTGGATAGAGACCTATTTTGGTCCTATCAAAAATCGTGAAGCTAAGCCAGTTCGTAATTATCCTATGGATGCTCCTATCACACAGACTAAAAAAAGTAACTGACTATGATGCCAATATCACAGCTCCAGCCAAAGTATTGGCTTGGCGTACTCCTAAGATGACCGAACAAGATGCGCGTGTGATGGACTTCATCCAAGCTCTCTTGGCCAATGGAGAGAGTGCCCGCCTCTACAAAAAGATGGTAGAAGAAAAGAAAGAAGTACTCCAATTCATCTCTTACACTTGTAATTATGAGGATATAGGAATCCTCATGATTGCAGCTGTGGCTCAGGATGCTCCTTTGGAACAGCTTACCCGCGATATGGACAGTGAAATCAAGCGCTTACAGACAGAGCTTATCTCTGAAAAGGAATATGAAAAACTCCTTAACTCCTTTGAAACCAGTTTTATAGCTAATAATTCGGATGTAAGAGGAATAGCCTACTCCTTGGCTGTGGACTATACTTTCTACAAGGATACCAACCTCATTAACAAAGAATTAGATCTCTATCGTAAGGTAACCCGTGAGGATATTCGCCGTGTAGCTAAGCAATATCTCAATGCAAACCAACGCTTAGAAATAGATTATCTACCTGAAAAATCCAACTAAAAAAGCATCTCCATGAAAAATATTATTAGCAAGCATTTCATTGCTTACCCCTTTTCTCTTGTCTGCCCAGATAGATCGAGACAAGATGCCTGAGCCTACCCAAATGCCTTCCTTTACTTTTGGGAGAACCTCATGTAAAAAAACTCCCTAATGGGCTTACCCTTATGGTCGTGGAAAACCACAAATTACCTCATGTCTCTGTTAGCCTTACCTTGGACAGACCTCCCTATCGATGAAACTCAGAAGCCAGGGATGTACTATCTCACCTCAGAGCTTATGGGAGGCGGATCTAAAAATATCTCCAAAGAGGCATTCGTAGAGGAAACCGATCGTATGGGAGCTACCGTATACCTTACTATCGATGGAGGAAATACCTATTCCTTGACTCGTTATTTTTCCACGTGTATTGGAGCTATTTGCTGAGGCTGCCCTGCATCCGAACTTCACCCAAGCAGAATTGGACAAGGCACGTGACAAAGCCATTGCTTCACTCAAAGCAGAAGAGAATAGTGCTCAGAGCATTATCTACCGTCTCAATAGTGCTCTTACCTATGGTAAAAAACACCCTTATGGAAGTTTCTATACTGAAGAATCCCTCAAGAGTATTACTCTTAGTGATGTCTCCAACTTCTATAAGACTTATTTTTCTCCAGACAATGCTTATATGGTAGTGGTGGGCGATGTCAATACCGCTCAAGTAGAGGAATTAGTAAGCCAAATATTTTCATGGACTGGTTGCCTGCCAAATCTTTACAGATGACCACTCCTACTCCTCAGAATGTACAGTATACTCAGGTGAACTTAGTAGATGTGCCTACCGCAGTACAGACAGAAATTAGTGTCTTCAACCTCTATCCACTTAAGATGAGTGATAAGGACTATTTTGCTGTAAGAGTACTCAACCAAATACTTGGAGGAGACTATGGTAGCTATATCAATATCAACCTACGTGAACAGCATGGATACACCTATGGAGCCCGCTCCTACATGGGGACAAACCGCTTTTACTTTGGCTAACTTCTTTGTATCAGTGAGAGTACGTAACGAAGTAGCAGCTAAGTCAGTGGTAGAAATTCTTAAAGAGATCAAGCGTATCCAGACAGAAAATGTTAGCGAACAAAAGCTCAAAGAGGTAAAGGGACAGCTGGTCGGACGCTTTGTCATGTCTACCCAATACCCAGCTACCATTGCCAACCTTGCTGTAACCAGAGAGACACAGAAGCTCCCTATGGATTTCTACAGCAATTATATCAAGAATATAGAAGCAGTAACTGTAGCAGATGTAAAAGCGTGTAGCTAACAAATATATAAAGTATAACAATTTACGCTTTATCATTGTAGGTAAAATCTAGTGATTTTATCAAAGAATTGGAATCCCTTAAGCATAATGGAAAACCATTACCTATTTTCTACTATGACAAATATGCTAATAAAATCAAATAAATAATCAATGATTAGGGGTTAATGGTTAATGGTTAATGGTTAATGAGATTTCTTATTAACCATTAACTTTTGATATTATATAGAAATTTTTAAAAGGAAAATTCTTACACCCCTGCTCACTGCTCCCTAGTTCATTATTTTTTTGGTATATTTTTTTGATAGGTATATTTTTTGAAAAAATTGTGTTTATGAAACCATTCATTACCCTCGCAATAGTCGCCACTGTTTTTGACCTCCTGTGCAGGCATACAAGTAAGCTCAGATTATGACAGTAAGGCACCTTTTTGCTCAGTATAAGACCTTTGCATTCCTCAAAGGAAGGAATAGATAAGGCAGAAGTCTCCGACTTAGACAAGAAGCGTATCCTCAGAAGCATTGAGAGCCGAATGTTAGAGAAAGGGTATACCCTATCGGAGACTCCCGATATCTTTTGTTAATTTCTTTACTCGAGAGAGAAAGACAGGATTTGTACCAGACTGTAGGAGTCGGTTGGGGCTGGGGACCCGTATGGGGAGCACAGTACAAGTGACCCCCTACCCAGACAGAAGGAATCCTCTTCATTGATATTATTGATGGCAAGGGAAAGACCTTATCTGGCAAGGGAAAGGAGCTGGAATGCTCTCCGAAAAGAGCCAACAAGGACGAACAGATAGATAAGTTTGTCAGTGAGATCCTCAAACAGTATCCTCCACAACAGGTAAAAATCCGTAATTTTCTATCTAAAAATATAATTTAACCTATCAAAATGACAAACTAAGTGTTAATTTTTAGCTAATGTTTTTTTATGAGTGTTTAAAAAGTTTTTTTGTCTTGTGAACTTCGTAACCCCCTGTTTTTAAAGGAAAAAAACAGTGTTAAAAAGAAGTTATCAACAGATGACAAAAAAATACTTTTTGTATCGAAAAAAAGTAGTAACTTGCGCCAAAAATTGAACAATTAGAAAATTTTTATTTAGAAATGGATATGCAAAGTTTAAAAAAACCTATGTTAGCCTCTCTCTTAGTGGCAGCATTTCTAGTAGGCTGTGGAAAGAAGGAACTGATAAGAATACTTCCAGTGCCACAGGGTGGAAAAATAAACGCTAAAGAAGGTGGATTCAATACAATACAAACTTCAAGGAACAAGTAACTGGTCCTGGATTGGTATTTTGTAGAAGGGGTACTTTTACTATGGGTAAAGTACAAGACGACGTGATGCATGATTGGAATAATACTCCAAGCCAACAACACGTACAATCCTTCTATATGGATGAAACTGAGGTAACTAACAAAATGTATATGGAGTACCTCGATTGGCTTAAGCAAGTTTTTCCCTCCAGAAGATAAGGACGGTCACTATAAAAAAACATTTACTTAGGAGCACTTCCAGATACTCTTGTGTGGAGAAGTCCACTAAGTGCTAATGAAACAATGGTAAACGAATATCTTCGTCACCCTGCCTATGCAGAATATCCTGTAGTAGGGGTGAACTGGGTACAAGCAACACAATTCAGCTCTTGGCGAACCAATCGTGTAAATGAGTCTATTCTTGAAAAAGATGGCTATATACAACAAGGTTCTCGCTATCAGGTAGATGCTGAAAGTACTTTCAGTACTGATACTTACCTAAACACTCCTGAAAATTCTTATGGTAGAAAAAGTATCCGAATTTGCAGGTAAAAAGCTACTAATAAGGATGGTAATGTTACCTATGCCAAGCAAACAGAAGGTATCCTCCTTCCTGAATACCGCCTCCCTACTGAAGTAGAATGGGAATATGCTGCTAAGTCTCTTAATGGTCTCCGTGAGTACAATAGTGTACGTGGTCGTAAAAATATCCTTGGGCAGGTCGCTATACTCGTAATGGAAAAACGTGCTGAAATGGGTAATCAAATGGCTAATTTCAAACAAGGACAAAGGGACTATGGTGGACTTGCAGGGATGGTCTGAAGATAAAGGAGATATCACAACTAAAGGTGAAAAACTTTTTGCTCCCTAATGATTTTTGGTCTCTATGATATGGCTGGTAATGTGGCTGAGTGGGTAGCCGATGTATATCGTCCTCGTGTAGATGATGAACTTAGTGACTTCAATTACTTTCGTGGTAACGTGTATACCAAAAATAAAATCGGAGAAGATGGTAAGCTTGTAGTTGTAGATGCACAATCTATCACTTTTGACACTCTTAGCAACGGACGTATATATGCAAAATCTTCCTGGGCAATTGGCTAAAGTTGCTGTAGATGATAACGAAACTTACCTCCGTTATAACTTCACTACTGCTGATAACCGTAACTACCGTGATGGGGATAGAGTCTCAAAGCAAGGATTATGCAAAAACTTACTATGGACAGACATTCTGAAAACATAGATTCTCTTACAGCAAGCCAGAGAGCTAATGTGTCTCGTACCATGTATAACTCTCCTAACCAAAAAAATCCTTAGTGATGGTCAAGGAGGTATCATAAAAGTATATGACCGTTCCAATGATCGTACTACTTTGATTGATGACGAAGCTCGTGTAATCAAAGGAGGGTCTTGGAGAGATCGCGCTTACTGGATAGATCCTGCGCAACGTAGACACCTACCTCAGTATAGTGCTACTGACTATATAGGATTCCGTTGCGCTATGAGCCGTGTAGGGTTCTAAAAGCTAAAAAAAGGAAAAACTTCCAGAGGATAAATAAAATTTTTCAATTCCATGATTGAAAGCTGCCTTTTTGGGCAGCTTTTTGTCAAGAATAAAACCATAATTACAAGCTTCAAGAAATATCTTAATAGTAGGATGAGCATAAGACATGCTATTTCTCCAATCTCTAAATTTTTTTCCTTTTTCCTTTTTCCCCTTTTTCCTTAAAAATTTCGTACCTTTGTGGCATAGAAAAAAATATTAAAAAAATTAGAACAAAAATGAACACATCTGACGCAACGCCTGATACTTCCAAGAAATTCCAAAAATTACATGGTAGAAACGGCTAAAAACTTCAAAAACGCATTGTCCTTCCCTGAAGGAGAAGATAAGAGAATTCTCTCTGCAGCAGCTAAAGCTTTGCGGAAGACGGATTAGCTTATCTTACTATTTTAGGGTGAAGAGAAAGAAGTCCTTGCTCGTGTAGAGGAGTTAGGCCTTACATGGAATCCTGAGCGTATCCAAATAGTATCTCCTAAGAAAAAGCCCTAATTATGAAGCTTATTGGAAGAAATTGTACGAAATACGCAAAGAAAAGGCATGACCGAAGCACAAGCTCAAGAGCTGATGCTCGATGTCTCTTACTATGGTACTATGATGGTATTCATGGGAGAAGCTGATGGAATGGTATCAGGAGCCGTGAACTCTACAGCGCATACCATACGTCCCTTCTTTGCAGTTTGTCAAAACAAAGAAAGGTGTAAAAACAGTCTCTTCAGTCTTCTTTATGATCTTACCTGACCGTGTATTGGTATATGGAGACTGTGCAGTAGTACCTAAGCCTACAGCAGAGCAATTGGCTGAAATCGCTATCACCTCTGCTGAGTCAGCTAAAGCCTTTGGTATAGAACCTAAAGTAGCCCTTCTTTCTTACTCTTCTGGTACTTCAGGAAGTGGGGAAGAGGTAGACAAAGTGCGTGAAGCTACTGAGATGGTGAAGGCACAATGCCCTGATCTACTTGTAGAAGGCCCTATCCAATACGATGCCGCTGTAGATGCCACAGTAGCCAAACAGAAGATGCCAGATTCTCCTGTGGCTGGTAAGGCCAATGTACTTATCTTTCCCTGACCTCAATGCAGGAAATATTACTTACAAAGCCGTACAGAGAGAAACGCATTCTATCGCCATAGGACCTATGCTACAAGGCTTGCGCAAACCTGTAAACGACCTTAGCCGTGGAGCTACGGTACCTGATATTTACAATACAGTGCTTATCACTGCTATTCAAGCAGGAATGCAAGAATAATTTGTTTTTCTATCATATTACATAAAGAAGAGGCTGTCCAAATGGGCAGCCTCTCTCTTATAATCTGTAAATTATTAGCTAGTTACTCAATAACCACAGACTTTATCTTACTTTGATAAGCTGTGTTTAAAAGCTTTATAAGATGCAGTAGAGCCATAAGGCACATAAATTGATTTGAGCGTTACTTGACGGAAAAACTTGCATTCCTGACTTGTCAATTTCAAAAAGCGGTAGGATTCTCTAAGATAAGAGTTTGTAGAGCAGTACAGCCTAAGAAAGTACGTTTTCCAAAACTACTGATTCCTTTTGGAATAGTAATTGTTTTAAGTTTGGTACAATTCGTAAAGGCCTGTTCTCCCAAATTAGTTACTGTCTCAGGTATATTTATGTACTGCAAGTTAGAACAAGCATCAAAAAGCCCCTTTTCCTATTGTAGTAAGCCCGTCAGGAAGTTCTATTCTCCTTAGTCTAGTACACTTAGAGAAAGTAAAATTTCCTAATTCAGTTACCTTATCCCCAACAATAATAGTAGAAAGATCATAATCAACATTAATATCATCAAAAGCATTATTTGCTATTTTTTTCTACTTCGCTAAGTTTAGGATCTGTGTTCATATCAATATAACGAGTTTTTCCATTGAGCCATTTTACTAAGGTTTTCCCGTCAGGGCTTAGCTGATAGTCTTCTGTAACCACAGGGTTTCCTGTTAGAGAAATACCTGTAGTAGGCCATCCTGAGGCTGTTTTAGGGTCCATAGAATATTTTTGGCTGCTTTGTCTATAAAGTAGTCTCCTATCCGCCATCTGAAGCTTGTGGAGCGCGGTTTTCTGCTAAAAATCTTAGAACCATCAGCACCAGGTTGCCCATCACGGCCAGCGTTTCCTTGAGCACCTTGTTGTCCAGGGTTTCCTTGAGGGCCTTGAGGTCCCTGAGCTCCACGAGCGGGTTTGCCGGTATCATGATTATCTACCCACCAGTTGCCATTAGGACCCTATATAGGAGTAAATCCATTTTGCCCATCACGACCATTGGATCCTGGAGTACCTTGCTCACCACGAGCGGGTTTTCCTGTATCTTGATTTCCAATCCACCAGTTGCCATTGTCACCAATACGAGGGGTTTCCCCATTCTGTCCATCGCGACCAGGCTGTCCGTTTTTGTCCATTCGTTCCAGGGTTTCCTTGTGCTTTTACGTTCAAGTCGGTATCTCCAACCCACCAGTTGCCATTATCGCCAATACGAGGCGTAAGTCCATTCTGTCCATCACGACCAGGCTGTCCGTTTTGTCCATTAGTTCCAGGGTTTCCTTGTGCTTTTTACACCCAAGTCGGTATTGCCTACCCACCAATTGCCATTGTCACTCAATACGAGGGATTTCCCCATTTTGTCCATCACGACCAGGTTGTCCATTTTGTCCGTCTTGTCCATTGGTGCCATTATCTCCCTTGTCTCCTTTTTAATCCCTTGAGATTCAATACGCTATTACCCCCAACCGTCCTTGGTTTTAGGGCCATAAAGTTCTGAGGAGCTCAAGTCTAGGTAATAATCACCTGTTTGTCCTTTTTCAGCACTGGGTATGCCTCTGCCTGAGAGGATCATACTGCCTTGCGTTACTTTCTCTTGCACAACGATTTTTCTCATTCTCTTTTTGTACAATGTATAGCGGAGAAAGACAGCGCTAACAATGGTAACAAATACTTCTTCATTGGTTACAAAATTTGTATATAATCTACAGAGTGCAAAATTACGATTATATAATTTATTAAAAAATTAACTTATTAACAACAGTAAGAGGTCAGTGAACTCTTGCGGGTTTCTCCTACTTACTTGTTTTCTGTTATCTAAAAAGATCGCTTCAGCACGTACAGGAGATCCTGTCGCTCCTCTCCAGTGGGGGTAGGCAATGGAGATGATAGCGCCTGTTGCAGGGCATTGGTCAAGATTGGCCATTACTTCTATCTGGTAGATATCCTGAGAGAGGAGATAATACTCTTCTACTAATCCTTTTGCAGCGGCAGGCACTCCAGCATCGGTATCTAAAGTTTCATGTCCTACTGCCTTGACCTTACGTTCGTGAATAAAGGAACTCAAGGCTTCACGGCTCCAACCTGGCGTGTGTTGTACCCCTTTGTCGTCCAAGTTACGCATCTGCTCATACGAAGGCCAGCGCTTGTGCCAATCGCTACGAAAAGCTACAAAAGCCCCTGGAACTATTTGTCCATGTTGTGCTTCGAAGGCCAAAATATCTTCGCGAGTGAGTATATAATCGTTGTTTCGGGAGACCTCTTGGGACTTGTCTATCACATAGAGCGGCAAGAGTAGGTCTTTTAAGGGTATATCATCGAGCCAGCGTCCTTGTTCTACAAAGTGGATAGGGGCATCGATATGAGTGCCATACTGGCCTACCACAGAGAATTGTTGTACATGGAAGCCATCCTTGAGAGTGAAGAGGTCTTTTTGTTCCAGTGCGGGTAGGGCAGGAAACTTAGGCGAATGTTCGTCAATCTGATGGGTAAGGTCTACCCACTGTTTTTCTTGTAAAATCTGGTATAAATTCATAATATAAGGGTTTTAGGATTATAGAATGAAAAGGGTTTTAGAAATGGTCAATGAGGGTGAATGGTCATTCACTCCCCTACAGCCAACTAAAAACTCAAAGGCTACTCCATATAGAGGTGTGCCATCCCAAGCGGTGGAGCTGGAGAGGTTCCAATGGTATTTCTGGGCAGTCTTGACCCGATAGTCGGAGGTTTCAATACGCGATTTGGCAATATTTTTCCGATGAGGTAACCCATAAAGAGGGCTATAGGGTAATCCGATGCCCAGTGTACTTTGCTCTGCATCATCTCGAAGGACATCAGAGCCAAAGCGGTATAGCTCTGCAGGCTTGATCCACTTATAATCCTTATAGTTCTCAGCCAGTACCGTAACCGCAGCCATAGCTGTAGTCAGGTGTCCAGAAGGCATCGCATCATAGTTAGAGGTATGCTTCTGGTAGGCGGCAAAAGCTTGGGGCGAATGTCCAAGAACTGTGCCAATTTCCATTTTCTGCAGTGATAAAGGGACTTTCCTTCCGGTAAGGCGCTTTGAGAGGTTGTACAGAATACTCCTGTGATGAGGATACTCTCAATCAGTTGCATGGCAGTACTCTTAGCTCTGTAATCATCGGTGATCAGGCCATAGGTAGCCAATCCCCACTGATGAGGATAAAGGTAGTACCATTGCCTATAAAGTACAGCGCCGAGTTCACATCGGCAGGGACAATCTTGAGGAATCCCAATTTCTTATAGGTATGTGCTTCATTCAGTCCCATGCTCTCCCCTAGCTGCGACTCTCTCGAATCAGCCAAGGATCGGCGGGGATCAAGGCAGCCGTGGCGCCCAAGGCAGCGATACCGTATGGATAATAGGGTTTGGCAACGAAGTCCCTGAGGGTATTAAGAGCATTGCGAGGCGCCTTATTGATCAAATCCCAAAAATTTTGGCTTCTGATAGGTAAAAATAGAGGTCAGGCTCTATTTGGTAAGATTGTCCAACGATCTCCTTAGGTATCCAATTTTTCATCAATAGGAATGGTATCGGACAAAGTGCCCGCTACTACCTCCTGTGCCGTTGTGTTATTTATACAGTGAAAAAGAAAAAATAAAAAGAGGATATGTTTCATAGATTGAATAATAAGAGGGCAAAAAGTAAAGAGGAAAAATAAGGGCGAATTACCATTCGCCCCTACATCAGTATGATTACACGCTATTGGTCGTTTGTCACTAGTCACTATTTAAGGATTCTTTTTTTAATAAGAGCCTCGGCAATCTGGATAGTATTGGTAGCAGCTCCCTTGCGGAGGTTATCTGCTACCACCCATAGGTTGAGGGTCTTAGGGTTGGGATTCATCACGACGTACACGACCCACAAAACACATCGTCCTTACCATGAGCATAGATAGGCATAGGGTAAGTGTTGGTATCGGTATTGTCCTGTAGGATTACCCCTGGAGCGTGGCTAAGGAGCTTACGTACTTCTGCAAGGTCATATTCTTGTTTGAACTCTACATTGACCGCTTCACTATGCCCCCCCACCACAGGGATACGGACAGCAGTGGCTGTTACTTGGATAGAATCGTCCCCGAAAATTTTCTTAGTTTCTCTGACCAATTTCATTTCCTCCTTGGTATATCCATTTTCTTCAAACACATCACAGTGAGGAATGGCATTGCGGTGGATAGGGTAGTGGTAGGCCATAGGCCCTTGTATTCCTTTGTACTCGTTTTCCAGCTGAGTCACAGCCTTCACTCCTGTTCCAGTGATAGACTGATAAGTGGAAACCACAATACGCTTGATACCATACTTGCGCAAAGGCGCCAAGGCTACCAGCATCTGAATGGTAGAGCAGTTCGGGTTGGCTATAATCTTGTCCTCAGCGGTGAGTACCTCGGCATTGATCTCAGGGATGACCAATTTCTTGGTAGGATCCATACGCCAAGCGGAGGAATTGTCCACTACGACAGTTCCCACCTGAGCAAACTTAGGTGCCCATTCCTTGGAGGTATCCCCTCCGGCGGAAAATAAAGCAACATCAGGCTTAAGCGAGATGGCTTGGTTCATACCCACTACTTTATACTCCTTTCCCTTGAAGGATATGGTCTTTCCTACTGATTTTTCTGAAGCTACGGGAATGAGCTCCGTTACTGGAAAAATTGCGCTCAGCCAAGACTTCCAGCATCACATTGCCTACCAATCCGGTGGCTCCTACTACGGCTACTTTCATATAAATTATTTTTTTATGTACAAACACGCAAAAAGTAGGAATTTTTCTGACAAACAAAAAATTTCTTTTTATTCTTTTAAAAAAACGTAATTTTGCACCCTCAAACAAGCAACAACATCATGCGGACAAAATCCATCAAACAGAATAAAATCAATGTAGTAACCTTAGGCTGTTCTAAGAATGTATATGATAGTGAGGTGCTTATGGGACAACTCAAGGCCAGTGGTAAGGAGGTAGTACATGAGGACAAAGGAAACATAGTCGTTATTAATACCTGTGGCTTTATCAATAATGCCAAGGAAGAAAGTATCAACACCATTTTTGGAATACATCCAAAAGAAAGAGGAGGGATTGGTAGATAAGGTCTTCGTTATGGGCTGTCTATCGGAGCGCTATAAGCCCTGATTTGCAGAAAAGAAATCCCCGATGTGGATCAATATTTCGGTACTACTGAACTCCCTGCTTTGCTCAAAGTATTGGGAGCTGACTATAAGCATGAACTTATAGGTGAACGCCCTCACGACCACCCCCAAGAATTACGCTTACTTGAAGGTATCCGAAGGTTGCGATCGCCCTTGTAGCTTCTGTGCTATTCCGATCATGCGTGGTAGCCATAAGAGTACCTCTATCGAAAACTTAGTGATAGAGGCTGAAAAATTGGCTAAGAAGGGAGTAAAGGAACTGATTCTCATTGCTCAGGATGTAACTTACTATGGCTTAGACTTATACGGCGAACGCAAGTTGGCAGACCTACTCCGTGCCTTGGTCAAGGTAGAGGGGATAGAGTGGATACGCATTCACTATGCTTTCCCAACAGGTTTTCCTAAGGATGTGCTTACGGTAATGAAAGAGGAACCTAAGATATGCAAATACTTAGATATTCCCCTTCAGCATATTGCCGATCCTATCCTCAAGAGTATGAAGCGAGGGACAACTAAGGCTAAGACTACACAACTTTTGGAGGACTTCCGCAAGGCCATGCCAGAGATAGCCATTCGTACCACTCTTATTGTGGGTTATCCCAACGAGACAGAGGAAGATTTCGAGGAGCTCAAAGAGTTTGTGAGACAAATGCGTTTTTGAGCGTTTGGGCTGCTTTCACCTATAGCCATGAGGAGAATACCGCTGCCTATGAGCTGGAGGACAATATTCCTGAAGAAGTGAAGCAACGCCGTGCTGCTGAGATTATGGAGATACAATCCCAAATCTCTTGGGAACTGAACCAAGCCAAGGTAGGGAAGACCTTCCGCTGCCTGATTGACCGCAAAGAGGGTCAATACTTTGTAGGCCGTACCGAGTACGACTCCCCCGATGTGGATAACGAAGTCCTTATAGATGCTGCTAAGCACTATGTGAAGATAGGCGACTTTGCCGATATCTTGATTACTGAGGCTACCGATTTTGACCTATACGGGGAGCCCGTTAAAAGGTAAAAAGGTAAAAAGTAGAGAATGAAAAAAACTATTGTCCTTCATACTATTACTGCTTGTATTTTTTAAGCAGTTGTAGGCCTGAAGAGAAGTGACAAGTAACGTTAGTTACTTGTCACTGGTTATTTCACTATTCGTAGTCTACTGTTTTTGATACGATTGCCTTTTTTCATAGATTACTTCAGCGGTGAGCTTCCCAGAGCATCGTAGTACTTCCAAGTGCCATCTTTTTGGTCGTCCTTGTAGTTGCCTTCTTGACGTACTTTTTCCACTGGCATAAAAACTCTTTATAGGCACCTTGTAGGTTGCCAGCCACATAGGTACTTTGCTCATGGAGTACTCCCTTGTCAGTATATTCTTTCCAAACTCCCTCTTTGAAGTTGTTTTTTATAATTTCCTTCCCTTAGCACAATACCATATAGAATGGTTACTTCCAGCCTTTGCTGCCTTTTGGAGTAGGTGCAATTATTAATAATAAATAATCAGCTATACGCTACCGCCGGCTTATAGTTCGTACTATTATCATGATTTTTAGAGAGCTTTTACAGCAAAATAAAAACCGAACTGTTTTTAAGTTCGGTTTTTTATTAAGACTATAATTGTTATTTTATAGAAGCTTCATAGATACCCTCTATGGATTCAGCTAAAGTCTTGTTGAACTCAGCATCAGACTGCCCCTGCAGAGAGACCTTCAGAGAGTGCACGAGAGAAGCTAGCTATTACGCCATGGTTTTTGGCGAGGATTTCGTTTGCTTTTTCTCGGGAATAACCACCTGAAAGCGCTACTACACGTACTACTCTTGGGTGATCTACCAAAGGCTTATAGAAGTCTGCTACGGTAGGAAGAGTAAGCTTAAGCATCACATCCGAGGTGGCGGGGAGCTTATCCAAGTGTTTGAGAATCTCCTCACGAAGAATAGCTTCTGCTTCTGCCTTGTCAGGAATATTGATATCCACTTCTGGCTCTATGATAGGAACGAGTCCAGCGGCGATGATTTGTGCAGCTATTTCGAATTGTTGGTCTACGATTCTAGCAATACCCGCTTTAGAGGCTTTCTTCACTACCGAACGCATCTTAGTACCGAACACATGGTGTTCATTAGCTCTTTTGAGAAGGTCAGTGAGATTGGAAATGGGTTTCATCAGTTGTACTCCATCAGCATCCAAGTCAAGTAGTCCTTTATCTACTTTTTAGGAAAGGGAGAATATGTTTTTCTTCCCATAGATATTCGGCTGTATACTTGCCATCAATCTTATTATCCATGGTTTGTTCGAAGAGAATAGCTCCAAGGATTTTTTGTTTTTCATTGAAAGCTGGACTCTTGATAATGCGGGTACGCATCTGATGGATAAGGTCGAACATTTCAGCATCATTCTTGTAAGCACTTTCTTCTATTCCATAGAGTTTTTAGTGCTTTAGAGTACTACCCTCCCACTTTGGTCAAGAGCAGCAATAAATCCCTTGCCGCTTCTCATTTTTCTATTTTTCTTTCATAATAAGTAAATGTTTATCTAACATATTGGAAAAGTTCCAATAAACTTTTTTTACGATGAGACAAAGATACGAATTAATTGACAATAATTCAACACTGAATAAGAAAAAAATTCTTAGCGAGTCCATTTGATATTGTCAATGACAAACTGCTTGCTGCCACTATTTCCGTTGATAGTGATTTTTTTACATTGCCTGTTTTTATTAAGGGTCTTGGTATAGGTTTGTTTGTTTGCCTCTACAGACACAATATCATTTATTCCTCCTCCAGACACAAGAATTTCACGCTTTTTTATTACCTGCAAGAAATGCCTTATAATCGAAAGAGATAGTCTTGACTCCCTCAGGGAAAGTGATGGTTATATGTCCTCTTCTTCCATCAAGCACCAAGCTTTTTCCTTGGATAGCATAGTCTTGCTTTTTGTTCTTTGGTATCAGTACGTGCTGTTGCGTCCAATGTTACTCCATTGAGAGTCTTTGTCACATGGTTTTCATAACCATTATTAGCGTTCTCTATCCATTCAAAAATCAAATACACCAGAAGAGGGCTGTGGTTGCGGATTTGGTTTGGGATCTGGATTTGGTTTTAGGATCCGGTTGTGGTTTGGGCTGAGGCTTAGGATCTGGTTGAGGTTGTGGATTTGGTTGTGGATTTGGCTTGGTCTCAGGTGTTTTACCAAAGACTAAGTCAGCTTCTGTTTCATATACAATTTCCTTAATGACCTGTCCATTTTTAGCTGTATGGTTTTTGAAAACACCCGTTACAGTAAGCTCTTGATCTGCAATCTTGAGTTTTTCTTCACTTCTTCAGGAAGGTTTGCATAATTCTTTTCCATAGATTTGTATCTCTGTACCATCCTTGAAGATAAAGTAAGAGAAATTTCCTTTGATGGTAACCTTACCATGTATCTTAGCCTTTTTCCCTTCTTGGTAGTCAGCAATAGTAGCATTGCTTGCCTCAAGATTCACAATCTCATTAGGATCAGGAGATGGTTGTGGTTTAGGGATCAGGTTGTGGATTGGGCTGAGGTTTAGGATCAGGATTTGGTTGTGGATTTGGCTTGGTCTCAGGTGTTTTTACCAAAGACTAAGTCAGCTTCTGTTTCATATACAATTTTCTTAATGATCTGTCCACTTTTAGCTGTATGGTTTTTGAAAAACACCCGTTACAGTAAGCTCTTGATCTGTAATCTTGAGTTTTTTTCTTCACTTCTTCAGGAAGGTTTGCATAATTCTTTCCATAGATTTGTATCTCTGTACCATCCTTGAAGATAAAGTAAGAGAAATTTCCTTTGATGGTAACCTTACCATGTATCTTAGCCTTTTTCCCTTCTTGGTAGTCTGCAATAGTAGCATTGCTAGCCTCAAGATTCACAATCTCATTAGGATCAGGAGATGGTTTGGGTTGTGGTTTAGGATCAGGTTGTGGATTGGGCTGAGGTTTAGGATCAGGATTTGGTTGTGGATTTGGCTGAGGCTGAGGATCAGGTTGTGGCTGTGGTGTAGGAGCTGCTCCAAAGGTCAAATCTTTTTCTTCTTCATAGACAATCTGATGGTATTTTTCTGTGTCTTCTTGTCAGTATAGTCAGAGAATTTTTCCTATTACAGTCACTTCTTGTCCTATCTCTTTGAGTTTTTAGAGGTTTCCTCGAAAGTTCTTTAAACTTATGTGTAAAGACTTGTACTAAAGTGCCATCAGAGAGTTTGACAAAGGATCTGTTTTCCTCTACTTCGGCAATAGAGCCATGTAGTTTTTACTTTCTTGTCAAAGTAAGAGGTAAAGTCAGTTATAGAGATCTGAGCCGCTTCCAAAGAAGGGATTTCTTCAGCAGCAGGAGAACCTTCTCCAAAGAGAAGATCAGCCTCACTTTGGTAGAGAATTTCTTTCACCACATCCCCTTTAGGGAGAGTGTAATCAGTGAAAGTACCAGTAACAGATACTTCCTGTCCTTCTTTTTTTGGAGTTTTTTTAGTAGTCTCCTCAGAAAGTTCTCTGAACTTAGGGGTGAAGATTTGTACTAAAGTGCCATCAGAGAACTTGAAATAAGCGCGTTTGTTTTGTACAGTGATAAATCCATGTACAATGAGTTTTTCCCTACTACATAGTCCGAAACGGTGGCACTAGCTGTTTCCAAAAGTAAAGAGAACGGGAGGCGTAGGTGTGGGGTTCGGGGTAGGTTTTTTTCTTTGGGATCTACGGGAGGAATTTCCGTCTGATCTTCTCTTACACAAGCCCCCCATACAAAGAGTCCTGTAAAGAGAAGTAGAAATAATCTTTTCATGATAGTAATGATTTTTTGTTTTACAAATTGGATCGAAATCCTACAAAATAGGGGAGAGGATCCACTCCACAAAATTAACACTTTTATCAATAATTTCCAAATAAAAAAAGCTATTTTTTCTTGAAAAAAAGTTAAAAAGAGGCGACCTAAAAGGCGCCTCTTTGTAAGGTGTTATGAGTAAAAAAATTAATTTGTCCATTTGATATTGTCTATGACAAATTGCCTTGTATTATTTTTTTGGCTAAGATATAAAAAGTGTATGTTCCAGTTGCATTTATTTGAATAGTATGTGTTTTTCTTGGTACTGTCATTGAAAGAAAAATTCATCTATTTTTTCTTGCCCACTTTTCATCTTTTGATAGGATAATTTCTCTTTGACCCGCAGCAAAAGCAGTTTTTATAGTCAAAGGAAATTTCCTTTACACCATTAGGGAAGGTAATTTTTGATATAGCAGTTTTGGTTCTTATGATTGGTAAGCATAAGCCCTTTTTCCTTCTATAGAAAAATCAGTCTGATCTTGTTTCAGGCTAGTACGAGCTTTGTATTGAAGCGTTACCCCCATCTTTGGTCAATGTGCCCTCAGTAGAGTAATTAGAGGCCTTTTTTTAGGGTCTGAAGGGATAGTGAGATCTTCGAAGTCAAAAACTCCTCCTTGAGAAGGTTGTGGCTGAGGTTGTGGTTGCGGATTATTAGGAGTAGCTCCGAATACTAAGTTATCTTTGGAGGTACACTCAATTTCCTTAATTACATTGTTACTGTTTTTAGGTTTGAAATCTTTGAATTTTTCCTGTTACAGTCACTTCTTGTCCAGAAGTAGCGAATTTGGTTTTTATCTTCTTGGGAGAGGAGATCAAATACAGATTTCACTACATAGATTTGAATCATAGTATTATCAGAGAATTTGAAATAAGAATGATTTCCATCTCTAACGATAGTTCCGTGAATTTTTACCTCTTTCTCAGCTACATAGTCACTTGCAGTAGCTGTAGCGGCTTCCAATGTAACCACTGGCTGTTGAGGAGTATTAGAAGCAGCTCCAAATACCAAATCACTTTCGCTATTGTACAAGATCTCTTTAATGGTTTCACCGTCCTTAGTATGATCTGTAAAAGTACCGGTTACAGTGATTTCTTGGCCTACTGTTCTGAGTTTGTTATTTGTTTCTTGGGAAAGTTCTTTGAACTTAGGAGTAAAGATCTGTACCAAAAGTACCATCAGAGAATTTAAAGAAAGATTTGTTTCCTTGTACTTCTCCTACGGTACCATGTAGTTTTACTTTTTCCTACTACATAGTCACTTGCAGTAGCCGTAGCAGCTTCTAAGTTCACTACTTCCTGAGGTGTACCTTCTTGTCCGAAAAACCAAATCGTTTTCGTTCTCGTATACTAAGTTCTTTGATTACTTTGCCAGAGCTTTTAAGAGTATAATCCTTAAAAGTTCCTGTTACGGTAATCTCCTGCCCTGCAGTATTGAGTTTTGTTTTTTCTCCTGAGGAAGTGCATTAACTATATCGGTGGCAGCATATATCTGAACTAAAGTGCCATCGGAGAATTTGAAATAAGAGAAATTCCCATCTTTGACAATCTTTTCCGTGGATTTTTGCCTTTTTCCCAGCTACATAATCAGCGACTGTAGCTTTATCAGCTTCAAGAGTAGTGAGCTGTTTCTGTGATGGTATTTGTCCTTGGTTTACAGGAGGAATCCCCGCATTGTCTTCCTTAGCACAGGAGATAAATAGTGAAAGGGCGATTCCTAAAATGAATAACTTTTTCATGGTATGAGGGTTTTTAGTTTATTTTTGAATATCATTGACAGAATTGATATAGAACTGAGGGCTACTTCCATATCGGGTTAGTACTCCCGTGATACGCAATCTTCCTGAAGGAACTATATCCTTGATATAAGCAGCAAAAGCTACTGGTGAGGAAAGGAAGTGTACCTCCTGTTCCATCGGTGAGGTTGTAGGTAGTATTGTACTGGTTGGTGGAGATGTGGAAAGTCTTTCCTACCGCAGCGTTTTTCGAAAGATACTCCATTGAGTATCAATAGCTTGTTGTTTTGTGCTTGTTTGTCAAAAACTCAAGTTGTCAAAGGTAGTAGCTAGCTGGTCAAGACCTATTTTTCTCTCAGTAGAGACCAATACCTCTTGGTACATAGCCGAAGGGAGGTTGCTTATTTTGATGTTACCCCCTGCGGTTTTTCCGTGTCCATACCCTACCTCAAAGAGTAGAATAGCGGCCGCTATACCATACAGTAGTCCCTTTAAGCCTTACTTGTACTTTGGTTCCTACAGGGTATTCGCCATAGAGTCCTTTTTGTCAATAGCCACAGCGATAGTTCCAGACTTGTCAGGGGCTGCACATATACTTTTTGTAGAAGTTTCCCGCCTCATCACTGGAGATCACATAGCCCTCGAAGGCATCGTTGTCTGTATATTGAGTAAAGGAAGGGTTACCTTAGCCCTAAGCTGGGCATAGGTGATGCGTGTACCATTGAAGGCATTGGCCTTTTTCCTGTTGTTGTTTTTTTCGAGCTGTTGTACATCAGGAGTATCGAATCCACTTACCTTACTGCAAGAAGAGAGTAAGGCAAGAGATAGTGCAAGTATACTATTTTTCATGTTCGTTCAGATTAGAGACTTAAGGTTACATTTAGGTAATAAGTAGTGCCATACCCGAGGAAATACTTGTTTCCAAAGGTAGGATAGCCGCTCTTGCGATCCTTGAGCATGGATTGGTAATCTCCCTTGCGTGCTTGCTCGAATCCGTTGGTTTTGTATTGGGTATTGAGCAGGTTGTTTTACACTGGCAAATACATTGAGGAAGTGCCCTTTGATACGGAAAGATTTTTCCAGCAGAGGCATTCATGAGGAATAGTACAGGGAGTTTTTTTCCTGCTTTGAGCAGACCACGTACGGCATTCTCATCTATATTGGTATAGCGGCTACCGGTGTTGGGGTCAAGGTAGATATTCTCGGTGCGAAGGCTTGGAGCAATACCTATGTAGTTATTGTTGAAGAGGTTACCTGTAAGGCTTACCCACCAGTAGTGTTGGCTCTGGTATTCTAATCCTAAGGAATATACTTGCTCAGGTGCTTGTCCAGCATGGTAGTTCTTCAAGTGAGAAACGATAGGTTCGCTCACCAATCGCTTGTCGGAGGATTGGAAGAGGATAGGGTCGTTGGTATAAGTATATTGGTTTAGAGAAACTACAGCAGAAGCCTTCCAAGAAGGGTGAAGCTGTACTTCTACACCAGTTCTCCTCCGAAGTGGAGTTTTTCTACATCCATCATGGTTTGGGTAAGGAATCCAGCAGACTCGTCGCCCAAAACGAGATTGGGTGAAGAAGTAACTTTTTCTCAGTAGCATTCTCGAACTTAGTGACATATCCGGTAAGGCGTGCCTTTACATAAGGCATACGTACGATATAGCTTCCATCGGCAGTGATTTGAGTTTTCTGGAGAAAGCTTGCTAGGAAGCAAGAAGTTCGAATTGCGAATATTGACAAAGATATTGTTCAGTGGTTGAGCTTCCTCGAAATATCCTGTGTTGAACTGTAGGATATGGCGACCATTGATGCTATAGGTAAGTCCTGCTTTGGTGCTAAGGGTATTGAAGTACTTCATACCACTTTTACCTTTGGCATCGTTGTATACAGCATTGTTGCAAAAAGAGACCTTCTCTCTCATAGTCTGTATGTTGAAAAACGTCCGGCTACATAGAAGAGTGCACGACCATACTTGAAGCGCAATTGGCCAAATACATTGGCTCTTTGTACAAGTGCTTTGTAGTGGTATTGGTATTTGTCTCCTTCTCCTAGGCGTAGGGTTCTCAGGGGTATCATAATTTTCTCCAGAGTAATAACTCTTGTTTAGGAAGTATTGTCCTCCTAATAGGTCGTTGATCTGTTGGAAATTTTTCGAGACCTATACAGCTGGAAAGAAGCACCCGCATTGAGGGTGATATTTGGATCAATTTTGGTAGTAGCCAAGAGATTCCCTGTAAGGGTTTTACTGTCGATAATATCCTCATTGAGAGAGAACATACTTTCGCCACCAGTATGGCTATTGGTCTGGTAGAGAGCGTCCCAGTTGAGCTGTTTGTTAGCTTTGAAATAATCAATCTGTCGGGCAGCCTTATCCCAGGCAAAAGGATCTCCTTCGCCAGTCTCCTGGTCATACATATTGTAGAAGTAGGTAGGCATATTGGTATAGTACGAAGGATCAGGATTCTGAGACTTTACATATTGAATACGGGTATCACCTACTTGGCCAAACTGATAGCCCAAGTGTAGAGCTATTTTAGTATCTCCCTTGTGATAAGTATTCGAAAGTACAAAGAGAGGTTCGGAGATACGCTTCATCTTGGAGTTGCGTATATGATCTCCCTGAAAGCCCCAGTTAGGGTTGTAGTTGTGTCCGCCTAAGGAAATAGCCTCTTGGGTAAGAGGGGCAGATTTTCCACGGTTGTTATAGGAGAAAATACCCATCAGGTTGGTTGTAAAAGTAAGGGCTCGCCTTGTACTCTACAGCGGCAGAGATTCCATAGGACTGATAGACCATTCCTTCTACAGAAGGAACAAGCCAAGTACGGCCATTGCCTCCGCGATAGGAGCCTGATACCATATAGCCCCATCCGCTGGGTAGGGTACCTGTGTTGTAGGTTACCATAGCACGTCCGAAGTAGTTACGGTTGGTCGTGGTTCCAGAGATACGCAAGCCGTTGCGCAATTCAGAAGGGGCAATAGTCATCACATTGCTACCGAATACCCCTCCGAAGTCGTCCTCACTGGCACCTACTCCAGTGGTAATCACATTGCTGCGAGTGGCATCGTTCAGTCCTCCCCAGTTGCTCCATTAGGGGGCGGCCAGTCTCTACCTTGTTCATCAGTACTCCATTGACAAGTACAGTGGCTGCATTGCTCTGATAGCCACGAGGGCGATAGAATACGGGACTGAAGTCAAAGGAAGAACGACGGAAATAGAGATCTTGTGAGGACTGTAGAAAGCCTGAGATCATCTCAGGGCTACCTTCTTCGTCATCGAGCTCCTCATCAGAGAGTTGATTGTATTTCCAACAGTATGTTCGCCCTGAGCCATAAGTTCTTTTTGAAGGGTTATGGTAGGCAAGGTAAGATTGTCAGTGAGCTCTATGTTCATTCTCTGGGAACGGTATCCCTTAGCATGGATGTCCAAGATATAAAATCCTTTAGGCAAGGAGAACTGAAAATTCCCTGCCCCATCACTTGTAATATGAACCTCTTGCCCTTCTACAGAGAGCGTGGCCTCAGGCAATGGAGACTTACCATCACCAACACTTCCTTTTAGTAATACATTCTGGGCGAAGATCAAAGAGCCTCCCAGAAAGAAAAAAATAAGGATAAAAAGAATGTTTTCATCGTGTTTTTATATTTAAAATGAATAAGTTAAGCAATATAAAATTCCTTGTGCAAATTTACTCATTTTTCGTTAAAAACACGTCATCAAAAGATTACACGTTTTATTCCCGTTATAAATTTAAGAAAAGTAAAACCTACTCCCAATACTGTCTGTTTGTAGTTATAATCAATGAGCGAATCGCCATACCCATGGGAAGCCTGTAACATGATACGTAAGTCACGGCTTAGGGGTATATCCAAGAAAGTTCAGCATGCCCTCTGTTATGGTTGAAGTTTAGATTGTTGCGTACAGTGAGTGTGAAAACATTTTTTTCGAAAGGGAATAGCAGCAGTTACTTCACTCCTACCGATGTAGTTTTCTATCTCAGGATTATCATCCTCTATAGATTTTTCTGAAAATCGTCTCCATACCCGAGCCGTAATGGTACTATTCTTCCAAGAGGCCACTCCCATAAGGATAATGCGGTTCCAGCTGCGAGAGTGGGCAGCTTCCTTACCATTGGACTGGTGGTTGATGGACAGCCCCAGCATTTTTGAACTTGAAGTGTCCTGCAGAGGTTCATAGGGTAGGGTGAAGATAAGCTCTGGCTCATAGTTGATTTCCCTAAAAGGGCAGAGAGTTCTCCATTGTACATCTGCCAATAGGGCTTGTTGGGTAAAAGCAACCCTACATCCCCTTTTCCCAAAAAGCATCCTGCATAATCTTGGCTTTGAGGCTCACTTGGAACTTCATCTCCATATGTTGATAATCGCGACGCTCAGGTATAGGGCGGGTAGGGGTTTTGAGGCTTATAGGCTGCTCTATGGGACGGTCTGTGAAACGAAAAGGCATAGCGTACATGGGTTTTATACTCCAAGAAGCGAAGGTACCTCGCTGATCCCTCCTTGTCTAATTCCCATATCTTTGAGATGGTTTTTGTCCAAGTCGGCAGGCTCACTTCTTTTTACCTCGAGGTAAGGGGTCTCCTGTGATCGAAAGAGAGTCTGTCTGTGCTGCACTCACCAAGGGAAACAAGACAAAAATAGATAAGAAAATTTTTCATAAAAGGATTGTAAAAAAGAGACGCAAAAGGTACAGAAAATAATTGTATATTTGCGCTTTCAATCTTTTTATTCATGAAGAAAATAGTTTTATTAGCCTTTAGGGTCTGCTTTCCTCTGGCTATAGTATTGCACAAACCGATACTTCTGGTAGAGGGCTCTATCGTGCTACCCTGAGAAGAAAACCGCTCTAAAAGCATACCAAGCTCAAGGTGGATTTCAATTTTTTTCTAACCAGACCATGGGTGGGGAAGAATGGCTCACTGCCGCTCCCTTCTTCTATCCTACTGATAGCCTTGTCCTCGATGCTAAGGCTATGCTTATTCCAAGGTCGCCCTTGAGGAGAAAGGCAAACAGCAACCCCTTGTCTATAGCTATAAGGATGATCTCTTGCGTATCAAGCTCCCTAAGAAATACCAGAAGGGAGAAGCCTATACTGTGTATATAAAGTATACGGCACAGCCTGAAAAAGTGGCCAATAAGGGAACCTCTCTATTTCTGATACCAAAGGGCTCTACTTTATCAACCCTGAGGGTAAGCCAGAGGTTATCCTCGCCAGATATGGACACAAGGAGGCAGAGAGCTCCTCTTGCTGGTTTCCTACTATTGATAAGCCCAATCAGAAGACCACTCAAGAGATTGAGATGACTGTCCCTGATAGTTTTGTTACCCTTTCCAACGGGCTTTTGAAAAGTTCTGAGAAAAAAGGTAACCTACGTACAGACTATTGGGTGATGGACAAGCCTCATGCTCCTTATCTCTTCTTCATGGGAGCAGGTGAATTTGCTGTGGTGAAGGATACGCCTTGGCGAGGTAAAGTACCTGTGGAATATTATGTAGAGAAGGACTATGCACCCCTTGCCAAGAAACTCTTTGGCAATACTTCTGAAATGATATCCTTCTTCTCTGAGCGCTTTGGCTATGACTATCCTTGGGATAAGTATGCGCAAATCATTGTGCGTGAATTTGTTACAGGTGCTATGGAGAATACCACTGCGGTGAGCCACTCCGAAAGTGCTTACCAAAGCGAAGAAGCGCTTAATGACCAGAACTATTGGGAGTATATCATCGCTCATGAGCTGGCACACCACTGGTTTGGTGACCTCGCTACAGCTGAGAGCTGGGCAAACCTTACGGTCAATGAGTCTTTTGCTAACTATAGCGAATATCTTTGGATTGCTCACAAATATGGCAAAGATGCTGCCGACTACCACCTACGCAACAATACCCAACAGTACCACCAGCGTCCTGATGATTTTTAAGAAAGACTTGGTGCGTTTTAGCTATATTTCCACCGATGATATGTTCGATATGGTCTCCTATAACAAAGGGGAGCTATCCTACATATGCTTCGTCGCTATCTCGGGGATGAGGCTTTCTTTCAGGGGTTACAGACTATCTCAAGACTCATGCCTATGGCAATGGAGAAGCCCATCAGCTACGCCTATCCTTTGAGAAGATAAGTGGAAAAGACCTTAGCTGGTTCTTTAACCAATGGTACTTTGGCTATGGAAACCCTACTGTAAAGGTAGAAAAACACTATGATGCTACTAAGAAACAACTTACTGTAAAAATCACTCAGCTCCAAAGTGAAGACTTGTATTTTCAGTTTCCTTTGGATATTGATATCTACCAAGATAACAAGCCTATTCGCCATACAGTATGGGTGAATGCTCGTCAGGAAAAATGCCTTTACCTTTGCAGTGAGCAAAGCCCCTGCCTTAGTGAATATCAACCCAGAAGGGTGGTGGTGATGCAGGAACAATACCCTAAAACAATTAAGGAATACCTCTTCCAGATACAACATGCTCCTGAGCTTAAGAGCCGCTTAGAAGCTATTTCCTCCTTGGAAACAGGCAAGGGTAAAGAGGTGGTTTTTAGCAGCCCTACAAGATCCTTATTTCAAAAATACGCAAAGCTGCTTTGGAACTTCTGGAAGGTTATCAACTTACCAAAAAGGACTTAGCTCTGGTAGAAAATTGCAACCAAAGACCCTGAGAACCCTCGCCCGTGCTGCTGCTATCTGGGTCTTGAACGACCAAGAAGATAAGCGCTACACTCCTCTGTATGAAAAAGCACTTACCGTCCCTTCAGCAGCTATTAAAAATGCCGCTCTTAACGGAATTGCACGAACCAGCGAGCAGGGGCTAAACAATTCTTAGAAAAAGGCAAACCCTGCAGACCTGGAGGGTGATCAACTCTTAGGCTTAGTCAGTGTCATTACCAATCATAAGATGGAGAAATACCTCCCATCCCTGATGCCTTACCTTGTGAATTATCCCTTCTTTGAGGAAGATGAACCCCAAAAGATCTTCCGATTTCAAAAAGCCTATCTCTGGGCAATGAGCTTGGATAATACCCTCTCACAGAGCAAGTTCAGCAAGCCTTTAAAGGTTTTACCCAAGAGGAAAATGATTCCAAAACCAAACAAACCCTTTGGAAAGTTATAGACTTAGGCATTGACCAAAAGAAAAAAACTCTCTAATACGGCTTCTGTAAAGGAACAAATTCAAATGTTGGAAGAACTTAAGAGTAAGATAAAAGTAATTTTTTACTCATTAGTGATCAGTGGTCAGTTTTGGTCACTGGTCACTAATTAGTATATAAAAACTACCTCTGCTGGAGAGGTAGAAGAGAAAGATATATGGGTAGATCCACAGCTTGTAGAGATGATGAGAGAAGCCTTGCAGCGAGTGGATACTCTTTACAAAGGGAGGATTTGACCTATTCTTATATCTATAGTGATACATTACCTATTTCTGAAACGATAATCAAGGTAGGTAAGTTCTTTGACCAGCAGCCCTATGTAGTGGTCAATAGCACTTGGGAAGATAGATTGATAGAAGTATATAAGATAGAGCAAAATCACACCTTTAGGAAGAAATTTTCTTATATAATTCAACTCTAGTTGAAAAGTTCAGAAAATAAAAAGAGAGCAAATTCTCAGTTTGGTACTGCGACACCACCCTGAGGCGATTGGTATTACCCTCGACACACACGGTTGGGCTGAGGTAAATATGCTCATTAAGAATATGAAGCGTAAATTCCCAGTGTTCAGTCTTAAAAATATTGGAAGAAATTGTCGCTACCGATAACAAACAGCGGTATGCTTTTAGCGAGAATAACACAAAAATACGCGCTAATCAAGGGCATTCACTTGCCGTGGACTTAGAATTACAGCCACAAACACCTCCCAAATGTTTGTACCACGGCACTGCCAGCAGGTTCGTAGAGAGCATTCTCAAAAAGCGGACTCAAAAGCAAACCCGCCAACACGTACACCTCAGCATTGATATAGCAACCGCAACCAAAGTAGGTGCCCTGACACGGCAAGCCCGTCATCTTTAAAAGTAAATACAAAGGCAATGCACCAGGCAGGGTGTTTTTACCTCTCTGCCAATGGAGTTTGGCTTACCGATGAAGTACCGCCGAAGTTTTTAGACCCTAATCGTCAGTAATTAGTCTTTGAAGAAGATTAACCACACTAATAAGATTAGAAAACTTAAGACAGAGAAAGAGGGTTGTTATTGAGAGAGTTGAAACTCCTCTGTGAAATCAGAATAATCTTCAATCTTAAAAGCTCGTATATCTCTTACAGAAAGACAAAACCAATGGAGATTTTTTTAGACTTTGTATAGCCCGAAAAAGTACCTTTAGGTTTCCTTGGGTTGCATAGGTGCTTCCTTCTTTGATAGACTATAAAATCAGGACTTGAATAGTTAAACTTACCTGTAGTAAAGAAAATAATTCTGATAAATTTTTCGTACTTTTTGTCCTGTAATGTAGTGTATTTTTGTTTTACACTACAAAAACAATTGATTTTTAGAAATTTTTATTAAAAACATACTATTTTTTGTGCTTTTTCTGTAAAAATAACCTTTTTACAGAGCGTGTAAAACTTGAAACATTTTATTTTATATGGATATGCAAAATTATAAAATCACTGCTAAAAAGACCTTGTTGGGATCTTTTGTAACGGACAATAAGCATTTGTTTGTTTTCACAGGTCAATATTGGACTAAGATAGATGAAAATTTTAAAGTACTATGGCGTGCTCCAGAAAGAGGGATGCATAATGTTTCGATAAGAGGAGATAAGCTTATTTATATATCAAAAAGAAAAACTTACATTGCTATGCTCTTATTGATATGCAAAAACTATTTGAAATAGAACTTGAGGAGAATCTTGTCTTATAAGGCAAGAAGATAAGGATATATCAACTTGTTATGTAAAAAATAGGGAAACATGATCAGAAAATATTGAAAAATAGATATAAACAAGGGACAAATTGTACAACAAACTACTATTTCTCTATCTGAAAAAAATTATTAAAAGTCTTTAATAAAGGTATATTATCCTATCCGGAAGGAGGCGTGAAGAAATATGATAAAAGAAACATTTGATTTTGTCTGGGAATACTCCTATGAAGAGGATATTTCTACTGAAGATGAGCACCCTATTCGTAATTATTTTAGAGACGTTGAAAGTTTTTTTATAAAACTTATGAATATTTTGATGATTACATTATAATGCAATATTATGATTATCTGCTATATCTTAATAATGAAACAGGTGAAAAGATAACTTCTTTTGAGGGTGCAGGTGTCAGCCATAAAAGTATGGTAGACTTAGATATATTACCCAAAGAGTTGGGATGTAACCATCCTATCTTTATACTTTTTAAAAAAATGAAATCTTTTATGCTTGATTTTTAAAAGCAGAAATAGGGGGACATTAAACTTTTTCCAAGGTAAATATGATGATAAATTTCCTCCTATTATAACAGAAGAAGGCAATGAAATAACTTTTGAGGCAATAGAACTTTTGTTATCACAAAGGTAAATTTTATTGTAAGGCGGATGCTCCTAAGTTGTCTTATTTGCTTATTTTTGATGGCGAAAAAAGACTATTATGAGGCGGTTATCCTCTAAATACAGGTTATTACAAACCTATTTGTGCTTTTTAATTATGCCTTTATTAATGATAAAATTTTTATAAGTGCCCCTGCTGAAGGAATGATGTTTTAGGATAGAAATGAAATAATACCCCCTATTGAAAAAGGCTGCCCTGAAAAAAAGGCGATTTACAAATCGCCCCTACAACAGGATCTAAAAAAACAACTGTTTTTAGACTTTGGACAACTTCTCTTTCTTTCATAAGGTGGATTTTACCAGTTCTAAAGTCTGATTTTTTTATCGTTAAATATCTACCCTTCCTTTTTAAGGATTCTATTTGGAAAAATATTAAGCAGACCTTGATAACCTTAATAGGAAATATTTAGGCTATAGAGATTAATAAAAATTACTATGCAAACAGAAATCATTTGGAAAACAACACTGAAAAAAACGGTATTTTTTTGGGAGTCTTACCCTCCACTTGCCGACCCCTTTAATCCCGATCATTTTTATGTGGCTGATGGTTGGGGTTCCATGTATGCCTCTATGCGATTACACAAGTTCTCCTTCTCTACTGGTAAAGAAGTAGCCAATGTGTTGATACGCAACAGTGTGCGCTGTATGTATTTCAGCACAGATGGGCAATATATATTTGCTATTACTGATAATAAAATATTCCAACTCAGTCGAGAGACTTTGGCAGTAGTCAAAAAACACGAAAAAGGCATACCTAAGTTTTCTGATTATGTAGCCTCCAATGACCAAGACACTCTTATACTAATGAATTTCAACAGTATAACTGTTACCGCTTACAACTATATAGAAGAAAGTGCAAAGAAAAAGAGAATCAAGGAGAGGGGTGTGCCTTGATAGCACGAGAAAAAGCAGACACTTACCTCATAGCTTCTGACCAAAATGGGGTAATACAGCGTTATGACACTACAACAAACAAAATAGAACTCCTTTTTAAAACAGACAGCTTTCATTCCGTTTGCCAAGATAGTAAGGGCAATTGGTATTTCCATTTGGGGCAGTATATTCCACCAAGGAGCAATACTACAGGGGTTATGAAGCCATTGTACATCATACGAGTACTGAAAACAGATGGTTCTCAAAAGGACTATCCTCTGGGGCTACCTTTTAAAAAACCTATACAACTTTCGGCAGATGAGCAATCACTCTTTTTAAGCAATGACCACAATCTATGGAAGTTCTCTTTGCAAGAAGAAAGAATAACAGATACAACTGTAATCTCAGGAGGCGAGAAACTCATTCATTTCTTTTGAAAAACAGCAGTTTTTACTATGTGTAGAAGCTGATAGTGATTATAAAAAAATTGGTGGGGCGTAGCCTTCAACAGTAACAATTTATTACCCAAAGTCAGACACTAATGGTTATTTTAGTATGAAATTATTCAAGCAAAAAAACGTGGCAGTTTGAAACCTCGGGAGTAGAAGGCGAGGTAAAACTCTTTGGCGTAAATATATTTGACTACCAGTGGCAAGAAACAGGGAGAATATGTAAAAAGTAACAGACCCTCTCTACCACACCGAAAGGTCTTTTTGCCTTTATAAAGTAGTGATAAACGGCGAGATACACAGCTTTGTAGCAGGTGAGTTTAGCAATATGATATGGGGCTTTTATTTATTGAAATATTAAAAATAGCTATTAGTCCTTAGCCATTAGTGACTACCTAACAACTAAGGACTCAAGTTAGCTTTCCCAAGCAATAGAACTAAAAGCTGCCGTCTAAGTTAAAAACGAACAGCAAGAATCTCGTCACTTTGGTCAGGGTCTATCATATAATCGACAATAATTTCTTCCTTTGAAATACAGTACCAAAAGCCCCACATTATTAATTTTTCATAGCTGTCACAAAATCATCAATAGAGGTAGGTACCTCTAACTCTAATTCGTCTATATGAAAATCTATATACTCGCTATCTTGTTCTAAATAGCTTTTTGAGCGCTTTGCGTGCCTGTTGGTCTCTTTCAGGGAAGTGCTTGATAAATTGCTCAAACAAATCCAATCTTTCCTTGCTAATTTCCTCTTTTTAGCCAACCAAAGACTAAACTCAACAGGGTCGTTTAATTCTTGAAAGTTACTTTTTGTTCCCCATAACACATCTGGGTCAAAATCTTCTTGTATAACACTGGTATCAAGAGTGCCAAAAATAAAGGGTGTGTAATAGATGCCATAATGATATTTTTATTTACCTTTGCAAAGATAAAACAAAAATGAAATACAATTAAGAATATGACTGAAGTAGAAAAAAATATATCAAAAACTATACAATCTCACGCCCAAGGACTGCAAAGGCTTCTCGGAAGCACAGTTGTTAAAAGCTGAAAAACGCTTACACATCACCTTGCCTGAGGAGTTCCGAGCCTATTACCTACAATTAGGGGGCAACCAAAAGTGTAAACCAATCCTATAACTCGTTGGCTACACCTCAGCAATTGTATTTTTGCAGACGATTACTTATGCTTTTTGCGAAGAAAACCAAGGAGTGGTAATGTGGGCAATCCGCAAAAGAAGATTTAAACAAGCCCAATCCGCCCGTTTGGGGAAATTACGGCTCAGAAACCGACCCAGATTGGGTATTAGAAACTCAAACACTCTCCGACTTTTTGGCTGTACATAGCTATTTACAACGGTGTGATGGGAGGCTTGCGTTACAATGCTAATGCAATGGGCGGTTGGAAAAATGGAAGACTTTGAAGTACCCACAGGAGCAGTTGCCCATATAGAAAAAAACAATATACCGAACTCACCTCTCTCAGTTGGGAAGGACAACGCACCTTTACCGATACCGATTTTCAAATAGTCATTACCCTTGCCATACATCGAGACTCAAACCAGAGCCACTGCTATTTTTTACAGGTAGCACTCAACAAAAAGTTATTTGATATTCTTTTTAGACGCTATGGAAAACTTTGACTTAGAATGGGATTACACTTCCTATGATGATGAGTCGTAGCACGACAGGCAATTAGAAATTTTGGTAAAGTTAAAATTATATAGCTACTAAATTAACTCAAATTAACAATATGACCGAAGCAGTAGCAAAACACATCAAAAACTCCAACGACTGGATAAAAAGACGAACTGGAGGTAGAACATCTCCTGAAAGTTCTCAAAACTCCAAACAAAGAATACATTGCTCCGCTACGAGAAATGGCAGAACAGTGGAAAAACGATCCGCCGCCGCAGGAAGGAGTTCTTTTTCGTACCTTATGCTGAATGGGTAGAAGCGATATGTATTTATCTTGAAGAAGGCACACAAGGACTTATAAAAATCCTTAATGAGCAAAAAGAATTGTTCAGTATTGCTTTTTGGAGTGTTAGAAGAAATACCTGTCAGTGAGGCTTTTACTGCCTTTTTAGAAATTGCTAAAACTTTTTCTACTGGAATTACCGATGAGCAGGAGGATTTCATAAAAATATGCTTATTCGCTTTGTTGTATATCACACCAGCTCAAAGGCGAGAAAGCAAGTGAAGACCTTCACGAGGCTTTTGTGCCTATTTTAAAAGCAAATCATCAGCTTGCACAATCAAAAAGAACGAAAACGATAATGTGCAGTGCTGCTGTTTGTTTTCAGGCGTTTGGAGATAAGAGCGATATACTCCCTACCTCAAAGCACTCCCCTTTTACAGAAGCCTATTACAAAAAAACACAGGAAAAACTATTGCCAAAAAGAATAGAGAAGAAATATGCTTAGTTTTTACACAAGAAGATAGAAGCCCTACACTGCCGGCATTACTGCTGAGTTGCACCCTGCTCAACCCCAGCTAATGAGCCTTGACGAGGTACTGCAAAACAAGTTTGCCCTTCTGAATGACTATCCACAAATGGGGTTTTACTTTATCCGCTTTCCCGATGAGCTTATACCTATGCAACAGCAAGGCAACATTTCAGTGTTTTGGAAAATGTTGTTATGGTTATTTTGCACTGAACGACAAGGGAATGTATACTTACTCTCTACCAATAACGATTATACCGATGCCTCTGTGGTGTGGGTGAATCATTCGCTGGACGAGTTTATCAAAAGTTATAGTCGCTTGTTAGCAGGGGTATTTCAGCTCAAAGGTAGTGATACATCTACCCAAGAAAAAAACTTTTTGCAGTACTCGATAAAGTCGCCGAGCAGGTAACCGAGGCTATTCGTGAACTTCATCCTAAATTATTAGAGGAAGGAAGCCTTTGGAGTCAATTTATTTATATGATAGAAGACGGCTGGTTTTCTACCGCTTACCACGAAATATTCTATATCAAAGAAGGAAGGAGAAGTCTATAATAATTTGACAATTTGTTAATTAAAAATATCCCTATGCAAAAATACAAGGAACTATTTCCATCCGCAGAAGACTACCATCGCTATATAGAGCAATTGGAAAAGAAAATAAGCACTTTTTGCCACTTCGTATATGAGCAATGCCAAATGGCGCAAGCTATTTACGGCTATCATCGCTCATAAAAATCTTATCAAAGCAGTGCGAAATATAGGATTTCTTTGGCTGTTGTGTGAACGAAATCGCTTGGCAGCAAAGTAGGCAATGACAGTGCCTTGTACATTCAAGAAGATTATATTTCGGAAAAATATTACCACTGGTGAACACCCTACTTATTACCGCGAAATTGAATATATAGAGTTCAAAGCGCGCTGGCAAAAAGGCATATATTGGCAAGTTAGTTTCTCCCATTTACGAGACACAAGACCTCAACGCTATCGAAACCTTGCTCCACAGCATAGGGTCAGTTTCAGTTATTAAAAACAGAAGAGAGTTTGAGGGTATTGGGGTATGGTAATTAAAATTACAGCCAACGGCGTACTTTCAGGCAATAGTTTTTCATATTCTTTGCCAAATTTCAGTCTGAGCGCGCTCTTCTGGAATGATTTGGAAGCGTGTCATATAGACTATAAATAGCGGTATCCCTATCAAGTTAAAAGATAAGAGAGCCATATCGCCCAAGCGAGCAAACAGCAAGCAAGCCTACGTACATTGGGTTACGGCTCAACTGGTATACCCCTCTTGAAACAAAAATGAGTAGCCTGCGATGGTTCAAGAGGATTGATAGTAGTGCGGACTTTGTAAAACTCCAAAGACTAGCTAATCCAACTCCTATACCTATCCCTGCAACAGCTATAGCCACTACAGGCAAGTGAGGCAATATGCCAAAAGGCAACAAACGAGCAAGCACCCACATTATCAAAGCACAGATAAACCATACTGCAGCAGGTGGAATTTTAAGTTCTAAATTCTTCATTTATAAATCTCTATACTGATTTTTCATTGCAAAAATAGTAATATTTTCACAAATTATTAGTACCTTTGTAGCATATTTTTGAATTAAAATGAATACACTAAGAAAAAGAACTACGCCCCTGATTTTTGCAACAGCAGAAAAGCTGTACCCACTTATACTAAAAACGCTTACAAGACTACGAAGCCTTTTGGGATGCCCAAAGTGAAGATACTCCCGAAGAAGTATTTGACAAAGAATACAAGGCAATGGAGCAATACCTCGGTGAGCTTACGGGCAAAGACCTTTCCGATATTTGGCTATGGGAATGGTGGGAAGGCAATGGTATTGAGGTTTTTGCCTTTGATTTGGCAATGCCCGACCCTGTAAAACACAACGACCTCACTCGTGAAGATATCGCTGCTTTTGTACGTATCATCATAGACAATGAATTTGAGTGTGAAAACGACTTTCAGGAGGAGTTTATGCCTTATATGTTCTACACACATCAATACTTTTATAAGTTTTTAGCACTCAACTGTCCGCACTTCGACCCTTCTGTATTCAATACCACCAAAGATAAAAAAGGCAAGTATCACGAGCCTACTGTGGAGGAGGTAATGGAGAAAATATGAAATAGATGTCAGGTATCAGGTGTTAGGGGATAGAATTGATAATTAATCTTAAAATCTATACAAATGGAACTAAATCGTATCAAAGGAAAAATCGCTTTTATCTCGGGTGCCAGTAGCGGGATAGGGAAAGCCGTAGCTGAAAAATTGGCGCAAATGGGCGCAAACCTTATTCTCTGTCGCACGAAGAGCAGATGTTTTTAGCTGAACTGAAAGCTAAAATAGAAAAAGAACAGGCTGTGGAGGTCATCACTTTAGCTTTCGACGAGAAACTATCAAGAGGTGGCCAAAAGCATTCAGTCCTTACCTGAAAAATGGCGACAAATTGATATGCTCATCAACAATGCGGGCTTGGCCATAGGGGCTACAACCCCTTCACACCTACACTATGGAGGATGCCGACCAAATGATTGATACCAACATCAAAGGCTTTACCTATATCGCCAATAGTGTGATTCCGCTCATGCTCGCCACCGACAAGGTAGGTACCATTGTAAACATTGGGTCAGTGGCGGAAATAGCCTATCCCAATGGCGGTATTTATTGTGCGACCAAGTTTGCCGTAAAAGCCCTTAGCGATGCAATGCGCATAGAACTAATGGATAAAAAGATAAAAAGTAACGACCGTAAAACCAGGCTTGGTAGAGACCAATTTCAGTAAGGTGCGTTTCAAAGGCGACCAGCAGAAAGCGGATAATGTATACAAAGGCATCACGCCCCTATATGCCGAAGATATCGCTGATACTATCGCCTATATCGTCAATCTACCTGATAAAATTCAAATTACTGATATTACCGTCACCCCACTCCACCAAGCCGATGCCTTGCATGTATATAAAGAAGTATAGCTTGTTAATCTCCTCCTATGTTAAAAAAACCTTAGAACAACAATACCAATTTCAATATCCTGAACTATATCATCGGCTCTATGCCGACCAAATGCTCGATATAGGGCGAATATGCTTCGCATTGGAGTAAAAGAAGTATATCCCCGCTTGAAAAACCACCCACCACTCTTTTTGTACAGTGGTGAGTTTGAGTTGATACCACTTGCTAATATTGCCGAAACTATCGAAGAACTCAATGGCGAGGACAGTTGGTTCAGCATCAACCCCGATTACCTTTTTATTCCATTCGGACAAACGGGCGGCGGTGATTATTATTGCTTTTTGTACAACCAAAACGCTCTATCGCTGGCGCGAGCTTGTAGCTCGTGCCCAATAGTACTCTTGTATCACGACTCGGACGAGGCTGAGCTATTGGCAAACACCCTCGAAGACTTCTTTTTCTATGAGATGCTCAACTCGGTGAACGATATATACGAGGGGTCGCTCGTACGCAGTGAAGGTGATTTCTACGAAAATATCACTCGCCTACTACAAAGTCACTTGCCTTTATATAACCAACGAGGCGCAACGACAAGTATTACAAGAAGTTTATAGCCGAAAACTCACCAATTTCACACGTGTGTTGCCACGTTCTACCCAAACCTATCAAGGATTATTATCTGATGAAGAATTGAGCAACTTCTGCAGCAATATATTCCCATAACAGGCGAAAAAGACCTTTGTATATACAACTGAAAATGAGATAGAAAGCACCCTTCGCGATATATAGACGGAACGCTCTATGTAAGGGTAAGTCCTATCCCTGCCAAAAATGACAAAGTGTATGATGCCCTCAAAGCACTGAATTGGCGACAAAACAAAAGCCGTTACCGACCGCTTAGAGTACAGCAAGAAAAATGCAATTGTACTACAACGACCAGTATGGCGTTCCGTGGAAGAGTATATTTTAGGTGCTTTCAAAAGAGCGTATTGAGGCGCTGAAGAAATTCCCCAATGTAACCGTAACTTTTGAAGAAGCAAACAATGACTAAACAAGAAAAAGATTTCAGCGACCTCTCTCAAAAACTCCTCACCACTACCGATGGCAGTGAGTATCACGAATTGGTAAGAAAAATAGTGAAGAAGTACAGCGAGAAAATGCATCAAGAAACCTTACAAACCTTAGTACGAGCAGTAAAAAGAAAGCAAAATCACCCACGCTCGCAACTTTGTCATCGCACGTATCTCGGAACTTGTAACCGAAAACGACACCGAGCTCGCGCCTTTTCTTCTACGAAATGATAACCAAAGGTTTACCCTATTGGGCTTTTTAGCGGACTGCTGAAAGTAGAAGGCGACAAGTGCTATTCTTTTTGGTAGACTACTTGCAAAAAGGAGGATAGCAAAGAGAATAAAGGAAGCGCTATCATTGCCTTAGCCGAGCATAGTGGACAGCTTTTTAATAACGACCTCCCTCCGACCCTGCTTATTGGAAAGCCTTGCCTATGGAAAAAGTACTTGAATGGCAGGCACAAGGCTACCCAAGAAAACAAGCACAAAACGACTTTCCGTTTTTAGCTCAAAACCCACAAAACCGACTTAGAAAAGGTAATGGCTAAAAATAGAGCAGGTTTTAGCAAAGGAGAGGGAGTTTTGGCACGTAAAATCATATCAATACAACCGCGCTATTTTGGAAGTACCTGAAAAGCAAGTTATCGACGAGATTAAAGCGCATTGGCAGCTGCCCGCTGTCTACCTCACTTTCTTAGAACGCTTTTCGCCTGCTGATGATGCTTTCCTCAAGGGCATCAATCTGTATGGTGCTAATACTTTAATAAAGCGCCAATGCGGTTATGCTTTCAGTAGCCCCTGATGAAGCACTTTTTCCTGACTGGAATGCCCATTGGCTCGTAATCGCCGATAAAGATGCCGACCCCTATATACTCGACCTTTCCAAAAGTGACGGCAACGATGCGCCTATCTACAAAGCTCCCCACGGTGCAGGTGAGTGGAAATGGCGCAAAGTCTCGGGAAGTTTCTTAGAGTTCTTAGAAAAATTGTAGGAAGGACGTTTTTGGAGAGAAGGTAATTTTTCATATTATTAAAAAGATAAAAATTGTCTTTTTCTTGGAATACAAAAAGAAATGATGTATCTTTGCACCTTGAAAATAGAACTATGGAAGAAGAGAAAATATTATTTGTCATAACAGTAGCTGATGTACAACATTGGGCAGAAGAAAAATTAGGAAGGCGGCTTACCTATGAAGAACTGCAAATAGCAAAAGATAAATTGGAATGGGGCTTGTCAGAAGACATTGATATGGGTATAGTGCTATTTTTGAAGAGATGAAATAAATCAGAAAATATAACAACCTATAAAAATAATTAAGAATGTTAATAATAAAAATCTCCACGCAGGTGTGGATGGTAAAGAAACTCTAAGGGATTGACTTAGAAATAAAAAGCAGGTGAAGTACACGCCATTATGGGGCCTAACGGAGCCGGAAAATCGACCCCTATCTTCGGTGATTGCAGGCAACGAAAACTTGAGGTAACCGAGGGGGATATTCTCCTTAACGGGGAGAGTCTCTAGAAGATGCTCCTGAAGAGCGTGCTCATAAGGGATATTTATGTCATTCCAGTATCCCGTCGAAATCCCTGGGATATCGGTAACCAACTTCATCAAAACAGCCATCAATGAGAGTCGAAGGCACAAGGACTTCCCTGATATGCCCGCTGCCGAACTCCTCAAAAATACGCGAAAAAGCAGCTCTTCTTGAAATAAACCCCGATTTCCTCTCGCTCCCTCAACCAAGGATTCTCTGGAGGTGAGAAGAAACGCAACGAGATTTTTCCAAATGGCTATGCTCGAACCTAAAGTCGCTATCCTCGACGAAAACCGACTCAGGTCTTGATATCGATGCCCTCCGCATTGTCGCTAATGGCGTGAACAAACTCAAAAACGAAAACAATGCCGTGCTCGTTATCACCCACTACCAACGCCTCTTAGACTACATCGTCCCCGATTATGTACACGTGCTTTTCCGATGGTAAAATCGTAAAAACAGGCGACAAAAACCTCGCCTTAGAATTGGAAGCTAAAGGTTGTGATTGGCTGAAAGGATAATGGTTAATTATTAATTATTAATTATTAATTACGGTTATGCTCATTGAAAAATACACAGAAACCTTTAACAAACCCATTGTTGCCAGAAGCGTTTCAGTTCTTAAAGAGAAAAGACCTCTTTGCTATCAACTATGAGCATCAGCAAATAGGGCGTATGCAATGAGTCAGAAGGATTTTTGCTCTACACTTTTGAAAAAGAACTACTTTGGGAAATAAATAAACCTATTGTTGGGGCTTTATTAGCGATAGATCGCCAGCAAATTTGGCATTGCCGAGCGTCACGATGCCCAGCACATCACCGTATGGGTGTATGACCTGCAAGGAAGGTATTGGCATCTATACCTATGGATGACGAAATCTACGATGCTAATATAGAGCTGAAAGCATTACCTAACAACAAGGTGGTCATCACTTTCTATGGCGGACAGGACGGTTGTATGAGCTATCTGCTATCTTTTGAAAAACGAAAAACTAAAAAGTAGCCAAAACAATTGCCTAACGATGTAGATTTCTGCTGTATGCTCAGTGAAAAAGAAGCGGTATTCACCAATCTCTACGAGGCTGAGCTTTATATAATGAGTTATCCATTGCTAAAAACGCTCAAAAACACCATTTCTCCGAGGATTGAGGGAGCTGTAGCACAACCTTTCAAAGGTGACAAAATACTGATTACCGATATGTATTGTAACCGGCATTACATTTTTTGATGTCAGTACCCTCACAGTGGAAGACGAAATCATTTTCAAAGGTTTTGAACCTTATAAAGATGAAGTGGAAGAGTTTTTAGTAAGCGATATCGACGAACTCCACTACCACAACGGTCAGCTGATAGCCTCCTATATGGAAGTAGATAGCAATCGTAACGCCATATACCATTGGCTCATTAGCAAATTAGAAAATTAGCCAATGGTTCATTAGCAAATTGACAGCCCGTGCGGCTCGCACTAAAAAGATTAAGAAGATGAATTTAAAAGAAAAATGGGTTACAGCCTTCGAGGCGTTCCCACATAAAGACGATATATTAAAAAAACATTCGCAAAGAAGCCCTTAGTTTCTTTGCCGAAAAAGGTTTTCCCTCATAAGAAAGTAGAAGCGTGGAAATACACTTCACTCTCTGACCTCCAAGCTACTGATTACAGCTTGTGGCAACCTATTCACAATAAAAACAACCCTCTCCTGAAGTGTTATACAAGTACGCTATCGCGGATTGTTATCAGCTTGTGTTTGTAAACGGCTATTACTGCCCCTGAAATGTCGAGCAAAGAGATTGCAGGCGCTACCATTACGCCTCTATTAGAAGCACTACACAAGGGCGGAGAAGCCTTTATCAAAAAATACTTCAACACCAATACTGAAAAAGGCGATGTGTTCACAGCTCTCAACACAGCTTTTGCCTCAGAAGGTGTATATATAGAAGTGCCTAAAGGAAAAATAGTAGAAAAACCTATACAGTTGTTGTATTTCAACGGTAGAAGAGAAACCACTTGCTACCAACCGCGCAATATTATTGCAGTGGGAGAGAATGCACAGCTCAAAGTCATTGAAGTACACCAAAACTTATCGTATACAGCTACGGCAATCCTTACCAATGCAGTAACCGAGGCTTTTGTAGCCAAAGAGGCTTTCCTCGATTATTACAAATTGCAAAACGATAGTCTTACCGCTTCCCTTATCGATAACACCTATATTTCTCGCAAGAAGCAAACTAGCCACGCCAGCGTACATACCTTCTCATTTGGGGGCACACTCACTCGCAACAACCTCAATTTCTATCACCAAGGCGAGCATTTAGAATCTACCTCAAAGGGTTGAGCATTCTCAAAGGCACACACACACCGACCATTATACGCTGGTGAACCACGCCCAGCCTAATTGCGAGAGTCATCAGGATTATAAGAGTATCGTAAGCGATGAAGCCACCAATGTGTTCAATGGTAAGATAATGGTAGAGCAAATCGCCCAGAAAACGAATGCTTATCAGCAGAACGACAACATCCTCCTCTCCGATAAGGCAACAGTATACACCAAGCCTCAGCTCGAAATCTTCGCTGATGATGTGAAGTGCTCACATGGCTGTACCTGTAGGTTCTCTTAGCCCTGACTCTTTATTCTATTTGCAAACACGTGGAATAGGCAAAAAGAAGCGGCTGCCCTACTCACTTATGCTTTTGCTAACACTGTGTTAGAAAGCGTAAAAATCCCTGCTCTTTCAGCCTATATCAATCAGATTATTGCTGAAAAATTGGGAGTAACTGTAGATTTCTAATTAATGAGATATAGTTACCTTTTCTCACAAAGATATTTCTATTTCTTTGTTGCTAATAGGAATACGTAAGGACAGAGGGAGGATATTTGGCAAGAGCAATCTCCTGTTCTATTCTTAGAAAAGTAGAGAAGAGCAAGGAGATATTCCTATCTTCACCTCTTGCATACTTGCACAATGGGTGCATTATCTTCATGGGGAGACCAGTGCTTCTTATGAAAATACCTAAGGGGAGCGACCAGCTCCCTCATCCTATTTGTACCCCTAACGATATAGCAGTACATTTGAGTACTTTTCACAAGGGGCTTCCTATATCGTACCTGAAGATGTTTTTGGATAAGTATGGGCGTGCGCTTGTGGGCAGGCCTGACAATTGTCAATTTGTAATCCCTAAGGAACAAATGGATTGTCTTTTGGAAGAAGCAAAGGAAATGTTTCTTATATAGAAGCAGTTTTAGGGGTACCTCATGGACATTGGGCAGGAAGGAGACTCTCTCGGATAGATATTCCTCACCCAGAGAATTTTCACCTGAGAATGCCTTCGGGTAATGAGCAGGGGTTAGTGATCTTTGGCTACCAGGGGATATTTGTGGCAGGCTATCGGGAGGCAATCATTAGCCAAGTCCCCCAAGCGAGCCTATGTGGAAACGAGGATAATGTTCATCATAGTAAATAATGAGTAATGACTAATACTATATTAGTCATTACTCATTAGTTTATTGATCATTGAGAATTAGTTCTTTGCTTTTTCAAATTTCTGAGCCACTACATCCCAGTTGATTACATTGAAGAAGGCATCAATGTATTTAGGGCGTTGGTTCTGATAGCTGAGGGTAGTAAGCATGTTCCCATACATCCAAGGCAAGATAGGAGTTCCTTTATAGGCATATTAGGCATGAGAGGGTTGGTCTTGGTTAGGGTGTCTCCTAGTGCAACTGCCATCTTGCTCTACTACAAGCCATGCCCAGCCTGAACCAAACTGCTTAGCTGCAGCATCTGCAAATTGGTTTTTGAAATTCTCCAAAGAACCGAAATCAGCATTGATTTGTGCCAATAGAGCTCCTTTTGGGAGTGGTCTTTTAGGAGTCATCACTTCCCAGAAAGAGTATGGTTATAGTAACTCAGCATTGGTGCGTACAGCCTTGCATGTTCAAGTCCATCCTGCAAGAATCTCCTCTATAGTCTGGTTCTCAAGGGCGGTGCCAGCAATAGCCTTGTTTAGGGTTGTTAGTATATCCTGGCAATGCTTAGAATAGTGGACAGACATAGTGCGCCCATCTATATAAGGTTCTAAGTCACTATATCCATAAGCAAGACCCGAAAGCTGGAACTCACTTTGTGCTTTTTACTCGTTGGGATTACCCCAATTTTCTTTTGCAACATTTTGCTTTACAGTCTCTGTTGCTGGATCTAGTGCGGTCTTAGGGCAATTACAAGAAGCAACTCACTGCCAAGATCCCTTGTAGAATGAATCTTTTTCATAGGTTTTATCTGTTAAGAGGGGAAAAACTGTTTAGAAGGGTTAGAAGAATGGTCAGTGCAAAGGTACAAAATAAAGTAACACTATTTGTTTTAACTTTTATTTGGCTTTTGTTGGTTAGTCTTCAAAAATATACTTATCTTTTGCGTCCTTTTTGTCTGTGATTGGTAGTAGTAGGAAAGAGGTTTGTGATTAGGTTTTATTCTTCACACGCTATTACTCACAGTACTCAGCTGTGGACACTCGCTGGCTTTTTACTCATAGTTTGCTCACGCGACTTTATTTATTATCTATGAAAGTCATTATCTATCAGGCTTTGGTCAGGCTTTTTGGCAATATATCTACTGATAATATTCCTCATGGAACCAAGGAAAAGAGAACGGCGGGGAAGTTTTTCCGACTTTACTGATGCTGCCCTACTTTACAGGGATAAAGTGAGTTGGGAACAACTCATATTTGGCTTACAGGGTGCTACATCATGCCTTGGTGAGCGACTATACGTTATAGTTGCTCGCGACAATCCCTATTTGGTCACGGGGCGAGCAGGATCTCCCTATGGCAGTGAAGGATTACTACAAGTGAATCCAGACTTGGCGGAGAATCGCAGACAAGCGTTTGCAGGAGTTTGTCGCTCTGGTGGAGCGTATCCATCGGCAGGGGATGAAGGTCATTATAGACATAATCCCCTGCAACCATGTGGCTCGCCACATCACTTACCTCCAAGCGGGAAGGGATTAAAGATTTTGGAGAAGAAGATGATACTACAGTAGGATATAGGCGATAATAACTTCTATTATAATGTGGGAGAATCCTTTCAACTGCCAGAATTTCTTTAGGATACACTCCTACCATTCCCTACACTTCCTATCAGGAGTATCCCGCCAAGTGGACAGGGAATAGTCGTAGTAGTGCCCCTGCTCTTACCGATTGGTATGAGACCGTAAAGCTCAACTATGGAGTAAGCCCTGAAGGAGAAAAAGGACTTCGATACCCTGCCCCAGAGTTTTGCTCGAGTGGGATTGGGGCTCATTATGCCTTTTGGCGTAGCCGTGTAGTGCCCCAATACTTGGATAAAGTTCAAGGATATTGTCTCTTTCTGGATTAGCCTTGGGGTGGATGGCTTTTGCTATGATATGGCACAGATGGTGCCAGTGGAGTTCTTCAGTTATCTCAATTCCTTTATCAAGACACAAAAAGCCTCGATAGCTTTCTCATGGCTGAGATTTACGAAGTTAGCCTGCTATCAGGAGTACACACATGGGAAAGATGGATGCCTCATCATAAGGTGGGGCTCTATGATACCCTGAGAGTATATTATCTGTTGCGGACATTCGTCCGACAGGATTGATTTTGTCCAAGAACCTCTTCGCGATATTGTCTCACAGATGCTTCACTTCTGAGAATCATGATGAGCAACGCATCGCCAGTGAGGGCTTTGCTAGAGGCGCGTCATGGGCTACCTGCGCATGACACTCACAGCTCACTTGAGTGAGGCAGCAGTAACGCTTTTATTTTGGCAAGAAGTAGGCGAACCAGCTCGAGAGCATGCAGGATTTGCTGCGCCTACTCGTACTTCTATTTTGATTACATAGGGTGCCCGCTCATCAGGATGGGTCAATGGCAAGCGCTATGATGGCGGAGGGCTTACTCTCGAACAGGCTTCCCTAAGGGATTTCTATTGTCGCCTGTTACGCTTACCTATAAAAAGGGAATTTCCAAAATATACATAGATATAATCGAGAACATACTCTCTTATAGATGATAAGGTATAGTAGCTTTTGTGCGGGAAGAAAAACAGCGAAATGGATTATTATATAGTTAATTTCAGTAGGGAAGATACTTTCGGCTTTGACCGCCAGATCCTCCTGCTAGCTTAGGGCGCATTGGCTACTCTCCGATGGTGTTTACCACTGAAAGATCGACTCATGGAGAGAAACAGACCCAACTCTTTACCATGGAGGGCAAGCGCATACGTGTGTGGATATAGCTCCCTTTCGGGAGTCCCTCATTTTCTGTTTGGAGAAATGACCAGATGGTAATTTTCAGGTCATATACAGCTAGATTCGTCCAAAAACGTATCTTTTGTGACAAAAACATATTCTGATGAATTTAGAACATATTGCACAGATTTCTTTTTAAGCTTTTTGGATTATTGATATTATAGAGGCTTCCTATTTTCATCAGTCTGATGAATCGTTTTGGGAAGATACAGAACAGAGAAAGCTGCCTTGGCGTCAGCCTGTTTGATGATTATTTTTCTTTTTGCAGGAGAAGTTATGCTTCGCTTTTTGGATATTCCCCTGAAAGTCTTTGCTGTAGCAGGGGCTTTTATCCTTTTCATCATTGCGGTGGAGATGATCCTTGGGGTCAGTTTTCATAAAATGGGCTAGCAATGATTTCTGATAGTTCCTATAGCATTCCCACTTTCGTAGGGACCTGGGCATTACCACGATTCTATCTTTTGGCACTTTCTTATTCTTCTGTGGATATTGTTATTTCTATCCTTATCAATGTAGCTATTGGCTTATATAGTTATCAAGCACTCGTCGAAGAATCAATGATTGGATGGGGCAAACAGGAATTGTTATCGCCAATAAGATAGCAGGGGTCATTCTTTTTGGCACTTTCTATCAAGATGTTTGCAGATAACTGGAAGACAATATTTGAATATAGGTGTTTTCCTCCCCAGAAGAAAAATGCCTATATGCTAATAGTCGTATCTTGAATCCTAAGAAAATATAAATACAGCAATTAATTGTTTTTCAATTAATTACGCTTATTTAGTAGCGGGACTGGACTCGAACCAGTGACCTCGGGTTATGAGCCCGACGAGCTGCCTACCGCTCTACCCCGCGATTTACGGGTGCAAAGGTACGACCTTTTTAATTACCCAAATATAATATTTTTGATAAATTTTATTCATTGAAAAACAGGTTTTTATAGCAAAAATTCACTATAAAAACCTGTTTCTGTATAAAGATATGTTACTCTACCGTTACCGATTTGGCCAAAGTTACGCGGCTGATCTACGTTGCAACCACGCATAGTAGCGATGTGGTAAGAGAGCAATTGCAGTGGGATAACACTTAGAATAGGAGAGATATCTCATCTACTACAGGAATTCTCAAGGCATGATCAGCAAGACTACTCCATCTGGATATCATTCTCTCGTTACTACAGCAATGATTTTTCCTTTTTGCTTTTGATTTCTGTGCATTGAGACTACTTTTTCATAATGTCCTTTAGGAAGGAGCCAAGAAAATTACAGGCAATTCTCATCTCATTAGGCAATAGGGCCGTGCTTCATCTCTGCGGCTGGATACCCTTCTGCATGGATGTAGAGATTTCTTTCAGCTTTAAAGCTCCTTCCAAGGCTACAGGGAAGTTGCAGCCACGCCCCAAATAGATACAGTTGGACACATCCTTGTACCTTGGGCTATTTCTATAACCTTATCCTTGGTCATTTGCGATAGTTTTAGCTACCAAATCTGGCACTAAAGGCAAGGTTCTGGCATAGCTTCTTATAGGTCGCGTGATCTGTGGTTCCCTCTTGTGTCCTAAGTGGAGGGCTAAGAGGGTTAGTGCAGTGTAGCTGAGTGGTGAAGGCCTTTGGTGGAGGCAACCCCATCTCTGGTCCAGCGTGGTATAGGTTCCTGAGTCGGTAAGGCGAGCGATGGACGAACCTACGACATTACAGATACCATGGATGAAGGCACCACGCTTTTGGCCACTCAAGGCTGCCAAGGTATCGGCAGTTTCTCCTGATTGGGACATAGCAATCACTACATCCGAAGGATTAATCACTAGCTGTGGTAGCGGAACCGGAAGCTACCTACTCCACGGGACACGTGCCAGTTCCTCAAAGAGGTATTCTCCTACCAATCCAGCATGCCAAGAGGTACCACAGGCTACGATAACAATACGGTCTGCACCAAGAACCGTTTGAGGTTGTTATTGATTCCGATATTTTGGTGGCATGATCTTCCAAGAGGCGGCCACGCATAGTATCTTGATAGATTGAGGTTGCTCAGATTTCTTTTGAGCATGAAGTGCTCATATCCTCCTTTTTCTATGGCATCGATACTGAGCTTAAGCTCTTGTATGGTAGGGTCTCACCTCGTTGTTATGTATCTTGCGTACCTGAACCTCTTGATTGAACTCTATGGTAGCCATCTCTCCATCTTCGAGATAGAGTGCATTCTGGGTATATTCTATAAAAGGAGAAGCATCGGAGGCTATATAGAACTCATTTTCACCGATTCCTATTACCAAGGGACTTCTAAGCGAGTCTACGACCATTTTTAGAAGGATGATCTTCCTCCATTACCGCAATAGCATAAGCGCCTACCACTTCATTAAGAGCGTACGAACAGCCTCTAAGGAGAGTTGTTTCTTATTCTTGATGTATTCTATGGTTAATCAATACCTGTATCCGTATCAGAAATGGAATACATAGCCTTCTTTTGAGTAAGCGCTGCTTGATAGGTTGATAGTTCTCTATGATCCCGTTGTGTACGATAACCAATTTGCCAGAATTGGAAAATGAGGGTGGGAGTTCACATCATTGGGCACCCCATGAGTAGCCCAACGGTGTGGCCAATTCCGAAAAGTGGCTCCAGAGAGGTGTCTTTTAGCGGATTTTTCCTCCAAGTCGGAAACTTTTTCCTTTGGTCTTTTCACTGATAAATTTTCCAGCATTACTAACAAAACCGGCACTATCATAGCCTCGGTATTCTAAGCGCTTGAGTCCGTTGATGATAATCGATATGCTTCTTTTTATTTCCTATATATCCTACAATTCCACACATAATTTTTCTGTTTTTAATTATTATAGATAGCGTGCAAAGGTACACTTTTTCTATAAATGAATTAATTAATGTTTATTTTATTTTGTTATATCTTAACTCTCATATTCATTATCGATTATTCTCTCAGCATATACTGCATAGTATCTGGGGTGAAGTATCTTAGTAGGGGCGTCATACACGTTTCAAACAGGGTGCGTCCATTTTTCTCATATTTTATTCTCCAACCAGCTTCTCCAAAAGCATATCCAGTTGCCAATCCTCGAACTCGTGATAGTGACAGTCGCGAGGGTCGTTGTCACGCTGCGATAAGCCGAGGCGAACCACAAGCGTAGGTACAGTTACCAAAAGTCTTTTAAGCAGGTAGGGCGTGGAGCACTTCGAAGGGGTTTACCAAGTGCTCTAATATCTCTAAGGCGGTGACAAACTCTCCTGTATAGTCGGCCATTTCTCAGGAAAAGATCCAAATCTCTCCTTGAGTATTGTTCACGATGTACCCTTCCTTTCCATTATCCCTGAAAAGGGGTTGCGTACCTAAGTCCAATATGAGTGGTTCCTCGGAGCAAATCGCTCTAAGATAGTCAGGGTTTTGCGATAGCGCTTCTGAGGATAGATACGATACATAGAGTCCATGGTTATACTACTTTTAACAAGGCATACGAATATGAAAAGCGATCCACTCGGGTACCGAAAGCAACAGGCTGTCCCCTTTGTAGCTTTCCCAGAGTTGAAAAGTTCCTCCAACATTAGGTAGGAGAAGGCTCTACATTGCCAACCTTGGTCAGTTCATGAACCAGCGATCAAGAGGATATCTATCCTCACTTTCTTAAGTTCCTCATATAAGCGTTCCTTTGAAATAATTGGAAGAGATGTGAGGAAGGAAGTAAGTGATTTCTTCAGCGGAAAGACTCATGTTTCTTTAGGGCAACGAGCATACTCTCTGCCCTTTTTACCAAGATGTTTTCATTAAGTAGTTTCACATCTTGTTTTGATGGCAAAAGATAGAGTATTCTAACCACTCTTCAGGAGCGTAGTCACCCAAGCTGAGAGAGCTCATCGGATTGTTTTTCGCCTGCAGCATATCATACAGAGCTTCCAACCTGATGGGCATAGGAGTATCCTCCATCCACATGATTTGTAAGGAATCTGTGAGGGAAGAGGAGTGTTCTCTAAAAGGAAAGCCCCTGCTCCATCGGAAAGCATAAAGCGAAGGAAGCCTTCTGAAAGCCAAGATAGGTGTTCTTCAGGGCAAGGGTCTGTATTTCATTTTTCATATTTGTTCGCCCTCAGCCAAGTAGAAACACGTTCAGAGCCCGTACAGACAGCATTGGAACTATTGCCTGCTTTTTACAGATAAAGCAGCCAAACTTCAGGCATTCATGCCAGAGTTACATACTCCTGCTGAGGAGTTGAGCTCTACAACTCACTTCCTCTCAATAGGCCGTGTAACACAGCCGTACGTGAGGGCAACAGCGTTCGGTGGAGGTGCCAAGAGAGTACTTCTATATCTTCGCCCTAAAAGCGATCGTCTAATACATCCTCTACTGCACGCAAGTCAGCCTCGGCATTGGTGAGTAGGATTCGCCTGTGTATCAAGTGCATAGCGGGCTTTGTATGCCATTATTTCTCAGTACAACACGCTTGGCCTCGGGAGGCTGCTTTCATGTATCTTTCCTAAGAAAGTTTCCATCTGGTCATTGTCAATAGGGTATTAGTAAGAATTTGCTAGCTTTGGTGATATATACGATTCATGAATCTTTGGCTACTTTTAGTAAATAGTGTTTAGGTGTGCAACATACAATTTTTCTTTTTAATTTCTCTATCAGGTTTTTAGAAGGGTATCTTTAGAGAGTGCCTTCTGATATCCATAATCAAGGCTTCATCTATAAGTTTGGTATCCAAAACTCCTATATTACTTAATTCATGTAGGAAGATCATAATCACATTTCTTGAACTTTTTCATAGGATCCATCCATGACTACATTGTAGATACGTTGGAGAAACTTGATAGGTTGCTTCAAACTTTTTCATCAACCTCCTTAACGGGGTTTTACAAAGACTTCCCTATAAGGATGTCAGCACTTTTCCCTTGAGGGGTTCTATGGAAAATTGTTCAGCAGTCCTCCATCACAATAGATGGCCTCTCCTATCTTTATAGGGGAGAAGTAAGGAGGCAAGCTCGAAGAAGCAATCATAGGGGAAATGAGGTCTCCTTAGAGAAGCAAATAGCTTTTTCCATTGAGTAGATTGGTAGTGGCTATGTATAACGGAATAGAGAGTTCCTCAAAGGTATTGCAAGAAAGGTGTTTTTGGAACAAAGTAGGGTATTTGTTGCTATTGATAAGTCCCATTTTTTGGGAGGAGAGCATCGATAGCTTAAAGAGAGGAGTCCCCTTTGAAGAAATCTATTATCTCCTCTGGAGTTTTCCCTGAGGCATAGAGAGTCCTCACCAAAGCCCCCACTGGTACCTGAGATCACCACGGGGCGCAGATTGTGTTCTTCCAAGGCCTTGAGCATTCCGGCATGGGCTAAGGCACGCACCCCACCGCCTGAGAGGGTAAGTCCAAAAGTTTTTCATA
>BNJS01002608.1_pt1 | contig 76151 bp, 64 predicted proteins | sample 8540461 | NCBI WGS metagenome assembly BNJS01 (sample SAMD00202454, study PRJDB9452) | human saliva metagenome | isolation source: human saliva | place: Japan
TCGGCACGCTTATACATTACTTGAAATTGCCTTATGCTTGAGGTTATAAAGACCACCCTGCACGCATCGTAAGCGGTTGTCGTTATCCGCAGCCGCACGGAAAGCATCTGGCTTCGCGTCCACGTGCCTCGCTGTATTATAATCGTTTTGCTTCCGTGCCCGAGGCTATGGCGGTGAGTACCCCTGCTCGCGTCAAGCAGCGTTTCACCATCACCCAGCACTTTGCGTGCGCGGTGCTGCTCATTTTCGCGACGCTGAGCGCATCACCCGCTGAGCCAGCGCGATGGCACTCGCGATTAGATGGCGTGGCGGTAAAGGTACTGCTTCTGCTAAACGAAAACGGCAGCTCTTTGCCCAGATGCATGCATCTTGGTTAAGCTCTTAGTTCGGCTTTTGACGAAAGACTCGCCTGCGCATCGCAGGTCTAGAGGCAGTAAGGTTTTGCAAAGTCCTGAGCCTCGATAATTGCCCTTGAGCGAGGTGCCAAATCGTCTTGGGTTGAAAGCTTACGGCGATCTCAACACCATTTAACAAGCAGGGAACAAAGCGCGACATGCTGTTTCGGGCGATATGGTCGGTATGCATTCTTGTGAGCGGTGACGCTTCTTATCTCCGAGAGCGAGAAAAGCTCTACATTCCGATGGTCTTGACTTTCGTCAGTACTGAGGGTTTAGGCGTGCGGTTACGGCAAAGAGAATACCATTCATCACGACATACCATCATTAGGCGGCTCCTCCGGTCTCCCCCATAAGCGAGGTGACGCTTGCCGTGGAAGCGAGATGGTTGTACATCGATTGGTCTGCCAGTCCCCCATAGCACCGCCACAGAAATGATTGGTAGACTGGAGTAGCCAGTCCACTGAGATCCTGCAAAGCCCCCACGGCATTACCCATAGAGTGCACGCATACTCGGAGATATGGAAAAGGGTGCTTAATCTTGCAGCTCACCCTTCACAACTCCTGCACCCAAGGGACAGACGGATACCGATTGAGAGCCTATGTCTACAATATCATTGTGCGCTCATACTGAATAGGACGAGCATGCGCAGCCTTTGAGCGGCAGCATGATAACTGCGCTTTGAAGTTATCGGACCAAGCCTCATGTACCGAGCGACCGTCACGATTACTAGGGTGGTGAGGGTCGCCCGCACGACATCTCCAGCATTCTATTGGTCGTCTGAACATCAAACTCTTGACGTGGGACAATGACTCACTTGCCATAGTAATACTGATGAGCTCATCGATTAGCCTCGTCCTCTAGACAGATACCATACTTGTATCGCACAGATAGTCAGTATGGGTCCAGTGGCGGGATGGTGGCTGAGTTACGAACGTGGCTGATGTTAACTTGCCTGCAGTCAGTCAACGCTCTTCCTCCATCATTTCCCACGTGCGGCATGGCCCGGTAGCAGTGCGTCTCGTGGCGATTGGACGCGCTGAGCTTAACAGGCTTACCATTGATGAGGAAATAACGACCAGCAAGACCACTCATCTTCCTTGGCAGTCATCTCCTTCAATTCCACCTCATTTATCGACAGTCCGTACAAGTAGAAACGGTCTCAAGGACATTACCGCCATCCAGCTTAAATAGCACCAGCTGCAGATATGGCGGTGAGGTGCTATACGGCACTCCATGTGGGCGACTCCACGAGACATGGAGTATGGTGAGCATCTGTGGTGCACCATCACTCTTGAGCGTCAGGGGTTCGACTGCATCTCTGCCACTCGGCAACTCCTCATCAAGATGGTGAGCGCAGGCTATAAAGGCTATAACGCAAATGATAGGCCGAGCTGCTTGAGCTTTACGATCGCACGAACGCATAAATCCGCTGTTGATGTTGAGGTGTCGCATGCTGACAGGAAAGCATCTGGGTCCGGGCGTTGCCAGCGGGTCGTGGATTTGCACCTCGAGCTTGGCTGTGAGCGATACCGAGCGGAAAATGCCGGGCAGACGGAACAGATCTTGGCTCTCCAAAGAATGAGCCATCATTATTGCGCGGATAAACCTCCTTACAGCGACGCGTATTCGAATTCGCGTTTGGCAGGCCAGGGCGAAAGTATCGAAATAGGGATGCTATCTGCGTGAGGTTCTTGGAGAAAGCCTTGCCATAATGCACCGATCGCAGATATAGAAGAACGATCTACACATCAGGTGACACACAGACTGCCCTCCCACGAGCTGAGAAGGCACAGAGATGTACGATGGCGACAAGCACCTACTTCGTTGCGCGCGCAGCACATCGTGTGGTTCTCCAGGCGGTGCGCACGCCACGCCGTCGGTCGTTCTACCTTCAGTCGATGTGATGCAGCACACGCCGATTGAGGTAAACTAGGCGTTCCGTATTTCTGTTTGTCGTCTTTCTGAAGACCGTAGATATTCCGCTTCCGCGGCACATTGACGGTGTCCCACTTAGCGCTGTACACTGTGCTCAGGCTTGAAGAAGCTTTGCTTCCTCGTCCTCAGGATCGCCACCCACGACACGCCAAGCTCGCTGCGGCTCTGATGGCCAGCTACTCTTTCTCTGGCAAGACCTTGCGCCTCACTTTACCGTCTTGAAGACGAACAGAAATGAGCTCTGAGCTGTAACTACCATGCGCAGAGGCTTCTGGACTCTGCCAGCTTCCCTGTCCTGATGGCTCGCTTCACTGCTTTATCGCAAGAGAAACTCTTGTAAGATTTAGCGCTTTGCATGGCTTCCACGCTCGTCGTGAGCGTCAGCCAGATAACAACAAGTAAATCTCTCATTTATATGATTGTGATTGTGCATGTAATATGAGAGCTTTGCATAATGCAAGCACTCGCTGCGTTATCTCGACATTGACACGCGTCGTTTAATAGTGCAGCACTCGCTAAGCATAAAGTCTCCGCTCAGAGTCATGCGAGCGGAGACATCATCCAGCTGTAAGATTGAATTGATTTTATTAACTCCTAAGCGATGTCTTTTGGGAGACCGTGCAACGAATGCTCTTTCGAACGACTCACCTTGCTGGAGCATCGCATTAGCAACCTTAAGGAAGCCAGCGATGTTCGCTCCCTTCACATAGTTGACCTAGCTGCACCCTCAGACCATACGTCAAAGCGCGTTGCTCTCGTGGATGTCGCTCATGGCACCCGATGTAGCGGCATCGACCTCTTCGTTGTCCAGTCAGATGTGCACTGGGCGTCTGAGTCATTTTCAAGACCCGAAGTAGCTACACCAGCACACGCACAGCCTTACCAGGTACTGAAGATAATCTTGGTATTAGCTACATAGTACTCAGCGGCCTCAGCTGTACAAACGGCATGTTTGACGTTTCGAGCGACAAGTAAGACGCCATTCTTATGGGTATCTTAGCGTCATCCTCGTTCATTTCAGTTTTGAGTGGCACAAAGGCAGAAGTCGATAGTCTCACCTTCTGTTCCGTACGGCCTGACCAGAAGAACTGAGCACGTGAGGGAAAGCGCTTCACGCAATCACTGTACGTCAATGTTACCATTCAGAGCGTAAGTCACAACGGGCACTGGAACTTTTCTTCTGCTGATACCTTCTGGGTCATGCCACAGCACAGCCATCAGGACCTGAAAATAGTTACCACCTTAGCTCCGGCCCGGTAGCCTTCTTCGCTACAATCCAAGCCACGATCACCAGCCAGAGATGGCGACGGTCTTGCGCTTGGGGTAAACTCAATCGCCGTGCTTTCTGCACAGGTGAGTTAACGAGTAAACAGCACCATAACCAGTAGATCGCAGGACGCAAGCGAGAGCCACCACTCGAAGCTCACTTACTACAGCGGGTGTGCCTGTGTGTTCCGTGATCGAAGTTTCTCTGTACATACCGCACACCCATAGCTACTTCACGACCGCTGCATCACCTACTCACCAGCAGGGACGTCGGCATCCGTCGGCCTATGGTTCGCCATTAGCTCAGCATGACACCGGCCGAAAGCGCGGTGATCTCTGTCGCTATCGACCACGGCGGAGAAGTCATACCGCCCTTACCGCCACCCATAGGAGGTGTGAGTGACTTGACTCGCGGTCTGTCGCAAGAACTCGCCAAAACGTAAGAGGTTCACTGTGGTGGAGCGAGGTGCCACCCGCCCAGCGTATGGCCAAAAGCGCATTATTGAACTGCACACGATAACCGATATTACCATGCACTTTACCGTTACCGCATCAATCCATGCAGTCTCCTGGGGTGTAGAGTACGATCGTGCTCACACGAGCTCGATGAGCCTTTTCGCGTACTGAATTCTGGGATAGTTTGATTTGTAAACGTCTTCTACTGAATGTGAGAACTTCTTTTGCTGCCTGTAGGAACTCCTGATGTTTTCTCCAGGGTGCTTAGCCTCTGATGCTTAGAATGTCTGGGTGATTTCATAAAAACACTGTTTTTAGTGGTTTACGTTACACCTTGTACTTGTATTGAAGTCTTGTTGTCACTATACGCGAAACACAGACAATGTTTTCATTCGCACACCTCGATCACTTCTTTTGCATAATATACCAATTCTTACACCGCTCAATAAATACACAGAGAAACTCAAACTATCACCACTCACGACAAACACTTGAGGCTTATTCATCATCATTGTGTCAAGACTACAAGAAATCTACTTGATAAATGAAACGATGACAATTTGTTTCTGAAATTAGACTCTTGTATCTACGGTCTAAACACTCGAAGATAAGCGCGATCGACACCCTTTTAATGCCACCATGACAATAAAACCTTATCTTTTGCCTCATACAGTGCTACCCGCGGTGCACCATACGTGAAATTACAACGCCTGTGTGTGCTGGGCGCTGTAGCTACGCAGCGGCATCAGCTCGGCTCGCCTGGCGCAGCGCACTACGCTCCTCACTGAGGGCTGGCGCTTCGGTCGCCAAGATGACCTATGGCCAGACAAGCCGTGGGCATGACGACCGTGAGGTGGCAAAGCGTAACGTGTGCCTCACGACTGGGCAATCCCATATGGACCATTTCAGCGCATCGACGGCGACAAGCAAAATCTCAGCTATTGCCCAAAGCGGACAGAAGAAAAGCCATGGGTGACACACGCGCTTCTGGTACGGGTGGTCTTCCTCTTTCGTGGTGGGAACGGGCTGGTGCGCACCGCCAAGCAGTCTACCTTCAAGACCTTAAGGCAAAATGTGCGCCTTTGTCTTCGATGGAGCGATGGCGTCGCAGAAGTCTATATCAATGGCACAAAAGTAGGCTACTGGCCTTTACGGATACACACACATGTTCCACTATCGCCATCACACGCCTTATCTACAAGCGGGAGGCGAGAATGCTTCCTAGCGTGAGACTTAAGAACGAGTACACGAGAGTAACGTTGGTACTGGCAGTGAGTCTGACCACGCAGTATTCATTTGATTGTTACCGATGCTGTGCACGTCCCACAATAAGGGTATCGCATGTGCAGACCCCTAACATCAGAGCGCAGAAGCTCGCGTTACTGCGAGACGTTCAGTGTGGCTGGCCCCAGGTGTGGGCGAAAGCGTTAAGGATGGAAAGGCTGACTCTCATGACCCTTCGAGGCAAGATGGTGGCTCAAGTCGTGCGTGATTATAAGCGTTTCAAATCGCGTGGACCGCACCCACCATCTGGAAAGTACTCAGGTCTTTCAATCCTGCATCTGTGGGATATCCAGAAGCCTCAATCTCTCATAAAGACTCGCTATCAGAGAGTAAGAGAAAGACGTCAGACCGAGTGGATAGCGATGAGGTCACACATATCGTTTATACTCGTTCTATTACTGCTTGGTTCAAGGCGAAAGCATTCTCTCTCAACGGACATAAGGTTCTGTCCAAGATGTTTCTGCACGCACGCATTGACGCAAGGTCTCTAGGCTACTTCGCTGTCCAATGAAGCTTCTCACCACCGAACAAACTCGCAGATTATGCAGTGACATGGGTGTAAAAATGCCATTCGCACGAGCCACAACATGCCTGCACCTGAGTTCGTCGCGACTCTGGCGATGAACATGGGTCTGATGCTCATGGCTGAGAAGCGATAGCTGGAAGGTTCCCCAAAGTGCAATGGCTACAACCTCCTATTATGACCAGAATGGCATGAAGATTTGGTTAACGAGCTTCAGCGCACTCCGCAACTCTGCCTCTATCTTGATGTGGTGTATCGGTAATGAAGTAAGCTTGAACGAGGAGTAGCCGAAGGCGCACGCAGAGCACGCACCTTGCAGAGCATCTGCCACCGCGAACCCTACTCGCCCCGTAACCAATGGTATGGATAATCCCATCGGCGTTATGCGTACGGGGATGTGCTACTCTTCTCGATGTACCGAGGCTTCACTGCACGCCCATTCTCTCTACGACTCCAGCTCACCCGCACGCTGCAAGGCTACCTACCAGGTAGCGAAACGGCTTCTGCCGCTTAGCTCGCGTGGCGTCTCAGGGTTCGCTGAGCGCAAAGAGCACGCCAGGCAGCATGACCACCGCAAGCTGTCAAGCTATGACGTCGAGCACCGTAGCTGGAGTAACCTCCTGAAGATGACTGGATGGCACGAAGACCGCTCATGGGCTATGGGCGAATGTATTTGGACGGGCTGACTCACATCGGTGAGCCTACACATATTATAGCAACTACAAGCCATAGTTCGCCCTTTATGGTGCGTAGACCTTGCTGGTATCTCAGGATGATTCTATTCTATCGCTCACACTGGAATAAAGGAAGTAATACGCTACATTCTTCCACACTGACTTTAGCGGACGCAGGCAGTAGCAATCTTCTTTCACCAATTACCCAGAGGCAGAGCTATTCATCAATGGCAAGAGCCAAAGGCAGACGCAAAAGGACCATCTAGTTACTCGAAGCTACAGCCAACGAACAGGCTATGAAGAGCTCGAAACGCCAAAAGAGATACCGCTCTGCATGTGGATGGATACCAAAGTACGAACCCGAGTAGCCAAGGTCGTTGCTTACAATCAAGATGGCAGGTAGCGAAGAGAAAGAAATCAAAAACAGCTGGACCAGCTATCAGCTCGCACTCTGTAGACCGTAAGAAATCAATGCCGATGGTAAGGACATTGCATCCGGCAGTGTTAGCGTCAATGGACAGAACTCATCTCTAATGATGCTCGTCTTGTGAGGTTCGCAGGTCAAAGGGGAGCCGGAAGCCTGTGCAACGCTTGCAATCCTGCGTCATTGGATTCATTCCAAGCACCTCAGCACCACCTCTTCTCAGGCGAACTCACTGCGCTTGTGCACAGAAGGCAGGAGACGTTTAAGCTTCGGCAAGGGCTTTAAGAGCACAGCATCACCATCAGTTAAGTAAAGCACCCAGGACAATCATATTTCAGAGGAGTCCAGAATTCCGTTTGGGCACAGCTCCTCTCTTTATGTGATCATATAAAAATACACGTCACTGAAACAGTACACTCACATTCATGACGTGCCACGCAAACACTTTAGTGAGTACACGCATTTTGGAAGACTTCAACTGAAGTCTGTAAACTCAGCTGAAGTTTCGTACAAGCCACGTGTAGTCTGCACAGACTTCGCTGGAGTACTTTTAGGGTAAACGTAAAAATGCTTGACTATCTCCCGACAGTCAAGCACCCAATTAACACTTAAATCTATACTATGAAAAACACGCAGCAAAGGTAGGATTATCAACAAAGAAACAAACCTAAGGTCAAGAAATTCACAAGATTGACCCTGATAAAGGGTACAACGAATACCCAAAAGGGACTACTACATATACACATCTGTTTATAGCAATAAGGTCCTAAAATCAGAATCTAGAGGCTTATTAAAGATTTAGCCTCAATAATTTGTAAGCGCATAAATACAACACATTTTAGGCCTTTTGTTACAAATTTCGATATTGACAATATCGACCACAACATAGAAAGGACACATTTCAATATTTTTGCCTTTCCTCAATACGACTAATTCTACACATTGCAATTCTCTTTGTGCAAGTTTGAGCTTATTTCATTAACTTTGCCACGTAATTTGCAGAGATTTTACACAAATAGATTTTAATCACAGGCATACAAAATATGGCATCTACTCCAAAACAGAGATAAGATGGTAGAGGTCGCATCGCGAACTTTTGCCAAAACGTGGATACAAGCCACCACTATGAATGACATTGCTCGATGCAGCGGGCAAGGGTCGTCGCACTTTGTACACCTACTTCCGTAGTAAAGAGGATATTTATCAGGCTGTGGTTAGTGTGAATTAACTCTAGTTCCCTTTCACGATATGGAGATTGCCAAAGCGCATTAACCTCCCCGAAACAGAAACTCATCAACCTAATCTATGTACACCTAGAGTCGGTCAAGAATATCGTTCTGCGCAATGGTACTCTACGTGCCGAATTCTTTAAGGATATTTGGCTCGTGGAGAAAGCTAGAGCTGATATGGATAGGGAGGAACAAAAACTCATTCAGGAAATCCTTGACGAAGGCGTCCATAAGTGGGCATATTTGAAATTCCTCATCCCTCACCATGTCTTACCTGAGTGCAGAATGCGATTAAGGGGATGAGTTCCCTACATCAGCGGACACATACGCCAACGAGACAATAGCGAGTATCAAAGTATCAGAGAGAATGTCGTCCACCCTCATACTAAGAGGCATACGCAAGAAAAGCATGGACACCAAGCTCTCACACAAGCAATAAATAATACTGACAATGAAACTATTAGACGGAAAAAGTAGCCATCATAACAGGCGGTAGCCGTGGTATCGGTCGTGCCATCGCACGCAAATACGCAGAAGAAGGCAAGCGCAGCCATTACTGCAAGAAACATTAACGAAGGTACAGGCTTTTCGTAGCCGAACTAGAAACACTAGGGGTAAAGGCTAAAGGCTTATACTTCTGACGCATCTCAATTTGATGCTGCACGAGCTAGTTAAAGAAGTTGTAGCTGAGTTTGGGCGCATAGATATCCTCATCAACAACGCTGGGGTTACTCCAGGACACGCCTCGCGATGCGTGTGACAGAAGAGCAATGGGATACGGTTATCAACATCAACCTCAAGGGTGCATCTAACCTCATTCATGCGGTAACGCCACTATGATGAAGCAAGCGTTCGGGCACATCATCACATCATGTCTCGGTAGTGGGCATCTCAGGTACTGCAGAGCTGGCTTAGCACTACGGCAGCAAAGTAAGGCCCTGGTATGATTGGTCTAACTAAGAGTATTGCTAGGAAATGGGCTCAGCGTGGCATTCGTGCCAATACGATAGCACCCCGGATTTATCGCAACGGACATGACACACGCCCTAAGCGATGAAGTGCGCAAGCAGTGGAAGCTCAGATACCTCAACGCCGAGCAGGCTCGCCCGAAGATGTAGCAGGGTAGCGGTATTCTAGCCAGCGACCTCGCTAGCTGGCGTAACGGGGCAGACTATCAGCGTCTCGTGGCGTATGAATATGTAAGTCCGATGGTCATTCACGAAGATAATCATCTACTTATCGTCTCTAAGCGACCCGGAGAGATTGTTCAGGGCGACAAGACGGGTGATGTTCCGATGGTGCAGAGTCCCTCAAACTTTACCTGAAAGAGAAATACAACAAGCCCGGAAATGTCTTCCTCGGCCTAGTGCATCGCCTGACCTGCGCCCTGTGGGAGGCTTATCATCTTCGCCAAGACAAGTAGCCTTGAGCAGAATCGACGCAGATGTTTGCCAAAGGCGAAGTGCAAAAAGTCCTATTTGGCTCATCGTCGCAGACAAACCACATGAAGCACAAGCAAGGCTTTCACGCACTATCTCTGTACGCAACGAGAAACAAAAACAAAAGCTATGCCTACCATCAGAGCGGGCAAATAGCAAACGAGCAGAGCTAAGCTACCGACTTATCTCTAATGGCGAGCATTATCACCTCGTGGAGGTAGACCCACACACGGGCGAGACACCACCAACACGTTGCCAACTCTCGGCAATAGGTTGCCCAATCAGAGCGACCTCGAAATGGAGCTAAGCGAAGTAATCCTGACGGAAGCATTTCCTCTTGAGCTATCGTTTGCGGCTCCGTCACCCCGTGAGTGGCGTAGACCTAGATATCAAAGCTCCCCTACCCAACGAAAGAATATGGCGGAGCTTGGGCAGTCACTAGAAGATTAGATTATTTCGCTTAACTTATGTATAGAATTACATAATTTAGATAAAACTAGCAATGAAAAAGAATCGTTCTTATCCGTCACGGCGAAAAGTGTATGGAACAAGGAAAATCGTCACAGGTTGGACTAACGTAGACCTAAGCGAAAAAGGGTATCGAAGAAGCTAAGAAGGCTGGTGAAGTTCTTAAGAAGGAAAGGTTTCCGCTTCGGTCAGGCTTACACTCTTACCTCAAGCGTGCTATCAAGACGATGAACCAAATCCTTGATGTTATGGACCTTGACTGGATTCCAGTAGAAAAAGAGCTGGCGTCTTAACGAGAAGCCATTATGGTATGCTTCAGGGTCCAAACAAGGCTGAAACAGCTGAGAAGCACTATGGCGACGAACAGCACTCATTTGGCGTCGTAGCTACGATGTACCTCCCTACAGCTCTTGAACGCAACGACGAACGTAGCCCATCTCGCTGACCCTCGTTACGCTAACGTGGCCCTTGCTACCTTCCTCTTACAGAAGCACTCAATGACTGTGTAGAGCGTGCACTTCCTTACTGGCAGACTACTATCCTTCCCACTCTTATGGAGCACGATGATGTACTTGTCGCTGCACACGGTAACAGCCTACGTGGTATCATCAAGGTTCTTAAGGGTATGAGCAACGAAGAATCATCGCTCTCAACCTGCCTACAGCAGTTCCTTATGTATTTGAGTTCGATAACGACCTCAATTATGTTAAGATTACTTCCTTGGCGACCCTGAAGAAATCAAGAAGCTTATGGAAGCTGTTGCTAACCAAAGGCAAGAAGAAGTAAGCTCAGCCCTTTATTTCTATTAAACATTAACGAGGGGCTGCACCATCTCACTGCGCAGCTCCCTTCTTCTTTTCCTTTCCTAAACAACTTCCATAGCAACAAAAGAACGCATCAGAGGACTAGTAACCTTGCATCATACGACATCATCTTATTTATTCGTATCTTTGTTGCTAATTTAATTAGATAATAAATAAGACAACTATATAATGGCAAAAAGAACTTAAAGAGCTAACATCACGTAGTACAGACTACTCGCAGTGGTATCTTGACCTCGTGCTGAAAGCTGACTTAGCAGAGAACTCTGCGGTTAGAGGTCATGGTGATTAGCCTTTACGGCTATGCTATATGGGAAAAGATGCAACGCGACTCTGATGACTATGTTCAAGGAAACAGGGCACTCTAACGCATACTTCCTCTATTTGTCCTAAAGAGTTTCCTTAGTAAAGAGAGCTGACCACGTAGAAGGATTCGCTAAAGAATGTGCCGTAGTTACACACTACCGCCTCAAGACAGTCCTGAAGGTGGTGTAACTGTAGACCCAGATGCAAGCTCCGAAGAGGAACTCATCGTGCGTCCTACGTCAGAAACCATTATATGGAACACGTACAAGAACTGGATTCAGTCTTACCGCGACCTGCCTATCCTCTGCAATCAGTGGGCTAACGTGTTCAGCTGGGAAATGCGTACTCGCCTATTCTCCGTACGGCAGAATTCCTTTGGCAGAAGGACACACAGCTCACGCTACACGTGAAGAAGCTATTGAGGAAACTGAACGCATGGTGCATGATACGAAAAGTTTGCTCAAGAATATATAGCGGTACCTGTGGTTGTAGGTCTCGAAGAGTGCTAACGAACGCTTCGCAGGAGCTGTGAGAAACTTATTGTATCGAGGCACTTATGCAAGATGGTGAGCGCTAGTTGGTACATCGCACTTCCTTGGTCAGAACTTCGCTAAGGCTTTCGACGTAACATTGCAGCAATAAGGAAGGTAAGCAAGAGTATGTATGGGCAAGTAGCTGGGGCGTATCGACTCGCCTAATGGGTGCGCTCATCATGTCGCATTCGGACGACAATGGTCTTGTTCTCCTCCTAAGCTTGCTCCTATACAAGTGAGTTATCATTCCTATCTACAAGGGAGCTGAGCAACTAGAAGCTATTAGCAAGCGTCTAGAACCACCTATCCAGCGAACTCAAGAAGCGTGGTATCAGCGTTAAGTTTGATGACAACGATACTAAGAAACCGGGATGGAAGTTCGCGAATACGAGCTTGAAAGGTGTGCCTGTACGTCTTGCTCTTGGTAGCCGTGATTTGGAGAATGGCACTATTGAGGTAGCTCGTCGATACGCTCACTAAGAAACATACTCAATAGAGGGGCATTGAAGACCACATTGAGCAATTACTGAAGATATTCAGAAGAACATTTATCAAAAAGCTCTGACTTCCGTGCTAAGACGACGAAGACTGTCGATACTACGAAGAGTTCAAGGTAGCTATCGAAGAAGGTGGCTTTTCATCTTGGCGCACTGGGACGGAACGTCCCGAAACAGAAGAGAAGATTAAGGCTGGAAACCAAAGCGACTATCCGATGCATACCACTACAAGGTGACAAGACGCCCGGCGTATGTATGGTAACGGGTAAAACCAAGTAGCCAGCGTGTACTCTTCGCTCGTGCTTACTAAGCTACATCGAAACAAAGACGGCATGAATGCGTCCATATCTGAAGTTTAATACCTTTTTGCTCTCTACTTAGGAGTAGTTGTACGCATTCTTGAATATACTTTTGTGAAAGGGCTGCCGCAAACTTTGCTACAGCCCTTTTTAATTTTTATCTAGACATTATTTGGAAACTACATTTAAGACACAAGACCCTTGAGCTGCTCAAGAAGGCAGTTAATAGTGCTTCCGCATTGTTATCTTTCCGCACACTGCGCCCTGATGGCGATGCCTTTGGGCTCTACACTAGCTTGAGGCGAAAGACGTTTGCACAAGTTAAGCCAGAGGCACGCATTACCGTTATCAGCCCTGATAAGGTGGAGCGTTATCTAGAGTGGTTGCCTCACAGCAAACGAATTGTGTCTATGGCGAGGAGACTGAGCAAGCTCTTCAGCTTATCGCAGAGGCTGACCTCATCTTCCACCTTGACCACAATCAAATATCCAGACTTCGGTATCCTGACTTGGTAGAGGCAGCTCGACAAGCCGAGGGCTATCGCATTGTGATAGACCACCACCTTCACCCCGAAGAGGGTTTCGATGTCGTATTTAGCTTTCCGGCCATTCTCCCTCACTCCGCGAGCTTGTTTCTACTTTGATAGAGTCCTTAGGCTGGAGCGACTTGATAAGTCCCGATATTGCGACCTTACTTGCTTCTGGGATTATCACCGACACAGGACGCTTTATGTATAATTGCTTCCGTCCCGAAGTCTTCCGATCAGTTTACGCACCTCATTGCAAAAAGGAGCTGATTATCCGTATATCATTGACCAACTCTCTACCACGGCACTCTTTGAGGAACTTAAATTGAGAGGATATATCCTACATGAGAAAAGCTTGAAGTTTATCGAACTAGGAGCAGCGATTATCACCCTCAATCAAGAAGAAATGCAAGCTCGTGGTCTGAGCAAAAGGAGATACAGAGGGCTTTGTGAACCTACCGCTAAGCGTAGAAGGTATTGATTGCGTATGCTTCATCAGAGAAGATAAGACCCAAGTCAAAATATCACTACGCAGTATTGGCTCTTTCCCGGTTAATATCTTAGCTCAAGAAGGCTTTTGGCGGTGGTGGTCATCTCAATGCTGCCGGTGGAGAATGGCAGGGTGATATTGATGGCGCACGTCAGCAATTCCTCGCTCATCTCAAACAGTTACGAGCAAAGACTATAAATTAAATTGTTATCAGCAAATCACAAGACTATATGAAAGATTTTTGAGCTTAGCGCTTATTCCTTACTTGGCTTGGGAATGAATGCTCAGAAACCCAATATTCAGCATATTGCCCCAAAAAGCTGGTGGGCTGGCATGAACGACAGCAACCGCAGATACTCCTGCACGGAACAAACCTAAAAGAAACTACAAGGTTGATATCAAGGCTGAGGAGATTAAGCTCTTGGAGGTTGCACACGAGGATAACCTCAACTACGCTATCCTCTATCTGATACACAGGGAGCACCAGCACAAGACTTTAACATCATTCTGACGGACGCTAAAGGTAAAAACTTATCCTATTGCTCATAAGTTAGACGCACGCAAGGCAAATGCTTCGAGATACAGGGTTCGACTCTAGCGATGTCTTGTACCTCAGTATGCCTGACCGTTTTTGCTAATGGCGACCCTAAAATGACTTCACGTCAGGGGCATGTACCAAGACAAGGTAGATAGACAGAATGGCTCAGCACGTCATCGGGTGGGGACTTACTTGGTATTCTAGCAACACTGGATTACTCAAAGACTTAGGTGTTACCGCTCTTTGGCTTAATCCAGTACAGAGAGAATATGCCTCGGAAGGCTCGTATCATGGTTATGCGATTACGGATTACTACGAAGTAGACCTCGCTTTTGGGGGAAATGAAGCCTCAAAAACTTCGTAACCTCAGTACCTGTTCACGAGGGTCTTATGGTGATGGATATGATTTTTCAATCACTGCGGTACGGAGAATTATCTCTTTAAGGACTATGCCAGCAAAAACTGGTTCAACCCGATGGTAAGTGCACACAGCAACCTACCACTGCTGTACAAAGTCGACCAGTATGCGAATATGTGAGCGATGACGGCTGGTTCTGTCTGTTGTCTATGCGACTTTAATCAGCGCAATAGACATGTAGAGAAGTATCTTATACAGAATAGTAGTTTGGTGGATTGAGTGCGCTGGTATACAAGGCATTCGACAAGACACTCACCCTTATGCAGACTTCGATATGATGAGGCAGATGGTGTCAGGCTATTCATAAAAGGAATACCCTGAGTAGTAATATCGTAGGGTGAAACTTGGCTTAATGCAACAATGTCCTTGTTTCATACTGGCAGGAAGATAGTCGTCTTGCTATCGCCTCGCAATTCAGGACTACCTACCGTTATGGACTTCCTCTTATGAGCCTGATGAACCAAGCTTTTGATGACGAAGAGCGGAAGACTGGCACGGAGGTTTTAGCAAGCTCTACGAATATCTATCTCAAGATATCGTTTATGCTAATCCGAACAGCTTTATGACCTTCCTCGATAATCACGATACAGACCGATTTGCTAAGAATGAAGAGCTGGACGCAACGCTAATCGCTACAGACAAGCCCTCGCATTCCTATTAACGACTCGCGGTATTCCCTCAGATTTATTACGGAACTGAAGTACTTATGTCTGGTAATAAGTCTATGGGCGATGGTTAGTACGCACAGACTTCTTAGAGGTTGGCAAGGAGATAAGCGCAGTTACGTGACCCTCGGCAACGCACTCAGGAAGAGCAAGAGCTTATACTCTGTACACAGAAATTGCTCAAGTGGAGACAAGGGAAATATGTTATCAGCCAAGGCGCACTTCACACCAAACACCTCGTGGAGCGTATATGTGTATCAGCGTAGCCTAGGGGACAAGCATGTGAGCAGTTGTCTTCAATGGTCGTGATGAAGCGTCTAAGATTGACTGGGAATACTGGGCTAATCTCTCCCTCAAGCAGAGGCTAAGGATATTATCAGCGGCAGATGATTGACATCAAGAAGCTCGGAGAGCTTGACCTCGTCAGACGCTTTATTCTTGAGTATTAAGTTTGATTACTCTATGAACACGACACGCCCCTGCCGAACGTATGCGCCCTGGTAGCCTAGAAGGTTACTGACAAAAGCATTTGCTTGCTTTAGGTGCTAGCCTGCGCACGATGATTGAGCGAAGCGATTCCAAGCCTTATCTTTTGGGGACCTCCGGAGTCGGTAAGACAACGCTCTCCGAAATCATCGCCAAACAAACGGGCTCTAACTTTTATGCCCTGATGCAATTAACGCAGGAGTCAAGGATGTGCGTGAAGTGATTGAACGTATTCAAAGTGATCAGTCGGGATTTTTCGCTCAACCGATCGCCCTATTCTCTCTCGATTGACGAGATACATCGCTTCAGTAAGAGTCAGCAAGATAGCTTACTTGGTGCGGTGGAGAGAGTATATTCACACTTATAGGAGCGACGACGGAGAACCCAAGCTTTGAGATTATTCGTCCTCTACTTCTAGATGTCAGAGTTTATAGGCAGCTTGAACCGCTAGTGCCGATGATATTATTGACCTAATACAATATGCGATTAGCACGATGAAGTGCTGAAAGCAAGGCATATTGTACTGCAAGAAACAGATGCTCGTTCATTTCTCGTGGTGATGCTCGCAAAGCACTGAATATACTAGAGCTAATAGTACTCAGTACAGCCAGCACGGAAATCATCATCACAAAACGAACTTGTGCGTAGCCGTGAGCACCAATCCGCTTGCCTTTGACAAAGGGGTGAAATGCATTACGACATCGCATCTGCCTAATCAAATCAATACGAGTGGAGCGACCCGATGCAGCTATTTACTGGTTAGCAGCGCTTGATTGAAGGCGGTGAAGAGCCGTCGTTCATTGCACGCAGACTAGTCATATCAGCCACAGAGGATATAGGACTTGCTAATCCGAATGCACTTCTTCTTGCTAATGCTTTGTGCAGATACTCTTGAGCGCGCATTGATTTACCTGAAGGGCGCATACCGCTTGCCGAGACAGATCATCTATCTGGCGACTTCTGAGAAAAGTAATAGTGCTTACCTCGCTATCAATCACGCTCTTGAGGTGGTACAGAAAAACAGGGCAACCTGCCCGTTCCACCATCCTAAGAAATGCGCCAACAAACTTGATGAAGGATTTGGGATATTCTGATGGTTATAAATACGCGCATCGATTACCCCTAATCACTTTGTCCAGCAGCAGTATTTGCCAGATGCCCCACAAGGCACACAGCTATGGCATGCCGATGAGCATACGCAGGCAGAGTCTGCACGCAGAACGGCAACGCAAGCGTTGGCAACAACAATAAAAACTATTGGACTAAGGTTGGCGAAACAGCTATATGTCACTCAAGTTCATCACACAGCCAGTTTTTGCGAGACTTCACGTGTAGTTTGTACAAACTTCAGCCGTAGTCTGCTAAACTTCAGCTGAAGTCTCCCGAAAAGTACACGTACTTACTGAAATAAAGTACGCGTACTCACCAGATGTTTACGCGATAGTATGCATTTACGCGTACTTGTTTTTATTCAGTAGTTTACAAAATACACAAACTCAAAAATTTTCTCCTATCCTCTGCAATTCTGAGAATAAATATTACCTTTGCTCATGCTAACTCTAAAGGGGTGCTAGTAATAAAAATCAAGGTTCTATCCTAAACATTGTGGACATTCAACATATTTGTTTTGGGACCAGATTGTGATGTATTACTGTGCTGAGATTATACCCAAAGACCTGATCCAGATAATACTGGCGTAGGCAAAGAGTGTGGCGAACTGCTGAGACTACTCTCCACATGCGTCCAACCTCCAATATGATCTTCTATTGAGCTTTTTAGGGTTTCATATGCAGACAAGCTCATCTGAGATGTAGAATGAACAAGCATATAGCTCTTAGAGTCGCATTTTAACTATAGACTAATAATTTATAATGCAAATGTGACCGTTGATGAAGATTTTTCTAAATGGTGAAGCTTCAGCAGATTACGTCTCCTTGTAATCTTAGCACAACCTTCAAAGCAGCTCCGCATTGATTTAGCAAAGCCATTGTGCAGTTGCCTCGAATGCCGTCATTTTCCGATAAATTTGATTGCACTCCTTTTGAACGAAAGGAGATGAATTAGTATTATCTGCCCACCTTTGGCGGATAAACATCCAATGTATCCATAACTCAATACATCCATCCTAGCTTATTCTTTTCTAGGTAACCATTCAGTTGAGACATCTCAATTCAAACACATTTACTAAAAAATATTCTTCTTATGAAAATCCAAGAAATTGTCACTCACGGTTCACTTCTCGGTTCTGAAAAAATCTATGTAACCAGCCCACGTCTTCCTCATGTACGTGTAGGAATGCGACGTATTCCCACTAAAGCGACACACGCGAATGACGATGGTACGCACACGCCCAATCCTGCCGTTGATTTGTTTACGATACCGGTGGTCCTTACACAGATGCCAATTACGAGGTTAATCTCGAAAAAGGATTACCCAAACTTCGTGCTCAATGGATAAATAATAGACAAGACACCACGCAACAAGCAGGTTTAGAGAGTAGTTATGCTCAAGAGCGTCTTGCAGTATGACTACCTTTAAAGATTTGCGCTATCCACATCAAACACATCCACTCCGCGCCAAAGATAAGCAGTTGCACATTAACGCTATTATGCCGTGCGTACATCACTAGAAGAAATGGAATATGTGGGCAAATGTGAAAATCAAATGCTAGAGTCAGTGAGCACACATCTAGGAGGAACCCACAGGGCAGTACTACCACGATGGTACTGCCGAATTTGTTCGCGATGAAATAGCTGCAGGTCGTGCGATTATTCCGGCAAATATCAATCACCCCTGGTCCGAAACCTATGATTGTCGGTCGAAACTTTCCTGTAAGGTGAATGCAAACATCGGAAATTCGGCTACTAGCAGCAGCATAGATGAAGAAGTAGAAAAGGCTGTTTGGGCTACACGTTGGGCGCAGACGCCGTAATGGATTTATCTACAGGCAACATGTTCTGAAACTCGTGAATGGATAATCCTGACACAACCCTGTACCCATTGGCACTGTACCTCTCTATCAAGCTCTAGAAAAGTAAAAGGCAAGTAGATACATCACATGGAGATTTCGTGACACACTTATCGAACAAGCCGAACAAGGAGTGGACTATTTTACCATTCATGCTGGTCTCACGCAAAGGACATATTCCATAACTCTTGGTCGTCTCACGGAATTGTCAGTGGTGGCGGCGCAATTATGGCTGGTTGGTACTGCCAAGAATCCAAAGGGAAGCTTCTTTATGACCACTTTGACGAAAATCTGCGAAATTGCCGCCCGTTACGATGTATCACTATCTCTTGGTGATGTCTTCGTCCGGGTTGTATCCACGATGCCAATGATGCGGCTCAGATGGCGAGTTAAAGACTTTGAGAGCTTAATCGCATAGCAGCTCATACCATGTTCGGAGTCATGATTGAAGGACGGACATATACCAATGCACATGATTCTGAGAAGTATGACACGCCGAGGTGGTAGATTGCGACGAAGCACCTTTCTATACGCTCGGTCCATTGGTATCGGATATAGGTGCTGGTTACGACCATATTACTGGTGCGATTGGGCTTCTATTATTGGGCATCTCGAGTACAGCTATGCTTTTGCTATGTCACGCAGAAGGAACATCTAGAAACACCCGAGAGAGAAGATGTACGACAAAGGCGTTGTTACGTACAACTAGCAGCCCATGCAGCGAACTTAGCCAAAAGGACATCCTGCTGCCTTTTGTGCGTGATTATGCTATGAGCAAAACAAGACATGAGTCGCGTGGCGTGACCAGTTTCATCTCATTAGACCCTGAGTGCACACAAGAGTTTCACGACAAAAAGCTCTCCCCGAAGAATCACAAAAGGAGGCACTTCTCGTATGTACGGCGAACATTTCTGTTCTATGCGCGCCAATCACAAGTTCCGCAAAGCCTTGCGGTCTCAAGCGATTGGAGCATCCGCGACCATATCCCCTAGACAGCGATAAAGGGAAAGGGAGAACTAAGGCATATATATTCATGATAATGTACATCAGTGCTCTTGTTCCCATAGTAATGATTCTGTAAAAAGCATGGACCATGCACCCCAAATACCATATTGCCATCACTTCACCCGAACTAAACATGGTGGCAGAAGCCGAATGGATTAGTACACTGTTGCAGTGGGAGTAGGAAAGGTGCATATTCGCAAACCTCAAGCTAGTGCAGAGGAACTTGCGTCTTCTTCAATCCATTCCCAAGACTTTGCGATATCGTTGCATATTGTCGGAACACCACGAACTCGTGCTACAGTGATCGCCCGGGGGCTTGCACCTTTCTGTCAGAAGCTGGCAACAACTCTCCAAAAGTCCCAAACTTCAAACTGGTAGCAGACCCTTAGTGTGAGCTTGTCATAGCGCTGAAGAACTTAATCAAGTCCCCTTCCTACCTGATTATGCTTATCTCCAGCCCCTGTTGCGAAGAGTCAAAGCAAAGCTGGTTAGTGGAGCAAACAACGTGGACTAGTGAGGAATTACAAAAACTTTGACCAATCCCCTTGTCCTCTTGTCGCTTTGTGGAATAAGTCCACTAAACGCCAATCACTTTCTTCTATTAGGATTTAAAGCTGTGGCAAGTTTAGGCTGTTGGCAGGGCTCAGCATTCATCAACTTGAAGGAGCTGTCCAGCGCATGTGCACCCCTCGCCTGCTTTTATGTGTGTGGGGCATAGACCCCTCTTGTGAGGCGCGGGCATAACCGCAGATGCGCCATGCTGAACGTTTGAGACGCGCATTGCCACACCATTACTACGGCTATAACAAGTCAAAATGCAAATAAATTTTTAAGCATAAGCGCTGCACAGCAGGAGCAAATAAGTCAACAACTTACAGCTATTCAGTCCCAATCTGCACCCGATATGGTTAAAAATAGGTCTTGTCGCGTCCTTACATCAGTTGTACACGAAATCTGGTACTCGAGTGAGAGCTGTATAGCCATTGTTTGATTATTTGGGACCCCATCCTGCGAACAAGTTCAGGCTACGACCTCCTTTTGACGACAACGATTGTGTAGCACTACAAAAAGGCAGCAGATATGTGTAGATATTTTATTGCCTAACACCTACGAACAAAAACAGATTTTTGGGAGACTTATCTCCCCAAATTAAGCTGCCCATCGTTGGAACACTACAATAATCTGCAAAGGCATTACCATATCTCATAATGAGATCACGGATAGAAACCTATCTCCCTCATGGAGAAATCATAGATTGTACTTCACCCATTATAGGCACAGACCGCCATGGTACCAGGCTGTCTGTATGGAAACTACTACAGCATTTCAACTAGCTTATGGTGCATCATTGTCCCATGCTACTGAGCACAGCACAGCGTGCCGTAGCACACTATCGCAATGGCCGGTCTCTTCCTGAAAAGAACATACAAGCTACTCTTGGACATCGTATGTTCATCACCCATGCCACGACGACAGAAGAAGTATTGCGTCAAACCAATGCTGTGCTGTCGCAAGGGCGCCGATAGTGGTGCAATTACGCATGAAGAGTGCACCAAAGTCTTTGCTATTGACTACTGCTGAGAAATCCAAGTGCTATGTCGCAGTTATGGTGTCCCCTCATCATCAACGACAACGTCGGTTGCCCATATCATCGTGCCGACGAGTGCATCTCGGCATAGAAGATATGTCGCCCACCTTAGCACGACAATTACTTGGAGATGATATATTGATAGAAGCACCTGCAACACTCATGAAGATTTGCAAGCAGCCTTGCAGAACCGCATTGATTACGTGGGCGTTGGACCCTATCGTTTTACACAAACCAAGCAACGTTTGCACTATCTTAGGGATTGAGGTTATCGCAAGTTGCAGCGCAGACTACCCTCCCAGCCTATGCCATAGGTAGTATTAATCGATGAAGCACCACTCTTTGATAAACTCGCATCTATGTTGCTATGGCAGAGCATGATACGAAGTTTATCAAGAAAAACGCATTATCCTCAGTGTCACATCTCTAATCCTTATTACTCTATTTTCAGTAAATCTTAAAAACTATGTTGACTATCGCAGATAAAACATTCTCTTCTCGTCTGTTCACTAAAGACGGAAAATTTTCCTCTCTCACTTGTGGCAGCTTCAGCCAAAAGCATCTGGAACAGAGCTAGTAACGTTGCTCTTAAACGGGTGAACTTTTCGGCTAACACTGCCGACGACATGATTGCGACTCTGCTCGCACAGCAAATTTACAACCTTACCCAATACTAGTGGTGCACGCACAGCAGAAGTCTATCCTTGCTGCAGAATTAGCAGAGAAGCTCTACAAACCAATTGGTTGAAACTTGAAATTCATCCCGACCTCGTTATCTTATGCCCGACCCTATCCGAGACACTAGAGGCAGCCGAAGCATTGGTAAAGCGTGGATGTAGGTTTTGCCTTATGTACAAGCTGACCCCGTTTTATGCAAACGCTTAGAAGAGGTCGGCCATGCTACAGATTATGCCTCTTGCAGCTCCTATTGGGAGCAACAGAGGATCGATACTCAGTGCGATGCTTCGCATCATCATCGCTGGAAAGCAATATCCCCGTAGTTGTTGATGCTGGATTAGGAAGTCCCCAGTCATGCGGCAGAGTGTATGAAATGAGCCGATGTTTTGGTTGATACAGCCATGCCGTAGCTCGTGACCCAGAGAAAATGGCACACGCTTTCGTCTTGAGTTGAAGCCGGACGCGAAGCCTATCTTGCCAAACTCGCACCTCAGCGTACCGATGCTGAGCCTCTTCACCACTCACAGCTTTTCCTCTTTTAATTAAAAATAAGCACTGATGACCTATAATACCGCTTTGTGATTTCTTACATCAATTCAAGTTTGAAGATGTAGGCACAATATTATGTGCAAACTTCAGCCGATGTAGAGCGCGCATTGAGCAGTAAACAGCGCAACGTAGAAGATTTCTTTTGCTCTCATCTCGCCTGCAGCAGAGCGATATCTTGAACCTATGGCACAGGAAGCTCATAGGCTAACCCTTTGGAACGCTTTGGTCGTACGATGCAACTTTATCTTCCACTTTATCTATCCAACATCTGTTCTAACAGCTGCGTTTATTGTGGGTTTAGTGTAGGACACAAAATTCATCGTCGTCGTTTGACTTTTATCCGAAATTGACCGTGAAGTAGAAGCTATTCAAAAGTTAGGTTTTCGCCATCTTTTACTAGTGAGTGGAGAGGATCACAGTAGTCATTCTTGAAATACTATCTTGAAGTGGTCAAACATCTACGACCAGACTTTTGCACAACTTTCTCTTGAGGTGCAAACCATTGGAAACAGAACAATATGCAGCATTAGGGGAAGCGAGGAATCAGCAATGTTTGTGTTTATCAAGAAACTTACCACGAAGCTCGTTACCCGAATATCATCCAGCAGGAAGAAATCGGATTTTCGCTATCGTTCAGAAACTCCCGACCGCATCACTAAGCCGGCATTGAGAAGATTGGTATTGGCGCATTACTCGGATTAGAGGATTGACGTACAGATAGTGCATTCACTGCACTTCATCTCAGTTACCTCAAACGACGCTACCATCAAACACGATATTCGGTTTCACTTCCACGCCTCTCGTCCTTCTGTAGGAGGATACGACCCTGCTTGTCCTATAGACGACAAGGGAATGCTCCAACTATTTTTGGCTTTTCGCCTGCTTGATTCACACCTAGAAATATCCCTCTCTACTCGTGAGTCTGAAGCCTTTCGCAATAATGTACTCACGTTGGGCATACTAGCATGAGTGCTGGTAGCCATACAGAGCCTGGAGGGTATGCCGAAAAGCACGAGGAGTTAGAGCAGTTTACTCATCAACGATAGCCGCAGTCCTGAAGAATTTGCACAATATCTCCGTTCCGTTGGATACGAACCAGTGTGGAAAGACTGGGATAGATGGTTATGATGTCAATAATATTTCTTTTTCCAAACCTGAACATATATGTCTTCAAATGATTTTTGGAGAACGCTATCAGCGCCAGTTACTTCTGAAGTAGGAGAAAAAGGACAACTTCTCTTAGCCCAAAAGCGTGTCATTGTAGTAGGTGCCGGAGGTCTTGGTTGTACCATCTTACCCCTCTTAGTGGGGAGTGGGATAGGTCATCTAGTTATTTGTGACAACGATGTCGTTTCACCCAGCAATCTTCCCCGACAGACGCTCTATACTGAGTCTCAAATAGGTCAAAGCAAAGCCAAACTTGCAGCAGCTCATCTACACGCTAGTAATCCCAACTGCACTATTCAGGTGTACTGCGAACGGCTAGTGAAGGACAATGCGCCGCAAATCCTAGACAACTGCGATTTAATCGTTGATGCCACTGACAATGAACAAACACGGCGATTACTTGATGCCTATGCTCAAACGCATTCTATTCCATGGCTCTATACTTCGGTGGAAGGTTGGCGAGGTCAGCTTGCACTTTTTGATGGCAATCATCTCCCTTACGGAGCTTTATTCCTGCGGATACCCCTGCCCCTCAAAGGAGCTTTCTACTACTACCAACACACCTATTCCGGTGATGTCTACAACTCCAGCTATGTTAGGCGCATTGGCTGCAACTGAAGCCGTCAAATTTCTACCGCAACTGCCTCACAGTTATCAGATAGTCTTTGCTTGTTGATGGTTTGCAAATGTCATTTCAGCGCATTCGTCGCTAGAGTTAATTACCTTTTGAACCAAATCATTACACTAAAAATACGCTCACATTTTTCTTGAAAAGGTGCACATTTTTGATTGAATTCATTCCCCTCAAATAACAATCAGAGAGATTACCTCGGTGAAAGGTTATCTCTCTGATTATTTATTGAGAATGGTCTCTGCTTGAAATTATTTTTGAGTCAATAACACCTATCGCGCCATGAGCACCTATAACAAGTGCTTGCTCGATATCGGCTGTCTTACTAGGACCACTTATAAAGCCCGAAAAAGGTGTCGCTGGTGCAAATTCTCTTACACGCTCCATAGCTTCGTGCATATTATGCACTAGATTAGCTTTTGTCTAAGATAAAGACTAAGTTCTCTGAGATAAATAGCTCCGAGCGCCATTCCCCTCTGCTGAACCCAACAACAACCATTCTCACAAACACCAAGAGGCGTTTGAACGATTGTAACATCCGTGCCATTGCGATCCTTAGGGTGAGCCAGCTTCACTAGGACGAGTAACAGGCAAAGCTCCCCAAGTTTAGGTCACTAATAAATCGTGTTGCTTCGGGATAAAAGCTCACGCAAAAAGCTTACCCAAATCTGTACTCTCTTCGATGTGAACAACGCGCCCACCGACAGCCTCGATAATAGTTTCAAACTGACTCACCTTATCAGGATAGGTAATACCCTTAAAAGGTACTTAAGTCCGGATGTGCTTCTCGCTTAGTTGTATATTTACGTATGTTCTCTAGAACACCTTGCTTAGCGTGTGACATAACTACTTCATTTGTTTAATCCACCAATCATTAAAACTCTCACTAGCAAACTGAGGTAGTTCCCTATCCTTACCCCAAGCGTTAAGACTATTATAGAGCATAAATCTAGGCATGTGATTAGCAATAGAGCAAACTTCAATGCTGTATTGAATAAGCGAGGACGCTCCATTAAGAACTTCATACCCAAGCTCATTATCTTTTTCTCTTTATTGGCCTTCCCTAATTTATCCAAATCTTGACGCCAACGATAGATTTGTTCGCCTAAGTCTATCTTAACGGGGCAGACATTAGAGCAAGAGAGGCACAGAGTACAAGCCGACACATTACCAGCATAGAGCTTTGGATTTTTAACCATTCCGAGATTGACGCCAATAGGTCCCGGTATAAAGTAGCTATAACTATATCCTCCACTACGTCTATAAACTGGACAAAGTATTCATACAAGCTCCACAGCGAATACAATTCAGAATTTTCTCATGTTCCTTATTCTGCAATGATGCTTGAGGCGACCATTATCCACGATGATAAAGTGTAGCTCACCACCCTCTTTGAGGCTTACGGAACGAAGATGTAAAGGCTGTACTTGGTTGCCCCGTAGCACTACGAGCAAGTAAGCGATGAAAGACGCTAATTGGTCAAGGTTCTCTATAACCTTCTCAATACCAAACGAACAGATATTGAGCTCTGACAAGACATACCCTACATCGGCATTACCCTCATTCGTGCACGACCACCTCGCCAGTCTCGGCTAGCGGCAAAGTTGCCCTCAGTCATCGCTGCATCGGCATCAGGAATACTTTGGTCTGAGGATTAGCACGAGCAGCGTGAGTCAAATAAGTTGGGTCACTATTACCGGGCTCAGTCCCCATTTCTTTCTCAGCTCACCCACTTCCTCCGCTTAATATGAATAGCAGGCAGAACGATGTGGCTAGGCTTCTTTTTCATCAGCTGAAGAATACGCTCTCCCAAGTCGGACTCAACGACATCTATCCTCTACTCATCAGATGAGGGATTGAGTTCGCACTCTTCATGAGCATGGACTTACTTTTTAACTAAGGTCTTCACCCCATGAGAAGACAGCAGGTCATAAACAATCTGATTATGCTCTTCCGCATCAACAGCCCAGTGCGACGATGACGCCATTCTCTTGCGCCTTTTCTCAAACTGCTCAAGTAGCGTATCTAGATGTGTTGCATTATAACGCTTAATATCGTGAGCCAACTGCCTAAGCCTTCACTCTGGCAACATCAACACTAACAAATCTCTTTCTGTCTTACAAAACCAAAAGAGCCTGATTGTGCCAGCTCGCAGTTCCATATTCTATGAACTGAGCGGCTGCCATGAAATGTGATGTACTCATAAATTTGCTGCTAAAATTTCTACGGCACGATGTCTTAATGTCGTATTTCTGACGTTCAATAACCCCTTGTATGTGCATGAGGCAACTACTATCACTCCCCGTAATGTACTCGGCTCCTGTCTTCATGTGGTGCAGGACTGTATCTCGTCCCATGCAAGCACTAACCTCAGGCTCTTGATAGAATACATACCACCGAAGCCGCAACACTCATCTACAGTTCGGGCTCACACCTCAATACCTTCGACAAGCTCCAGCGGTTACGTATCTTATTCTGATAAGGCGAGATTTCTTTCCTGCCAGGAGTAGAGCGCGGGTCTTATACGCTATGAATAACCTGGTTGCGTATGCTGACCTTGTGAGGGAAGGTGACTATGAGCAAAGAGTCATGTTTGATCATCATGGAGAACTCTATAACGATCCGTATAGCTCGAGTCTGAACTTTGATGCATGTCAACTTCTTTTTAAAGATGTTTGGATAATTCTCTTGACAAAATGCCACGCAACTTGCGCTGAGGTCCCTACTATGACGTCACGTCCTTTTAAGCTCTCAAAAGCTTCTAAGAGCCATATTCTTCTTCGCTTGATGCTGGATAGCCTGCGTAGCATTGGTTGTCCGTCAAGTCTGATTGATAATGGGTGCCACCATCTGGCTGATGAGGTGGGCAACGTAAGATGCTTCATCGCTGTTACCGTATATATGCATTGACGCGGCATGAGGCGTACAGCCTCACTTTTCATGACTACTGGATTCTGTTAGATACTATCGTAGAGTCTCTTCTCTCTTTTCGTGACCGATAGACGTTAGGTAGGTAGTATTTATGAATAATCCAAACCGGAATTGGATCTATTTCGCCATGCACGTAAACTAGATGACGAGAAAAGACATTTCATTGACGATAACCAACACTTAAAATTCAAACAGGATTGCAATGAAATTCCACTTCTAATCCTGAAGTCTAGTTTCTCGAAGTCTAGCACTCGTGCTACTAGTGCAATGAGTATTACGCACTTTCATTGCAATGATACACACGACGCACCACGTGCGTCATTAGCAACGAGTACGCTGCACTTTAAAGTTGTGAGGCACGTGGTACTTTCACCAAGAACTCCCAGTCTGCACGCTGTTCACTACGTGTGGTCTCTTTCAAACTTCAGCACTGTACAGTCTGTACAGATGACTGAGAGCGAGGCTTACAAATTTTAACTCTTTATCGCTACTAATGCTTTTCTGTTTGAGTAGTTGAAACTCTAGAAACATGTGGTACATCCTTATTACTCAAACTACCTCGTCAAAGCGTTACCTCTAAGGTTTACAGTCAGTCTCTGGTGGAAGAGCACAGTACCATTTGCTCTTTTAGTGAACTATGCGGCAATTGCTTGTTTTAGTAGCAAGATGATTAGAGATGCAAAGGAAACGAGCCATAAGGCTTCTCCATATTTTTATGTTAAACTATTTGCTCAGCATTTAACCCAATGGATGTTGAGTTTAGCATTATAGATCTCTCAAGATAAACTATTAAGGACTTTTGATATGAAAACAGTATGGCTCACAGCTAGCCTCATGATGATGTTCTATTACCCTTCCTCTCTTGTGGTGGGAAGCACCGCAGCAAGGACAAGACGCAAACCCAAGCAATGCCTTACAAGACGATGAGGCGGTAAAGGTGGGCGAGTGAGAGAACTCGAACAGAGCTCTCGGCTACGCTGACTGAGGGAAGACAAAGACATTGACACATCTACTCCTCAGGCGAGGCGGGCGAATTGACTTAGGTACTCAGTCACTGAAGGCGACGTTGTTGCGCAAAAAGGGCCAAACACTTTTCATCATGAGACCAAGTTCCTTGATCAGGCTGCGCTCTGGCACGCCAGAGCCAACATCCAGCGGCAAAAAGCAGCTTCTCAACGGCTAAAATTACACTTGATGCCATGAGCAAGACTTTTTCAACGAGAAAGCCGCTTCCCCAGATTGGAACTTAGATATGGCTCGTACAATAACTATCAGTCTGCCGGGAAGCTAGTCTAGCACAAGCAAGGCTGCAGAGCCCAGTGCGCACACGCAGCAATCTCTGCACGCTCCACAACTGTAACCATAGCCCTGCTGATGGTGTAGTAGTAGGAACACTCCTCTACCGTCGGGGAACACTTGTGAGTTCGGCTATGCCTGAGATCCACTAACTACGGTTTCGGACAACAGCCAAATGTATGTCTGCTTCTGCTGAGCGAAAAGATGTGCTATGCTTGACCCCACTGCGTAAGTATGTGGCTCTCTAGAAGCTGCTGTTAAGAGTATGAGCTGTGCACAGTACGTTCTGGCGATGGCGGTCTATGTGAGCGCAGGCACGGTAGAGAGTATATGAGTGAAGCCATCGGGCCGAACAACTGGAGCTAGTAGCCTAAGAGCCAAATTCGCCAACCCTAACCACCTCCTTCATAGTGGTGCCACGGAAGCAGTATGACTCAAGCACCTGCTAAGCAGCAATATCATTGTTATTCCTCAAGCCGCTAACTTACCAGCTACAAGACAAGGTATTCGCTTTATGGGGGTCGCGTTGACGGCAAGGCTACTTCAACGCTTATCACAGTAGAGCCTATCAACAATGGCACTGCTGAGTACCTCGTTACTGGTGGGCTTTGGGCTGGAGAGTCGTCATCATAGCCGAAGGTGCGGGTCTCGGTACGCGAAGGCGCCGCAGTAGCTCCAGCTCAAAGCGAAGCAAAGAAGTAAACTTAGTATGGGACAATGAAAGATAATATATTTATCAAACACGACCAGTGATGGCCATCTCGATAGCTATCGCGATTGTCTTCGCTGGTCTAATATCGCTCTTCAACTTACCTGCAGACGCAAACGTGCGAGACAGTGCGCCTGCGACTATCCAAGTTTCCAGCAAGTTACCCCGGAGCTGACGCCGATGCCGTACAGGCAGAGCGATCGTACTCATGAAGAAGCTAATATCAATGGTGTGAGAGGGTATGACCTATATGACCTCATCGGCGAGGCAATGATGGTGCGCCTCAATAACTGTGTGTGCCTTTAAGCGAACCCAGAAACGCTGATATGGCTGCCGTCGATGTAACTGGTACCGTTAAGTCGACGCCCAAGGCTCAATGCCCGCCGAGGCAAATACGCATCGGGGTAACTGTGGTGGGGTCCGGAAGGGCTTCGCTTCAAGTTAGAGGTCTGCGTTGGCAATGACAAGTATGATGAAGCTGTTTTCTCAAACTATCTAGACATCGTGTCATTCCAGAGATTAAGCGTATCGAGGGCGTCCGGCGAAGTGCATGAGCTTTGGCAAACTTATGATGCATGCTTTTGTGGCTCAAAACCCGATGTTGTGGCTCCGGTACAAACCGATGCCCACAGCGACATCACGCAGCGCTCTTAACGAACAAAAATATCGTAGCCTCGACAGACGCCTCGGTGAGGACTCTAAGAATACTTACACCCTATGCACTCAAAATATCGTGGCAGATTGCAGGAGTCAGGAAGAGTTTAATAATATCGTTATTAAGGCTCTGAGACAATGGTAATGTCCTACACTTAGGTGATGTCGCCAAGATAGGGCAGCGCACTGATACTACTCTGTCGTTTCATCTATTGACGGCAAACAAGGTGTAAACTACATGGCGACGCAGATAGCAGAATGAATGCCGAGGTCAATCAACAAGATAGCCAGCGTCTTGAGGAAATGAGCAAAGACTTGCAGGGGTGTTGAGTTCATTACCTTTATGAATACTAATGATAATCTCTACGACTCTATCTACGTCGTGATAGAAACTCTCATAGTAGCGATTATCCTTGTAATCCTTGTTGTCTACTTCTTCTTACAAGATTTCAAGGCAACGCTTATGCCCTCTATCTCAGTATAGTTTCTCTTATCGGCACATTCTTCTGCTACAAGTAGCTGGCTTAGCATTAACTTACTGGACGCTCCTTTGCCTCTTGTGCCGCTGCTGGTACTGTCGTCGATGATGCTATTGTCGTGTGGAAGCTGTACAAGAGAAGTTTGAGAGCTGGCTATACGAGCAGTTACCCTAGCGACCAAGAGCGCCATGGGAGATATTACGATGGCAGTTATCTCTTGTACACTCGTCTTTCATGGCGGTATTCATTCCTGTAACCTTCATGGGAGGAACGTCAGGTATCTTCTATACTCAGTTTGGCGTTACTTTGCTACTTCCGTCGGCTCTCTATGGTATCTGCGCTTGTGCTATGCTCCAGCACTCTGCTCATGATGATGCGCCCGAGGACATACATAAAAAGCAGGGAAGTTTTCGAGGCATCGTGTAAAAAGCAAGCTTATAACATTGCCTTCAAAGCCCTCACTATCAAGTACAAAGGGTCTTAGCTCCTTATTGGTCATCGTTAGGTTGGTATGGGCTTCGTGTAGCCTTGCTTCTGCGGGTCTTATCTACCTCGTCACTACAACTAAGACGGGGCTTGTGCCACAAGAAGACCAAGGCTTGATTATGGTTAGTAGCACTTCACCGGGTAATACTATTGAGCAATCAGCTTGGGTTTCTAGACAAGGTAGAGAATATCATTAAAGTCTACACCCGAGGTTGTGCACTATGCACGCATCGATGGCTTCGAGCTTATGGGGGCTCGGGTACTTTCGCACGGTACATTCTTCGTACGCCTCCCAAGCACTGGGACGAACGCGTAAGGGCAGAGGCAACATGCAGATGAGCTATTAGCTGCTTTGAATGCTCGGTTCAAGCTATTCAGAAGCACAAATCTTCGCTATCCAGCCGGGTATGATTCCGGGTTATGGTATGGGAAATGCTATCGAACTACAAGTACAAGACCGCACGGGAGCGATAGGCTTCGATTCTATCAGAAGACACGCTTTATCTATGCGCTCAACCAACGTCCAGGGGTTGCTATGTCTTATACGAGCTATGCGATGAACTTCCCTCAGTAGTAAGGTCAATGCAGATGCTGGCTCACCGTAAACGTGCAGGATATCGCCTGCGACAGTCCTGAAACCCCTTGGTATGTATCTGGGTAGTTCGTATGCCTCAAACTATAATAAGTTTTGGTAAGACCTACCGCGTTATGATGCAGGCGGCACCCGAATATCGTTTTAGACGAACAGGCCTGAATAATATATATTCGTACGCAATGGTGGCGAAATGGCTCCTATCAGTCAGTTTGTGACGCTGGAGAAAACTAATGGAGCGGTATCTGCCAATCGCTTTTAACTCTTCAGCTCTATCAGTGCTAATGTCAGTGTAGCCGAGGATATTCGACAGGTGAAGGCATGAAGGCTATCAGGAAATGGCTAAGCAAATGCTTCCCTCAGGTATTACATACGAATATGGAGGTGTCGCTCGTGAAAGAAAAGCTCAAGCAACTTCGGGCAATACGACCATATACATCTACCTCATTGTCATCATCATCTTCCTCATTCTGTCTGCGCTGTACGAGAGCTTCCTCATTCCTTTCGCAGTAATCCTATCTAGTTCCTTTTGGTCTTATGAGAGCTTCCCTTTTTGCTAAAGTCGGAGGGTTTTGAGAATAATATCTGCTTTGCAGACGAGGTGTCATCATGCTTATCGGACTATTAGCCAAGACAGCTATCTTGATTACAGAGTATGCTTCTGAGCGTCGTCGTGAGGATTTGGTCATAGTCAGGGTTGCCTCACAGCGGCACAAAGCACGCTTCCGTCCTATCTTGATGACTGTTTTCCTCAATGATTTTCGGTATGCTTCCGCTCATGTTTGCCACTGGAGCAGGAGCTAATGGTAGCCGTTCGCCAGCAGCGGGTAGTCATGTAGGGTGGTATGCTTATCGGAACGATTGCCCTACTCTTCAGTTGTGCCTATCTTGTTTATTTTCTTCCAGTACCTACAAGAGAAGTTTATACGCAAGCCCGAGAAGGCACAGAGCTGAGACCTCCAAATAGCACTCTGAGAGAACACCTACTAGAAGAACAATCGGCTTTTAACTACTGATAAGAACTAATGCCATGAAAAAGAATATAATCCTCACCGCTCTAGCAAAGGTACACTACTTGCTAGGCGCATATCTAGCTCATTATGAGCGACCCACAGACTTACCCCACAAGCATCTATACCAACAGGCATGGGAGATAGTACAGTCCAAGCTGACTCTGCAGTATAGCTCTCTCCCTTGGAAAGAAGTCTATACCGATACGCTCTTACAAAAACTCATTGAGCAAGGCTTAAAAGCAACACTAATCTACAGCAGGCAAGACTACGCATAGAAACGCAAGCCGAGGCTGCACTCAGAGCCTCAAAACTTGCCTTCCTTTCCTCAGTCACTTTTACGCCTCAAGCAAACCCTAGTGAATGTAACGAACTCTAAAAGCTGATGAGTAAGAGTTACGAACTTCCGCTTACCGCTCAGTGGCAAGCTAGCATCTTCGGTTTGCTAAGCAATGCAAAAAGCGCAATAGAGCTTTGGTAGAAGCTAGCACTAGCTACAAAAGCAAGCTGATTGAAAGCCAACTAGTGGCATCTATCGCACGCTCATACTATGCGCTCGTGCTGCTAGACGAACAGCTAAAAGTCAATGACTGTCCTTATATGGCGTGAGAATGTGCGCACCATGCAGGCTCTTATGAACGCAGGGCGTACAATGATGCAGGAGTATCTAGTGCAGAAGCGCAACTACATAATGTAGAAGCCTCTGTCATGAGCCTCAAGCAACAAATTAGAGAAGCAGAAAATGCGATTGGGAGTATCACTTGGCTGATATGCCCCCAAAAGTTGGACATTAAATTAAATGTTCTTGTTCAATTCTTTATAGTATTGAGCACGGTATTGTACTGAGGCTCATTCCTTTTTAATCCTCAGTTTTTATTCTTTTGTTATTTGATACCACCAGATATATTGCTTGGGCTCCTTCTCAAACTCCTCAATAGAGTCATAATGGTTTACATGAGGCGACTCATTTCTTCGATGTAGTCAAAGAAATTCTCCATCATAGAGTTATCCAAGCAATTTCCCTTCCCTAGACATGCTCTGTACAATCCCTTTATCTTTGAGCATCTTCTAGTACCTGCCCGTGCTGATAATGCCATCCCTGGTCAGAGTGCATAATCAGCCCATTAATTGAGAGCTGTTTCCTAGATGCTGACTCCTAAAGCATATCAATAGCCATTTGCAAGTTCGGACTTCTGGATGATGGTGTATGCAAGTTTCACCGTTAAACATATCCATTACGGGAGATAGATAGGTCTTGACTCCCTGTGTAGCAGACTTGCGTGACATCTGTTGTCCATTTCTGGTTGGGTGCTGATGCCTTAAAGTTTCTGGCAATCACATTTGGGAGCTATTCTACCCACTTCACCTTTATAGGAGCGATAGTGACGCTTTTTATGCTGTTGCACTTATACCCAGATTCTTTGCATAAGTTTCAGTACAGTCTTGTGGTTGATTTCCTATTCCTTCGCCGCGCAATACACATGAGATTCTTCTGTAGCCATATCTTCCCTTATTTTCGTTATATATGGAGCTTATCCGCTCTCTAACAAAGTTATAGCTATCTGCTTTTGTTGAGACGCGTTAGGTAGTAATAGAATACTGAGACGTGCCATGCAATTCTCTCAAGCATATACTTAGGCATGTCCTGCCTGCCTTAGTTCTTCGATGGCACCTGCCCAATCGCTCTTAGACGGGCATTTCTTTCCTCTACTAAAGGCTCTCACTAGCAAAGCGTTCTCTGTCTTGAGTTCCTGTATTTCTTTCTGAAAGTTTCTCAACTCACTGGGGGCTTACTCTTCTTTTATGTCTACCCATACTTGCTGGCTTTGTCTCGCTTTTTAGATTCGCCTAGAGCGGACAATGCTTCCTCGCGATATGCTTTTTAACCATCTACAGATGGTTTGAGAGTACTCAAACTTCTAAGAGGCTACATGTAAAAGGTAAGTGCTTTTTCTCAACTTCAAGGACGATGTGTTTCCTTAACGCAAAATCTGCCTTGATAGATTTACCTTTTTCCAAGCCTACTGGACCCTGTTGTAGAGTATTTTGAACGTAAGACTTTTAGATGTCTTGCACTAGATCCGTGGTAGCTTTGATATGCTCAAAAGGCATAACCAGCATCTAGAAAGATGCATATACACTGAAAACAAATCTGATAAAAGATGTTCTTCTTTTTCTTTTTAATACTCATAGAAAAACCAAAATGTTTTTGCTATTAACTTTTGAGGGCATATCAGGCTGAGCTAATCGCATATCGAACGAGAAGTCTTGGCTCATGGTCTTCGCTCAAACAGCTGACAGTAGGGCTACCCATACAACTGCTTAGCTAACGACCCGATGTGAAGGCTGAAAATGTGTGGCATCATCATATCTATGCCGTAAACGAAGCTCGTCTTTGCTGTCCCTCATATCCTGGCTCCGGGTAACCTCTCATCAGAGTGGTATCTTCGGAGAAACCTTGCTAATCCTGTACTCCAGCTTGATTGGTTCTTTGACTCAGCCTCTGTTGCGCAAGGTCGTCTCAGCTAACCTTAAGATCCGAGTCAGTACCAAGAGAGGTTTGCTCAGCTGCTCAGACTATCGTTGATGCGGGTATTGAAGTCAATAATCACCTAAGCCAGTACAGACCTACCACGAACTAGCAGGTATTTACCGCAAACATGCTGCTGTTCGCTGGCGAGAAAGCTACGACTATTACAAAAGAAAGTGGTAGCAGTACTTACCTCAAAGTCCTAACAGCTCAACAGATTTACTCACAGTGAGCTACAAGATAGCAATAAAGTACAATGAGTTACTCTACTATTGCACTCTATCAAGCACTGGGCAGAGCTATAGCCGTTAAGCAGTCACTCTCCAATTCTAAAAAGGCCTGTATCAAATTAGATTTTGATGCAGACCCTATGTATGTATATATAATTTGCGTGTTGGCTTAGAAGCGCAGACTATGCGTCAATATTGAGTAACAAAGGCGGAGCACTACCCAGTGCAGTAGCGTTTCTGTTCAGATACTCATCCCAATACGTATGATAGAGATAGCGAAACCTAAAGGGTGTACACATCGAGCGTTCAGTCAAAGGAAATTCCACCCCAAATGCTAGGGCACAAAACTGCCGTGAGATGAGGATAAGGATAAATACCTTTTGCGTTTCGTCCCCCAAAGCCTTAGTTGTGAAAGCGAGATAAGAAGTTTATCCCCACATATCCGCCTTCGCCGATAATAAGGTGACCTTCTATCCTTAAAGAAATTGTACTTCACAAAACATCGACACTGTCGGCGACATGCCTTGGTCAATAGCTAGCAAGTTGTTCATCTCAATCCGGCATGAGCTCTATTGCCCATGCCCTATTTATATGAAACAGGTGGCTACCTCCGGTAACTGTCCCTACATGAACGCCCCATGGATACTGTGCATGCCCTTCAAAGGATACAAAAAGCATCAACAAGAGCAAGACTCTGTAAAATAAATCTCTTCATATTCTATTCATTTCTGCGCTACAAATATACAGAGAATACAACTGCGTATTTACATTCCTAATAAAGAACAAGCTTAGCGTACACATGCTCAAACAGAGTAAGCTCTTAGATTAGACTATTTTTCTACATTTGCCTAGGAAAATACTATTACTATCAACATATAAGATTATGAAGCAAGTGCTTACTATCTTAGGGTTTGGTCTCTAGTGCGACCTCGATGGTTGCTCAGGACAGAAACCTCTCAACTATCGTTTACATCATGAGGCGATGACCATTCTTATCAGTTTGTCAGTGCCTATGACAAACGCTGCGTATCTACACCAAATATTGATGCTCTAGCTAAGCATGGTGTACGTTTTACAGAGAGCTTTGTTGCAAACTCTCTATCGGGTCCTAGTCGTGCTTGTATGCTCACGGGCAAGCACAGCCACATGAATGGTAAGACCAACAACGAGCATGCACATCAATTCAATCAAGATCAACAAACGATGCCTAAAAATCCTTAGAGCTAATGGTTGCCAGACAGCTCTTATGGGTAAAACCCACATCTTGAAGGCATTCCTCAAGGCTTTGATTACTGGAATATGCTCCCCAGTACAAAGGTGAGTACTATAATCCTCTCTCGTTACTCGAATAATAAGGGTGGTATTGACTTTTGGTACAGCATAGGGGGTACGTGACAAATATCGTAACAGATATGAGCATTGATTGGCTTGAACACAGAGATAAGACCAAGCCTTTTGCCCTCTTCGTTCACCATAAAAGGCGACACCGCATTTTGGATGCCCGATACTATAGAGCGTGAATAAGTACGAGGATAAGACTTTCCCTCTACCTAAGACTTTCTACGAGTGATTACAAGGGTCGTATCGCGACTGAAGATGCAGAGATGCGCATCAACAGAGATATGGACCTTGTCTATGACCTCAAGATGCAAAGAATGCGCCCAAGATTTCGGGTCTGGGTCGCTGGTACACACAAGGTGTTTACAGAGAATGCGCCCCGAAAGAGCAAAGCAGTTATGGATAAACTCTATAACCCTCTTGCCGAAGACCTATACAAACGCAATCTGCAAGGTAAAGAGCTTGCTGGTGGAAATACCAACGCTATATGCGTGATTATGCAAAAGGTAATTACAAGTCTTGACCGTAATATCGGTAGACTCATGGGTACCTCAAAGAGCATGACCTACTAGACAATACGCTCATCGTTTATACAGGTGACCAAGGCTTCTATATGGGAGAAAACGGCTGGTTCGATAAGCGTTTTATGTACGATATATCTATGCGCACACCTCTAGTGATGCGTTTGCCTAAGGTTTTGACAGAGAGGTGATGTTACGCAGATGGTTCCAGAATATCGACTACGCTCCTACATTTCCTTGACCTTGCAGGCATTAAGGTTCCCGAAGATATGCAGGGTGTTTCTGCTTCCACTTCTTAAAAACAACAAGCCCGTAAAAGAAATGGAACCGCAATAGCCTAGCTACCACTTCTACGAATTCCCCGAGTGAACACAATGTACGTCGCCACTATGGTATCCAGCACGAAGAACTATAAAGCTTATCCATTTCTACGGTAAGGATACTAAGGGAGAATAAAGATTTCTAGGAAATGTACGACTTGCGTAAGGACCCCGAAGAATTGAATAACATCTACAACAAACCTAGTTACAGCAGGTACAAGCAGACTTACGAGGGACTTGATAGTCTGCGTCACTACTACAAAGCTGAAAACGCCTACTAAACTAAGGTTTTGTAGATAAGTTTAGACTACTAAATACAATACAGGGCTGTGCAAAAACAAATTTTGCACAGCCCTTTTTCATTTTCAGTGAATACGTCGTACTCGTTTCAGTAAGTGCGTGTACTTGTTGTGAGTACACGTACTTATTTTTAGTGAGTACGCGTACTTAAACTGATAAGTACGTAGTACTTTTTGGAACTTCTCTGAGATTATCAATAGGAAATACTCCTTTATTTTATCGGTCTTTTACCTGCAATTTTAGATTACCCTTAGGCAAGTATATTAACAACCGTTATTCTGGAAGGATTTCTCCAACACGTTGAATAAGAATTGAAATCATATCTTTCTCATGATCGTCACACTTCCTTTGCTTCCAAACTTCACTCGAACAGCCTTCAATTATATCACCCATGATACGGAGTTTCAGACTACCCTTCTGACCATCTTCTTATAAGACTTCATCTTGGACTCGGGCGAAAGATTGGAGAACTTAGAGTTTACACTTCAGAGATGATGCACAGATTCCCGAAGCGATCTCGCTCGTCCCATGCCTCAAAAGTACCTTCGGAGGGATGCTGTGGATACCAGTGCTCGACAGATTGCGAAACTCAAACACAAAGTCGTTATACTTCTCCTTATTTTCCCTTCCACAGCAAGTAATCTAAGTAGTTAAAGACAATGTGTGGAGTTCTCACGCCAAAGGCATAGTCCTCCGACTTATATTCCTGAAGGTCATACGCTCCCATTTCCTCAAGCGACTCTCAAAGAAACCCTCTGCTACCGCCTCTCTTTGCTATACGCTCAGCCTTATCAGCTAGCTTTGGGGTACTCCAGTTTCGTTGTCAAACAACCACACCAGCAACTCCGTTATCCAGTGCATAACCTAGGGAGAGGTGTATGATACGTAAGACAGACTGGATCATCAGACACTCCTTATTGCGTGGCGTATAGGTCTTCTCCCACTCATTTTCATAGCGAAGTCTTGTGTTTGCATAGTAAGCCTTTTTCTTATATCCTGCGCCCGCAGTGCACAACTCTTGAAAGGCTCCAGACACCCTTCTTGGTCATCACCGCATATTCACGCTTAATAATAAACTGATCAAATAGGAAGCGCGAACGCAACAAGAACAGAATAAACTTACGGGCAAGCTAGCCTTATTCTCCTTGATAGGCTTACATCCCATTTGCCCACAAGCGATCACCTTATTATAGTCTGCAAGCAAGCACTCTGTCATCAAGCAAGCGACCCAAGCCACTTCACTTTACTTAAAGACACATTCTCAACACGAAAGAAAAACTCGGAGGATATGGAGCAGAAGTGAGGGAAGCCTATAATACTATCGAAACGTATCGGGGTCCTGTCACCCTCCTGCACTCCATCGGTAGTCTCAACTCTAAAGCTAGGCTTGACAATATCCTTGACTGAAAACTCCTTATCTGCTCTCTGCCCCATCTTTTGGGCAACCTGCATAGTGAGACCAACTCCCCTGATAACTTATCAGACGACCATTTATCGCCAAAGACTCCTCTCTCTCCGCTTTAGCAAAGTGCATCTGCACATAGCCCGTCATATCACTGCAAGCACCTGGGCACCTCGAGAAAAACTCCTGCTCTTTCTGATTGGGGAGGTAGCCATGAGCTGAGCCTTGAGGATATCATCTTTTGCTCCAGCTGTTCACCTCGGGTATTCATGATCTCAAAGTAGCGATTGAGATCCGTATGTTCGGGGACCTCTATTCGATAGAGGAATCACCCTCCTCAAACGCTCGAGAAGTCATCCTTCTGGATACCATCTGCGTCTCAAACTTCTGGCGAATTACCTTGAGCCCATTACGGATAGATCAGCTCTATTCGATCCTCGTCATCAACAAAGCCGCTTCTTATCGAGCGTAAAAGCTCGATATACGTCAGCGTATGGTTGAGTCTGGTCGGCAGTCAAAGAGAGGGTCTTCCCACCACCCTACTTGTGACTTCATGTAATGGAGCAGGAGATAGCAGTGAGGCGCAGTCCACGACCTCATAGTTTTCTACCTTGCCCTTGACCTTAGCGACTACAAGCGATCCGATGAGTAATCTCCCGTGGAGTCATTGATGTCATCGATGAGTCGCATATTTCCTCATCTTCCCAAGCATAAGCACGCTGGTATAGCGGTATTACATAGTGTGCACCCTTATTAAAAAGGGTCACATTATCATTATCAAGTATTCTAAGCTCCTGTATCATCTTATTTATATCCATTAAGTTGAAGAAGGGCATCATATAGTACGCCACTTCTCTACCCTAGCCTTATTATCCGTCCTTCTTAGATCAAGAGTCATTCCCGATATCTCCGTGTGCCTACGAGCTGAAGAGATCAGTGAAATTACGGGCTCTGAATTGGTATACTTATCATTATCTCCAAGACCAATTGCATACCGATTAACGGAATCAAAGCCCAAAATGATCCATATCGACTCGAAGCATCATCGCCCTATGTAAACAGCTTCTTCACTGCCATTGGGTCAAAGTTGTGGAATCTGGTCAGTAGCAGAGCAATATGCACAGATTGTGAGCATGATTCATCCCCGTCGATGAAGACTTACAAGCCTTATCTGAAGTCTGCTGGAGTTTTAATCTGCCCCACTTTTGACTTATCATCAATGAGCAGCATCCTTGATGAATGCAAAATCAGAATTGTCAATAAGCTCCTGCTTGATACTATGAAGCATTTGCATATAGTGATCGACCATCTCGAAGAAATCCTCCTGAGATCAGTGGCCCGAAAGCAGGAAGTAAGGCATAGCCTTGTTAGCCCGGCGTGCATAAGTGTACCCAGAACTCTCCCTCAATCCCTTTGTAAAGATCTATTTCAGTTGCAATGAAGCGGCTAGACTTTCGTGCTTGGACCAATTCCATAGCGGAAAGAGATAGCTATCGAAGAGCTCATGAATAGCCTTAGGATCCTTAGATTCCCACTTCAGGACGGCACGTTGCATATCGTACTTACTCATGGTTTCCCTCAGGTGATAAGCCTTGGAGCAAATCATGGGATATAGCTCACGCCCTCGAGTATTCTGCAGAATCGAAAGAGCTGGAAGGCTTCACTCAATTCATTCACTGTAAGAACAACCACCTCAAGCGTATTCCCTAGAGCTTTATTAAAAGGCCCTGGTCGCATCATCTACCGATGAGAACCATTCACGTATGGTACCAGCATTGCTGTGGAGGTTCTTCTGAGTAATCTTATCTCGAGAAACTTAGTGGACACTAATCCACATGAAAATCATCAGGCTCTAGATATAGCTTCAGCAGCAGCGAATGAGTAGACGTTTGCTGGACCATCGACCACTACAGCTCTGTACTGCTTTTCTCTATAGAGGATCACTGTCCCCACTCGATACTTGAAGTTCGGGTGCTCCTTGCCTCCTCGATACTCTTCTGGATATCAAGGATCAACTCTCTGATATTCTTATTCCCCCATTTATAGGGGGCGTTGGTAGCTTGGGATAATAATGTTCTGCGCCAGTAAATGGTCAAGCAGACCATATCTCTGGCTTGTCTCTATCTTTTCTTAAAGTCATACTATATTCTATGCTAGGTAATACTGGCATCTCACCATGTATCTGCAAATATAATATAAATGTGCATGCTCTTTCATAGCCCTAGATGGGTGCGTGTACTCATTTTCAGTAAGTGCGTCGTAGTTTTTGATAGAGAGCCCTGTCATTTGCGAAGCCATACAAACACACTCTCTTGATAAATCTTTATCTTTACGGCATGATAAACATTTGCAAAGCGTCAGCAGGTTCGGGAAAAACCTTCAAACTCGTGGGCGAATATCTTCGCCTTGCCCTCAGGGGACTCACAGAAAGATACAAGCAGTAACCTTTACCAGCCAGAGCTACATTGGAAATGAAAGAGCGTATTATCGCTCAACTCTATATTCTATGTACCGAAACAGAGAAATCGCCTTACTGTAGATTGCTTCTGGGTATAGAGGACGAAGATGAGCCTATTCAGTCTGAGGGCCTGCATCAGAAATTACGGCAACGTGCTCAGAAGTGCTACGCCGCATCCTAATTGAGTACAAAATTTCCGTGTAATACTATTGACTCCTTTCTTCCAAGAAGTTGTTCGCAACTTTACTCGCGAACTAAATATCAAAAAGTAACTTTCAGGTAGAACTTGATAATGACGTATCCTAGACCAAGCCACTAAGCTATTCTTATCAATGCACAAAGAAGTGGTGAGCTATTCAGCCACAGAGGATAGTAGCAGCAGTCCGATGTCTTGGCTACTCAAATCAACTAAGAGGCGTATGGCTGATGGTTATGGAGCAATCCTCTACGCATTATCGGAAGACTTACAAATGAATTAACCAAAGAAGGATTTCAAGAGAAGTTTATCAAAGGAACGGGGGCGTAATACATAAGTTTTCCTGAGCTCAAAAGATATTGAGGAGCTTGAACGCAATATCACAAATCACCTTAATAATATCAAGTGGGCTATCCTCGTATAGTACACGTGTATTAGGCGAACTGAAGAGTATTGGGCTAGACGAAAACATGCTAGCCTACAAGAAATCAGGTGGTCTTGCTCCATTCTTTAAAATAAGCAATGGCAATTACTCAGAATTGACAAGACAAGCGATTTGAAAAGCATCTGAAGACATTAAATCCTTTAGTAGCGAGCAAAGAGCAAGCTAAATGGGGAGCTGATTCTAGAAGCTAGCCAATTACCTGAACTTCTTAATGAATATCAAGATTATACCAGTCGTATCAGATTAGAACAGACCAGTCTGCAAGCCATTTTACGACCTATTACCCTCCTTTGGCCTTATCAGGTCTATACAAGATGAGGTCAATAAGATTACCCAAGAAGAGCATAGCCTACTCATCTCTAGCACCGCACAGCTCATTAGTCAAGTATTAGATGATAGTGATGGACCTTCATTCATCTACGAGAAACTCGGCACTGAGATTAATAGCTATATGATTGATGAGTTCCAAGATACGAGCCGATTACAGTATAACAATTTTAGACCATTGCTTGAAGAATCCTTAAGTAATGGACATGACAATCTTATTGTGGGAGATGTTAAGCAGAGTATTTATCGTTGGCGTGGGGGGCGATAGCAGTTTGCTCTGGCGAACAAGTGAATGCCTATTTTAGAGAAATGGTTCATCTAGAACCACTCAATAAAATTTCCGCTCAGCTCCACAAATTATCAAATTCAACAACTTACTCTATCATACACTAATAGATAAAAGCTCAACATCTCTACAAATCCTTTCACCGAGCTATTTAATGGAGACGAAGAGGTGCAGAAACTTTGCTAGCTCCTCTGTCGTCATTCTTTCAGGACTATCAAACACCACAGGAAATACCTGACAGCAAAAAGAAAGTCCAAGCAAGCAGGGGCTGTGTTATACACGAATATACTAGAACCCCTACCTTGGAAGAACCATACGAACCTTTGGCTATTCTTCAAGAACGCATACCTAATTTGGTCATTGACCTACAGCAGAGGACTTAAAGCTAATGAGGATAGCCATCTTGTACGCACGAGAGAACAAGCAAAAAGCTAATGCCGAAATACTCACAAAAGCCAAAGAAGAAGCTCTTAAATGTGAAGCTATTGACCTCAATAAATACTCATGAACTTCGTCTCTGATGAAGCTCTTGCTCCGCTCAATATTCTGACGATTGACTTTATCTTGGCTATCCTTAAGCTTATGATTAACGATAGCGATGATACAGCTCGCAAAGAAGTTGAAACAATGTACTTTAAGATTGCTCAGCAAAGCCATAGATATGGAGCGTGTGGATAAGTTACTAGCTAAGGGTTATCGCAGTCTTTACGAAACCATTGAATTGGTCATTGAGCATTTCAGTGAGCTATTCTATGATACTCAGGAAGGCGAACGAGCAGAAGAAGCTGGGGAGAAAAGCAAGACTAGCGAAACGAGCCTACCTCATCAAATTCCTTGATACAGCTCTCTATCCTACCAGCAAGACCGCAGTAAGAGTATGGCTGACTTTATCGCGATGTGGCAAGATACAGCGCACAAGATGCGCCTATAATATGCCCTGAAGATGAGCGCAAAAATTCAAATCCAAAACAATTCATAAATCGAAAGGACTTGAGTATCGGGCTGTGCTTATACCATTCTTGAACTGGGAAATGAGCCCAAATCTCGCAATGACAACTACCAATGGTAGATATGCCCGAGCCCTAAAAGAGCATCTGTGGTGAAGCTGTTTCTTGCGTACCTATCAGAGTATCTAAAGACCTACTGAACTCCTTCTTTGCTGCAAGCTATATCCACAGAAGTCCTTGAGACTGCTCAGGACTCCATCAATATCCTCTATGTGCAAGTACTCGAGCGGTACAAAGAGCCGCATATAGGTTACTCCCCGATAAGCTCCCTTCAGACAAAAAGAAAGAGGATATTCCTCCGAAATGATAAATCTCGTAATGGATACCATGCCCTAATCCCAGCCCTTGAGCAAGAGCAGGCTGGGGAAACACTATATCAAACTCTTGGTCATCTAGAACCTCTATCCTCTAAACCTACCTCAGTATAAGGCAGAAAAGAGTAAAGACAACAAAACTTTAGATGAACAAAACATAACTATTAGTAATATCCAAAGTTTTTGAGCTCAAGACCGCATTGCCGAACTAAGAGAGGATTAGCACACTTCGATAGAGAACGAAGCGTGATGAGGGTATTATCATGCATGAGATATCAGCCAAATAACGACAGCGCAAGACCTGAGATAAGGCAATACAAGTAGCTACGCTCAAAGGCTGTTGCACTCGAACGCAGTGACGCATTGCAGACCTTCCTTAGTAAGCTTATCACACAAGAGCATACACGAGCGTGGTTTGATGGCAGTGGGCGCGTGCTACGAGAACCCTATCCTGGGAGATAACTTATCGTACAGACCTGACCGAATTATTATTTATTCAGATAGAGCCGATATCATAGATTATAAATTTGGTATCACCAAATCCCAACTATCGAGAGCAAGTACTCAATTATGGTTATTTACTTCGCAAGATCTTGGGCGAAGGCTTCCAAGTGCGCACCTATCATGTGTACATTGACCTCCCTCAAGAGCAGAGACGAACTAATAGAAGTATAGTTAAGCTCTACATAATATGGTATATGTACTTTTTACTTAGAGGAGTCAATGGAGGAGGGAAGAACAAAAGTTCCAATGAGTGATTTGAAAGAAGCACTCTCTAACGAGGGCTTTGAAGATGTTAGTTCTTATATCAACAGTGGGAACTTATTCTTTAGGAGTACTCAAAGCCTTGAGCATTGTAGTTCCGTAATAGCACACCTACTCGCAAGAGATTATGCCTTTTTCTATTCCCTTTGTATTGATGAACAAGAGGATTATTTAGCAGAAAAAGCTGAATTGCCAGATTGGTGGCAAGGAGATTTAGCCAGACAGGACGTTCTCTTTATCTCAATAATGCGGACAAGTCAAGTATTCTAGACTTTATCAATACGTCCGAGCTCTACAATGAGGGTAGTTTATATCGGGAGAAACTCTATATTCGGGCAAGTACGATGAGGCTGAATATCTGAAATCTACCTATCACAGAAGCTAATCCAACCAAGATTTCTACAAACGTATTACGATTCGCAACGGCAAAACATACGATAAAGTAGCAGACTATCCTTCGGGTGAAGGGATAAACACCTTATCTCATTTTGCTAGACTGTAAAAAGCTGATACACTTGAAAATTTGCGTATTAAAAAGAATAATGATTTACTTTTGCATCATAGAACCTATAAAAAGTAACGCCTATCGAATAGAACATTACATTTTTGCAGATAAATAGAAGTCCAATCATTAATTGCTGAGATAAAGCGATGAAGAGATTCAGACATATGAGCGACGAACAGCTAATCTCGCTCTACGAACAAGGATGTAATGAAGCTTTCGATGAACTCTTGATGCGTTACGATGCCTATATACATCGCTATATACGCTACTCTATCCAAGATGAAGATTTGGTAGAGGATATATTCAAGATGCATTCATTAAAGTCATGACGACCATCAAGGCTGGTCGTTATACGGAAAGTGCGCGCTTTAAGCAGTGGCTAACACGTATTACCCACAACTTAATCATGGACACTTTCCGCAGAGAAAAGACTGCCGCTAAGTTTGAGCCTTACGGAGATGAAGATACTGTAGACCTCGCTTTCAAAGGCATTGCAAAGCGAAGACCTGAACGGAGAAGAGCAAGTTATTCATCTAGACAATATCAACGAACTGTGCAGCAAAAATAGCTATACTACCTGCTGACCAGCAGGAAGTCATTCACTTACGCATGTGGGAAGATAAAGAGTTTTAAGGAAATCGCTGACCTCACGGGGTGAGTATCAATACAGCTTTAGGTCGTATGAGGTACGCCCTCATCAACCTACGCAAGCAGTATTAAAGCTGTTGTCTATTACTATTTAGACAGCATACGACATCCATTCCGAAGACTTACTTCTGCCTATAAACGACCTCATAAAGAGTTTGCTTAAGGCGAATAAGTGTATCTTGAGGCAGGCTTGCTGTAGCCATTAGATGCAGAGGAACAGAAACACCGCCTTCACGATAAGGAGGTTGTATGTAATCAAAATCTTGCTTGACGAAACCCAAGCGAGCATGAAATGCTGACCTGCGCTGTGCCATTGGGGCAGCGTGGGCTGGTTCGCATTCTAAAAGAAGGTGCTTACCATTAGCCAAATCTTTCAAGGCTTGTATTACTTGAGCTCCAATGCCTGCACCTCGTTGAGATGACAAAATCAGGAGATGCTCAAGATATAAGACTTCACCGAAGTCCCACGCTGTAACGAAGCCAACAACATCATTATCGCAACTAATAAGATACAAGCGTGCGGAGAAATCATCAGCTATAATCTCAGTCCAATCACGGCGTTCCTCCTCAGGAAAACTCATGATATACTCTCGCTCTAAATGCAATAAGTATGCGCCTTTATGCTCTTGACTATTGAAAGGTATTAGTTTGATTTGCATCACACGTTACTATAATTAAGCAGATAGCCTACTGACATCAAGCAGAAAACTAGTCTTTCTACTAGAGATAACACGCTCACCCTCTTTGCTTTGTTTTCTTCGAAAGCAACAAATATCACATAGTCAAACGATATCTTTGTGGAAATACATTACCTTTGCTTCTGATTAGGTTTAAGAACAGAGATTATTCCGAATAAAATTCAGTCAAATATATACATATCATGAGTAAATCGCTAACTATCCTTTCGCTAGGGTCTGCTTCTCGGCTCGATGACGCCCTAGCAAAGCTCAGTTGCTTATGCGCGTTAATCGCTATCCCGCTGTTACTATCGGGGGACGCTTGTCATGGATTCGCTAAAATGTACCAGGCAAATCGCTGACATCCTTCGTCAAATCAAACAGCCTTACGCTATTGAAGGACGAACAGCAACAAATATCCAGCCCAATGCTAAAGGCTTTTATCCAACAAGTTCTGTCAATCAGAAAAGCCAAGGCTGTAATGGATGTTTATAGCTTCAATGTCGTATCTCCTACCTACACTAAGGTTCACTCTCTATCAAGGAACAGGAAGATATGCCATTTATTTGGATAACGAACTGCTTGGTTCTAATGAATCTCACCCAGCGAACAGCGATAGCATACCAGCCTTGTCTGTTCCTTTTAGCCTAGAAGCAAGTCATGCACGCCTACAGAGTGCGCTCTTTGCGTCTACCAAGCGATAGCCTCTCTAGCAATTTCAGTCTCAGCTTTACTCCGATAAAGGTTTACCACAGCTGAGACTCAATGGCAACAGTTTCGAGAACACGCTACATTGACTGGGAGAATATATTACACATGACGACTCTATTACGCTAGTGTATCTCCCTCTGGAAAATATGTCTTAGTAACCTACTGCCTACAAGACGCCTAAGGCAGGTGCTACTTATCAAGAGCTCCGTGATGCTTCGGTAAGATTATCCGCACGACGCAAAAGTTTGTCTGGTGCTCAATGGCTACCTAAGCAGGATGTCTTGTCCAACAACGCTCCAATGGACTAAGACGTCAGTTACTCAAAATCAATCCTGTATCAGGGAGAAGACTCTGTTTGGGTAGACTATCTACCGGGAACAAGCTATATGATTAGCCCTGACGAAGAGTATGTCTACTTCTGATGAAGAAAAAGGACTCGTAAAGGATTTGCTATCCGCAGGTGTCACTGATGACGCATGCCCTCTTGGCGCAATCGAACGACTATCTACCTGCTACAACATCTCCAGACGGAGGATATGCACCCTTCTTCATGGACTATAACAATTTCATAGTGAGGATATTAGTCTTGATGGTAAAAGCAACTATTGATCTGCGTCACCGTACCGACATCACGCGTACGCCTTACAATCTTACAGACCTTTTACCCTATTCCGCTGAAACAGGTAAAAATAGACTACCCTCCTTAAAACAATTTGATATCGCAGGGTTCTTCGTTCATATCAGGCTCTAAATGACTTGCTTATCAATGCTCGCCCAACGCTTTCAATGGCATAGGCAAGACTCTTGCAGAGGAGCTACGGCTAATGGTTATGAACGAGAACTATTCCGTTACACCATTGGTTCGGGTGATGTACCGCTTACAAAAAGGATTTTTGACCCTAGTATCATCGAACTCAAGTATAGCCAAAAGCTTAATGCCTTCATCTTCTCATGCCGAGAATGGAAGTCGTAAGTCTCTCTATAAACTAGACCTAAGAGCAATCGCATCAGCCAACTACTATCAGTGAAGATTTCGTACGCTACTTCTCTGCCAGCCGAGCACGGCACAGACCTTTGGTACATTGGGCAGAGCCTTAATAATGCGGACAAGCTATACAGAATAAACGCTAGTGGAAAGCAACAGCTCGTATGGGATTTTTCTGAGGAAAGACTACGAGACGTTCGCTTTACTCCCGGTAAGGATTTTGTCTATACGACACCTGACGGTACTAGATTGACTGTCTGGTACTACCTGCCCAACTTTGACCCTAATAAGAAATACCCACTATGATTGTTTATTATTATGGAGGTACTGTCTCTGTTACACGCCAGCTAGAAACGGTTTACGACCCTTGCATGTGTGTTTCTCAAGGTTACGTTGCTTCTCGCTTAATCTCGTGGCTGTACTGGTTATGGTCAAAAGTTTGCTAGAGACCACCTCAATGCTTGGGGAGACAAGACAGCTGATGATATCATCGGTGCTGTAAAAGCATTCTCAGACCAGCATTCATTTGTTGATACGAAAGATAGGATGTTGTGGAGCAAGTTATGGCGACTTCGATGACGCAATACCTACAAACTGAGACTAATATGTTTGCGGCAGCTATTAGTCATGCGGTATCAGTTCGATTTCTAGCTACTGGGCTAATGGTTGATTGGGTGGTGGTTATAGTTCTGTCGCATCTGCCGGTAGTTATCTTGGAATAATCCCGACCTATACCAAGCACAGCCCTCTATTTAATGCTGATAAAATCCCATACTCCTACTCCTCACTACATGGCACAGCAGACGTTAATGTACCACCAGGTGAAAGTACAGCTCTATACAATGCTCTGAAAAATACCCGGACGTCCAGTGAATTGGTTGAAATAACGGGCGAAGACCACCATATCATGGAACCAGATAGACAAGATGTTTTGGATGAGAACTATCATGCTTGTCGCTAAAGTACCTCCAAGATAAGCTCCCAATGGTGGGATAGTCTTTACCTAAGACTCCTTTACGAAAAGTAACAGAGTTTGCTTAATCTCTCCTTTTGTGGAGATAATCAACAAAGAGACCGCTGGGCGGTCTCCCAAAAGGACAAGAAAAACTTGTCCTTTTGTGGGGCTTTTGCAGAATGCGGTAATCGCAAGGCATTGAGACTGAGGCGCAGGAGTTTACTCCTGCATAAATGACGGGGCCTGAATGTCGATAATAACACTGCAGAGTGCCTATAATGCTAAATAGTCCTAACAAGACTAGAGGGTTGCTACACAATATGAATGTGGCAACCCTCTATTTTTCTCCCAATATGTCTCCAATAATCTGATCGATAGCTGCATTCGCTAGTAACTCTTTGCTGTCTGTGCCTATGACTTGTACCTTTTGTACACAAAATAAAAGATTGTACACCAATCATAGAGAATTTGTAGTGATGAATAACGATATCGCCTTTCAGTCCACTACCTGATTAGTGGAGAACGCCACTATCACCTGATTGCGGGACCTTGTTCGGCCGAGTGACCCAAACAATGCGTGCCAAGCCCTCAAAAGAGCAAGGTGTCGGCATCTGATCGTCTACCTATGAAAACCTGAACAAAACCCGGAGGCTTTGAGGGGCGTGAGCATAGAGGGTCTTCCATGGCTCGTGCGTGCAAGAATGAACTCGGCATGCAAGCGATGACAGAGGTTGCGACTCCTGCACATATTGAAGTAGCACTGCGTGCTGGACTGAAAAGGTTATGGATGAGGCGCTCGTACTACAGCAAGCCCTTTCGCTATGGCGGAGATTGCAGAGGCGCTTAGCGTTGATGATATCGTTGTTCTCGTTAAGAATCCTATTGGTCCCGATATCAATCTTTGGGAAGGTTCCTGGCTTCGCTTAAAGCAGCTGGGTAAAACATGTAGGAGCTATGGAAGTTTTACTACCTGGAGGCAATTCTACCGCAATAGCCCCTCTTTGGCAAATACCAATTGAACTCAAACTACGGCATCCCGAACTCACTATCTCTCGTTGACCCTAGCCATATGGGCGGTAAACGTCTCGTTGATAGAGGGCATATCTCGCTCAGCTATAGAGATGCACTTTTGATGGTCTTATGGTTTCGAAGTACATGACCAACCCGATACAGCTCTTGAGTGATGCCGAGAGCAACAAATCACACCCCGAACGTCTCAAGAGCATAGCAAAGTCTTTGGCCTCTATGTGTACTACTGATAATGTTGATTCACGGAACTCTCACAGTACAGAAATACAATTAACCACATAGACGAAGAAATCTTGCGTTTACTCGTTCGGAGAGGTGAAATAGCTAAAGCCATTGGGCAGTACAAGCATAATAGATATGCATACTCCAACCTGAACGCTATCGCGAGCTTATGTCTAGTCGTGAGACAACAAGCTCAAAGCAGATCTTGATACTAAAATATGTGCATGACCTCTTCCAGCATCATTCACGAAGAGCGCGTTCACAGCAAACCCTTCTTAATAACGCTCCCACTAGGCTCGAAGATGAATAAATGTATGTCTAGGCAGTAATACGGCATGCAGAGGCGCATATCCCTAGAGCCTAGATCTTTACATAGCGCATTAGCCATAGAGCGAGAGACAAGCGGCTATTCAAACAGAGCCTGTGGATTTTCCTTATCCATCGGGGCTGTTACGAACCTGCGATGCTCGCTACACTCCTATGAGTCAAGCCGACTTAAATCAATGCTTCTGCACAACGATGGCAAGAAGCAGGGCGAGACCGCAAACATCCAGAGTTTGTAACGCGATTTGGTTGTACAATGGAATAATGAAGGTACTCAAGCCAAGAGATACGTACTCCGCCCTTACTTCCAAAACACTCGCTCAGCAACTCTTTGATTAAAATAGAACTTGTTCTCTCATAGTTCTTGAGGATTGTCTTATTTCACTTTCAATACGCTGAAAATCAAGATTAAACGACAGACAGTACATGTTTCCTATTCTCAAAACCTCAGCGAAGTCTCACCAAATACACACGTGTAGTCTCTTCAAACTTCAGTGGGTTTGTACAGACTACAGCTGAAGTCTCGAAAGTACGTACCTGGAGATTTAGTACGCACTCACTGAAGTAAGTACACACTTACGACAATGAGTACGTACTTACAAATGGTTACGCGCAAATACTAAAATAAAAAGCTCACGCACCATTGCATCTAGTATTAGAGTTACTTTCTTTCAGTACATCATTTTCTGGCGTCTTGCTTATCGGTGCTTTAATCAAGTAGGTCTAGCTTATCGCTCTACCTCAATGGTGAATGTGACCTTCAGCATTGTCATCCTTGTAAATAGGTAGGTCCGTCTGCGACTTTCTCCAGTTCTGAGGTATATCTATAGTTCCTATATTTGAGAAGCCCATAGCCAGGTAAGAGGCGCAACGATAAAAGGAACAAGTACAGAAGCCCATGAGTCAGGTGCTGCAGTAGTCTGCTTCTAAATCATAAGTAATCTTGATTTCATTCTCTGAAAGTTTCTCAGCTTGGAGGTCGCAAATCAAGAGGACAACTTTATCTGCTGCATACTCAAACTTATTAGTAAAGACACTCCAGATGGCCATTGGTAAATCCGAAGAACACATACTCATCATTAACCTTACCACCATAGCGTGTCAGGAATGTGTTTATTCTACTAAAAACGCGCTGGAAACGTCGCTCAGAACCCTGAAGTGTAGTGCATCTACTACCTACAAGAATATCGTAAGGCACGTGACTACTTTCAGTACTTATTTTGAGCCGTAGCATCTTCCAAACGTGGGTCATCACTATTAGTTTTATTAACGAGCGCTGAGACTGTAATACCATCAACCGTAAATGGCTTATAGAAAAGATATGCCCCGTATCTGTATAATTATAGGGTTCATTATAGCTCTTACCCTTAGTAAAGAGCTAGATGTCGCTTGTGGTCATTTTCAGCCCCTTTCACTTCCTCACCCTTAATCTTAAATACAGGTACGAATTTGGAAGATATCATGCGCCTTCCTTCTGAGCTTTCACTAGAACATCCCAGCCAGCGGTCTTAGCGGAGTCAGCGTAGCTTCCGTTTCCGGTACGCAGCCCTTATGACAACTTTCTCGAGATAAGCTATAATGCGATAAGAATAATCACCATCAGCACCAAAAAGCTAGGTTCTCTCTGTAAAAGTCTTTACTATTAGGCTCTGAATAACGGTGAATAGATTTGTTGTAAGTATTGAAAATCAGCGTCGGACCATTAGGGTTCTCTACTCTCATAAAGTGATCGGGAAACAACATCATCTTTAGCTTGCAATTCATCAGAAGATGAGAGCGTACCATCTTTATCAAATTGAACGAAAGAGCGTATAACCACCATACTTCTTATCCTTAGAAGGATAAATAGTCATCTTCAGCCATACAAACAGAAGATTGCAATGTCGTTAAAGCTTCTTGTAGAGACTGAGAAGTACGCTCAGCTGGAGTTTGTACTAAATACATTTTGGTCTTTTCTGACCTGAAGCAGTAAGCAATACACCACTCAAGCACAGACCTTGTAATATCTTAGCATATATCTTTCTCTAACTAATTACTTTTTGACCGTTAAATCATCTAGACTTTTGCTCTTTAACATAGCTTGTCTCTTTTTGAACGATATCTCGTAGTTGAACGAGGCTAAGTCCCCATTCAGTTCTCAGATAACTTTCTACGATTGCATACTTAGCTTGGATTAGTTCTCTTCCTGCAGTGCCAGCAACTAGCTAATCTAGCCGCCACACACATTAGGAGCATCAGTCATGAATATCGATTGAACCTCTGAAGTCTTCTCCATGCTGGCGAGGCATAAGGACTTATAAAACCTGCTCTTAGAGCATTAACTGACTTACATCCAACTTATCAAGTACATGAACACGGTCCATATACAGTTCTAAATCATCTCTTATACTCAGGATATTGTACTCCGTTAGTTTCTTTTGTAGTTCCTGCAAAGCGAGATCTTCTCTGCATCTGTTTGGGGTTTTCTTTCTTCTTAGAAAGAGTACTGTACTCACGATATAGCTTAAGCAATTCAGCCTTAGCATGCCCGTCTGAATTCCTCGAGAACGACATCCTTAGTATCCTCAGGCGTATCACTTTGTACTCCATGAGTCAGAGACATAAGCACTAGCTATTATCTGCTGGAATTCCTTTGGATGGCCTTAGTTTGATTTTTGGATATGACCAAACTCATGGTGTACAGTCTTGAAAGTACAACTCATTTAGACTTCCAGGTTTAGAAGGGTCAAGATTGTTTCTACATTGTAAGCGTCATCTTGCGTCCACCTTCTGCCGAAACCACCCAAAGACCATCGTTCCATTGGTATTATGAGCGGAGAACCGATAAGGTCTACATGTATCTTAGGGAAAGAGTGAGCGAAAACAAACTCACTGTGGACCCTGTTCGACTGCATCGTAAGAGTCTCTAGGCGTAGATACTTAACAGCGTGTAGCATTCGTATGCTCTTCTCCAAACTCGGCGGGAGCGAGGTGATAAGTCATAGACGTTTCATTGTCCTTAATCTTATATCTCAAGTCGATATTATAGAGGCTCAAGGGATATTATGGTTCCAAATCCACTTATCGAAGTTATTGCCCACAGTAGGCTCTGTTATAACTACGCTCTTGCTATAGTCGATAGGATTATCTTCCGGAACAAGCGAATAGGTTAACAAGACATATTGCGAGGGTCAAAGGAGTATATTCTTCGGTTTCATAACTACATCACTAAAACTTTTGATTCTCACTTGCGATTAGGGAGCAAGTCCAGCTGTAATCACATCTTGCAGGTAATTGCAGAGCTTCCTACGCTGTATCATCTTTCTTGAGGACATTGCTTGTAACTGTGACGCAGAGCCATCAGATACATCTACACGCGTAATCTCCTGTTCCATGACAGCGCTTGACGTCGAGACCAACGCAAGCCTGTGTGGATAGTCTCGACCACGGCGCTGGTGAAAGAAATGCACTTGCAAATACTCTTCTTGCTCTGGAGTAATCGTCCAACTAGGATTAAGTTGCTTACGAGGGCGTTGCAGGCTGGGTTGAGTACTTCTGCTCCCTTATTCGAGTCTTAATCTTTTTGCTCTGTAAGCCTCGACCTGCGACTCACTATAGGCATTAGACAAATACGCATTCATATCAGCCAAAGCAGCCTCCTTCTCGCCGAGCATAATCTCAGCTTCACTTTGATAACAGTGAGCAAGCGTTTCATCAGTAGTACCCTCACCTGTGTAGGCACGTAGATACCCATGTACCAGCGATTCGGTCAGTGATTCCTGAAACTGTCTCAGGGTAACGAGGGAAACAAAATCTTGCTGATAAGGCTCTTGCGCATGCTCACCCTGAAGTTTGAGTTCTGTTGAACCCGCAAGCATTGGGAGCGTCAACTGTTTCACTGAGTCATGCGACAAGGGTCTGAGGTGTGTGTATACGCTTTGCACCCGATGGTATAGACCATAGATGCGACCAAGCCCTGGGTAAGACGTGCGATAAGTAGTAGATTAATGTTGGCATTGCTTGGGTCTATGTAATTCTATGTGCTCTGTTCTTAAATCCATCCAGAGCCGCTTGGCAAAAGCAAGCAAAAGCATCATAATCACGAAGCGAGACCTGACATTGCTACCCAACTCTTTGAGATGCACTACTTTTGGCTTAAATCCTTCACTTGATAGTAGAGATAGAAGCGACGCTAGAAAAGCTTCAGCCGCCTTTCTTATTAAAGTGATACTTGGGTACTGAGTAGCTATTGTCCGAGATCAGGGGCAAACCCTCCTCAATATCTTCTAGCGATATGCCCATAGTTCCCTGCGATAGACTCATACGAGTGTAAATGAGCTCAGAGTCGTCTCTGGACGCAGTATTGTAAGGAAACGCCTGTTTGTTTGCTGCTGCGCTGGAGTCGCATCATGCCTCAGCAAAGCACATTAACGAGCACGAAACGAGTTGAATGCTCGACAAAGTCAATCAGCCTGCCCTTTTGAGCTTGAAGATTTGCTGGGTTCCCCAGCGCCTTTCTCAATAATTTCTAGAGCCGCATTGGCTGTTTGGATTGCACCGCAACAAAGACTCCCATGTCCCTCTAGAGTCATCATTACTCTGTTTCTGTTATATCCTCAAGCATAAATCTGACGTCGTAGGCTGTGTGCTAGCATCGGCTTCCGCATACTGTGTACCGCGTTATCACTAGAGTATTCGCAATGCGTGAATAAAAGCTTCTCTGGACATAGCTGTGACAGTGAGCAAACTTCTTAGCATCTTCAGCACTCTTAGCTTCTGCTCTGTTATCGGTGATGTAGAGAGAAAGTCGTTTACACAACTCGTCGGCGATAGAAGCGCCAGGTTACACGCTCGCATATCGTGTGATATATTTTCCTAGCTTCATCTTCTTATTATCTTGATAGTTGGACATTATGATACCAACACGTAGGGTAAAGCGTCATTTGTAGCTAATGGTGAAGCCAATGCACGTATTGAAGAACTCGGTGCTGCGTGGTTTGCTGTCTGAATACTAACAACATTAAGTTCGTTGCTTGCAACTTCACATTTATATCGTGCATGAATGAGCTGCTTAGCCCATGCTTTGAGGCAAGGTATAACTAGAAGATATTTCCCTTGAGACGTACAAAATCTCCATAGCAATACGAACATCTGAGTGGTTGTAGGCATTGTACACTCTTTTATTTCAAAACTGTCATTAGTCGATATAGTGCTCTCTCTTGGAGATGTTATAGTAGGATGTTTGTCTTGTCTTTCACCGCCCGGACGTATCCATCTATTTCTCAGATTCACGAGGCATACTGCCCAGAGTCAGAATAATGGTCCCAAAGGGTGGATCTAGACGCACTTTTAACGACCCCACCTAGAGAGTATGTCAAGAAGACATTTGAGACTTCAAAGCTTATAATCAAAGGTATTGCCTAGTGAGCCACGTAATCCGTGGTAGGGTCTACTGAACCTTCATACTTATGAAAGTCTAGATCACTCTCTGCTGGAAGTTAACATTGATTGGTAACTTCGTGAGTATGCTCAGCATCTGCATAGAAAGAAGGATACCCACTTATCATTCGGACCTGCAAAATGGAATAGAGAACAATGCTCGTACGGGCAACCTCTACGAAGACCAGTACCACTAATCAAGTCAATCCTACGCCGCCTATTCTCCAACCTAGACTGCGTATTACGCGAATGAGCATAAACGAAGTCTGTTGTCCATGAGAAATTCTTTGTCTTGATATTAGTTGTAGATACCGAGAACTCCAACACCATCAGACCGCATAGAAGCGACATTGCCATGCTTCACCGTTGAACCCTCCTGGAGCCCATCTGTGGTGATAGGACCCATCAGAGTCGAAGAAGTTATTACAGGATGATACCGAGTCAGCTCGAAAGTTACTGCGGTCCTCATAGTAGGCTCTGCTGTTAGACCGAGGTCCAGCTCATGCTGTCTCATAAGTCTGAGCTCGCTATTCTCTGGGTGCGTAATCCTGATAACCCGTTTCCTGCAGAGAAGACTGGTGTCTCCATGGCGTTGTACTCTTGATGATAGTCGTAGGAGTTGGTTGCGCTTGAAGCGTCCTTTATCTGCCGTCAACGCAGGCCAAGAGGCTTTGAGTACAAGCTGATGAGAGTAATTATTAGGACGAGGGCGCAGAAGAATTTCTCCTATCTACAGTCCATGAACCAGATATATTCCAGGTAGGCAACCAACGAGCAGAAGAGCTCTTACCCATCTTGATGAGTACCTCTACAACGAGAAACAGTGTCCATTCAATGTACACTCACTCTGCAATTGAATAGGTTGCGTGGCGAAACATCGCTTCATTGCGGTAGCGAGTGATAGAGAGGTAATACTAGTTTGAACTGGCCACTTCCTCTTGTAAGCGTTTAGGTACATAGACAATCGTAAAACAGAGGTGTTTCTCCTGTCCATACTGCACACCCACACCATCAAAGCCTGCCGTCATGTCGTATGCGTAACTCTAGCCCACCGAACAGACTCAAAGATATCTTGTCCAAAGTCCTTGTTATATGATGCTGAAGCTACAGGAGTCCCAAGAAAGTTAGGCTATAACTATTGGTATTGAAGTATCCACCCACAGGTAGCGTAACTGAGGGGCAAACTCATAAGGCTTATCAGGGTCTTGAGATAGAGGCTGAGGATTGTTCTTGAGTATAGCTGCAGTATTCAGTGTACATCTCTGAGACTCTGCCTGGTGAGACTTTTCTCTTGATTATATGCTCTGTCTCACTCACCAGAATACTTAATACTCTCTAGGGACAGCTAGCTCTAGCTTGAGAGGTTTGTGCTCAGTCGCCTTGAAACTTCAAGTCTAGCACATTGAGGTCCTGAGATAGTGTTATCTGGCTCGTTGAAGATATTAGCAGTGACACACTACGCACATAGTTTCTCATTGGGACTTAGTACACGTGGAGGTATTAAGCTATGAGAGTATGGGTTTGATATCAAAGAATCACGAGATACTTCTCGAGTCACTGCGTGGTTCGCTTTGAACCAATGTACCAGGGAGCACGCTGTTTCACGCAATGAGGTATTAGCTATCAGATTGACAGACAACTTAGTTAATCTTATGCGTTGCATTCAGATTCAGCTGTTATCATCGTTCACTGAGCTCTGCTTGCGAGTCCATCCTGCAGGTCAAACATTGCCGAGAGAGAAGCATACAAGCTCATCTTATCTGGTGCATAGAGCTCAAGCTCACCGAGTGGTTGCTGACACATCATTGAAGAGCGAAATCAAACCCAGTTGGTGATTGGCAGCCTCACGCTTTCACGGAGATACTGAAAGCTCTTCTCGCCTCCTGGCATTCCCTCAAAACACCTGGAGGTTGACATAGGCTGTACGTCTTGCCATATACGCCGAACTTGAAGCATTCCCGAAAGCGATGCATAGCTCTAACCAGCCCTTTTGCTCCCATCTCTTTCTGCTCGCTCATCTGTCAGCTGAGAGTTCATGATGTTGATCTGATTATACTGAGAACTTTCCAATCGGTATGTATATTCACCGCATGAGAGATGACGATCAACACCAGCATGTCCCTTCTTCGAAATGGTTATTATCGATGACACCACAGCCATCGCTCTAGCTCCCATAGATGGTGTAGCTGAGCCATCTTTAAACGCCTGAAAGCTCTCTATGTCAACATTAAGACCAGCAACCGTAGACTGATAAGCGTCGTAACATCTGCTAATGACATCAGCACTTCTTCGACAACTTGTCGTCCATCACGACACATCAACAACCCGCAGAGCAGGGCACCGTAGATGAAGTTGCACCACGCACAGACAGCAGGAGCTGAACCGTGTACCAGGACGTTCTGCTGAACTTTACCAACTGACCTTGCCACTCTAGAGCACGAGATACATCCAGCGTGCCGTCCATCTTGCTCTGTCACCAGATATCTTAGTAACAGCACCTGTAAACAGACGCTTGTCTACTTTAGACATACCTGTTACGACATTATCTTGAATAATGTGTCGTCTTGCAGAATTAATCTTGATTCTTTCTTGCCTTGAATATTAACCCTGAGTCTTTCAATCCCATGAAAGACGTCAGGTATTCGCTCCCGAGGGTGTTCCAAGCTAAAACGACCATCTAGATTTGTCGCTACTCCTGCAGACTATGACCCATAACGATGACAGAAGCTCCTATTATGAGTGCCGTCTGCCTCAGTCTGATCCGCTGACTAATCTCTGCTGAGCAAGTTTACTCAGTGTAGAGACACTACAAATGGTATTGATTTTCTCATTCTTGAACTATATTATTAGTTAAACGTACAAAACAAATTATGCATTTATACTAAAATAAACTTTACATCACCATTTAATATTTGTTTCCTCAATAACATATCATAAAAATCAGCTTTTAATTGACAAACGACACAACAATTAAACAAATTAACAAATACAACTAAAGATAGAAATATATTGAACGATTTGTGAAAAATAAAGTACCATTTTATAAAAATAATGTAAACTTCGGATTAAAAACGTTGCAACAAGACTGTTCACAAACTCTAAACCAAACATAAAGAACAATCTTTGGGCAAAAAAGGAACAAAGAAATCATGAAACTTCTGCAATTACTCCATCATTGTTCTCTTCTAAGCACTGATATTAGAGTGCAAAACTTGTTTATCAACAGAGTATGGATTGCTTTATTTCAGTCTAAAGCCCTCAACAAACCTCCACTTAAGCTACACAGTAACTAAAGGTCAAAGCGCAATATAAATTGAATATTAACGAATAAATCTGCACAGACTTCAGCTGTAGTCTCACCAGCCCGTGAAGTTTTGTCTGAGCTTTCCCACGTGTAGTGTACAGACTTCAACAGGTTTGCAGAATAAGGCACAATTAGCATTCAGGATTGCATACAATAGCACACTATATCTACAAAAAATAATGAGGCTGCCGTTGTTGATACGACGGCCTTGGATTGTAAATGTGGTGATAGTAAAAGACTGCTTCTTAGGCGTATGGTAGACATACGCTTAGCATAGATATTTTCTGTGATCTATCAGGCACCATCTGTTTCTACCCTTTGAATTTTATCAATCGTTCCACATGTTGTCTAGCAAACGACAAAATTGTATAGGCACCATCAGGTAAGTGCTCACGCTATGCATATAAAGTATCCTTCTTCTGCTCTTGCATATAATCATACCATTCTTCTCTCCTCTTTCTTAAAATCTAATAGCCTGTAATACTTCACAACACATAAAATTGAAACTGATGACAAACGTTGGATTTAATTCATCACTAAGACGAGCAGCAACAACACACCTCTCATGAACATACAACTTGGAAGTATCTCTCTTCCAAAGTTCTGATAAGCTATCATCCTCAGCTTCTGCAACGATATTTGGGCACTGGCAAACATATTCCACCCTACATAAACTCCTTAATAACACAGTGAAAAATATTGCCATCATAAGCTCCGGACTTTATACTCAATGAAATTATACGATGACGAGGTGTTTCGTTGAAAAGATTCAAAGACAAACTCCTTATCGTCTCCACTAAAATTTGCGTACGCGACTCTTGAGCTTGAGCTCCGAAATTCAGAAAAATGAGTAACAAAAGACAGAGTGTAATAGTTTAGTATAGCGACTTCTGTTAAATTGCATAAGTACTCAAATTAATAATAGGCATATATAAAAAGTAGCCAACAATGATATATTGCTGACACTAATGTTATACTATAAATGAGTTTATCTCAATCTACCTTACCAAGTAACATTAGATGTATTAAGACAGAGAGAAACCATCTGGAGCTGTACCAAGCAATAAATCATAAATAGGAATACTGCCTTTATATCCATTCTTATCAATAGACTGAAGAACCTTAACTACTCATCCCTAATAACACCAATAGCTCAAGTTCATCTACTATAACACCTCTAAGTTTGATTCTTGAGACGATAGATTAGGTGCATTAGTTTTATAACTATTAGCAGTAACACCATTAATGAAACATCTCACAAATCAGGATGATTCTTTAACTCTAAATCAAATTCAATAACTCAGTCGGATTGATACTAAAACCAACTATAACCAATTACTTCTATCCAAATAAATCTTTCCAAAATAAGAATATCAACCTAACTCTACAAGTTAGGCAATTATTTAAATCAACAATCTCAGTCAGAGAACGAACAGCTAATATTTTCCAATCAATGTTATTATTACAAAACCAAATAACTTGCAAAATTTGTATCTTTTCTGGTGCTCTCAAACCTGAAAATTTCATTACAATTGACATCTTACTAAGATCAACATAAAAGTTATACCCAGCAGAAGTTAGAAAATTACATTAGTAAGACCCAACAAATCCAAGTAAAGTCTGATTCACGCGACATCACTTACTAACAATTCTTAGCATTGCTTAACACCATTCCTCCTTGATCTGAACCTATAAGATTGTGCCGAGATGTCCAGACTAGACAAATCATCTCCAGAAATTGCTAGACTATAAAAACTTCCGCCAAGAAAATCTTATTCTAGATTTGCTGTATAAATAGTTCTGTTAATAATTATAGTACCTGCAGAACAGTCAGAGTTATATCAACATTACTTTCCTGTGCATTACCAGAGTTAATATTACCAACATTCGCACTTCCCGCCATGTTATTATTCCCACTGCCATTTTCTCCATCAGTGGTATACCTTCCATTATTAGAACCACCATTACCTTGGAACAAGAGTTGTAAGTTAGGCTATTATTGATTCCATTGCCATTTCTTTCCACAAGAAACTGAACACCTAGTACCAAACTACTACAAGTGATAAACTTAATTTCTGTTCATATTTTGACAATTTAATTTATACTTTCAATCCAATTTGAGCTATTATTGCAAGGTAGTAAAATTCTTTATCCTATAATCCATGAAACTATATTAGCTATACATCTGAAGCTTAATAATTTTCTACATCAAAAATATATCCAGTATCTATCCACATGATAATCTCATTACTCACCGAATAAATTCATATTTATTAACTAAATTACCGAAAAAATTAGCAAATAAATCAAGCAGACAACAATATCCTATATATTTAAAGTATGACTAAAAATTAATGTAACGGAACTATCTGCTCTCAAGCTGTATCAACTCAGAAAACATCACTTCTAAATAGAAGATAGGCGGTACTCTGGACCAACCATCTCAAACTTCGCTCCTGAAACTAATGAACTGGTGAAAACTCACAACATAGAATTTATATCAATACATCAGCAAACATAAGGGCGAAAAATTAGAACTGGGATAACACTCTTAACACGGACTTTGGTGAAACATTGCTTCCTAACAAGTGAAACAAAACATGGATAAGATTAACCATAACATAAGTTGGAATCGCTCTTACTAAGCATGGAATGAATATCTATCATGGAGACTTAATGCTCAGTTTGACACCAGGTATGATGATTGCAACAAACCTAATAACGAAACAAGACATACATCTCTAAGTTCTTCGCCCACATCTAACTGTTGCTGCAGTTTTAGACTACAAACCAATAATGACTTCTCATTACCCAACTCTCTGTCACAGGTAAGAATGACATTTGTATTTGATAAAACTCTCTGATGCACACAATTGCTTTTGAGGTAAAACAGTAATCGCCAATATACCCAACACGGTGCATCTAATGCAACTAACCTGAGGCTCTCGCTCAGAACATCAAACTAGTTACTAGCTGACGCTCTTTACTCACGAAAGAACTTTGCAATATCGATATTAACTGGGATATGATGATTGCTTTCCATCAACAAATTCACTACTATAACACAACAAAACCTCACTATGACAATGATATTAAGACGAAATAGCGAAGAAAATATCCGTGGTGCTAAGGTACAATTCCGTAGGTTCTGGTTTGGTCTAGCATATAGGCACCTAAACGAAAACAATATCCAAGCAAATCTCTACATAATCTAGTTATGATTGAGCAGGAAGATTTTCTTCCTTTGCTCTATAACTAAGCTACATCACAGAACCAGTATTATGTTTATCTCTTTGCCACGTAATCATAGAAGTCATTCAATGGTGGAAACATTTAATCATTAACAATGTCCTCATCCTCAGGCCACAGGTCTCATTGCCACATTGTTTACCTGCTAACCACAGAACACAGCAACTTATGGGACTGTGCAGAGTTTATAACATGTACCAGACTAAGTGGACACCTCGGTACTCCTTTTTACAGCCCGTCACAACGTAGTCTCTCCCAGCTCCTAATGAAAAAGCACTAACGCCAATATACAAGTGCTATATCAGTGCTTTCTGTATTACGCTCACATTCTAGACACTCACCGCACATCTTCAAGCCCAGCCTATCATGCCTACGTTCGAACTAAACAATCCTCAAGTACACCTCACAAAGTTGCGCAAGAGCTCAGTCTTAGCCAAAGTATCCTCGGTGGAGGTGCGCTCGTCGGCAGCGCTCGATGTGCACGTTTGAGACTCTCTTTTGGTTCTCTGCCGTGAGAGCTGGAGAGTATATGCATTCCTCCTCGCTCATGTACTGCCGTCGTCGTATGGCAATATGTTCAAGTGGGAGAGCGTTCGCGAAAGAGGATTCGAGATAGATGGATTATTCTGATTGCCCTGTTAATGGGATTAAAGCGTCGGGTACACCTACTCAATCTGCTCTGTCTGCCTGCGTGGCACTCATCTCTACTACCGCAAAAGGTGAGAAAAGCCTGCATTCTCCAGGTGCAGTAGTGATGTCTGTCCTTGTATCCTTTGTCCTCATCGTCGTGATGATGTGCGGTGACATTACAAGGAGTGTGCCCACAAGATGGCGGGCACGCTTTGACTGAATGTTGTCGATGACCTGGGCTTGGTTTCAATTCAGGTCTGCTACAGCTATCGTGCTTGTATCTTTGCACTATATCATGGTCTGTGTATGCAGCGACGCACGCAAAGCGTCAAAGAGCTGGAAAGATTTGCAACTCGCTCTACTGTCGCATCACTGGCATCTATTACTCCTACTTGGAATACCTGCTTGGTGAAAGGATTCTTCCCTGAGGTTTCACTACTATCAACCAGTTCTTGTTTTGGAGCGTTCTGCTTCGCGATAGACTCTCCAGCTCGTTTCCTTTCTGTTCGTTTCTCTTCTAGCTATCGTTGTGCTTCTCTTCTTATGGCGTCATTCTCATGCACGTGCAGCTGTGATACTAGATGAAATGCTCCAGCTAAATCACCTTCTCACTACGCTGGCTATCTTTAGCAATCGAACAATATGGCTCGGCTCCTCTTGCATCCTGCAGACAAGCTTTGCCTCTCAGCAGCAGGTGTTGCAGCGGGAAAAGAGATACTTGGCAGGCCGCTAGTGCCACCAGACGGGTAAAGCCATGAAGCCTGAGCGAACAGAATGAATACGCATATAGCTCTGGGGACAAGATGCTCTTCCCTCGTGTTTTATAAGTCGTCCAGCATCGCTCCCTTACTATAGCTGGATGGGACGTGAAGATGAAGATGTGTCTGCGCCTTCATTTACGATTGAATAATCTAACTTCTTCTTCAACTTCTCAGCTCCAACACTAGCGCTACTGGCGTTGCTGTATGTGGAATTTCGTCGGTCGTCATGAATGATATTCAAGGACAAAGGGAGAGCCTCCCTCAGCGTAATGCGTTACTGGGTTTAACTTTATTGATAGCTCTTTGTCGTGACCAGTCACGCTCCCTGACTACACTTAAAGCATAATAAAAGGACACAATGTCTACTATGCCTTCGCTTTTCTGCGCCGGCTGTCGGTGCATACGCTATCAGATTTCGCGTACGCTTGTCCTAAGAAAAGAAATAGATGGCGAAGAACTGGAAGCCCTCGAAGTAAGAGTGATAATACAACGCCTGGCGTTCATTCGAGGCTTTGGATTGTGATACCATGCTCTTCTTCATGACAGGTATCGCCATCGTAGCTACGCCATCAAGCGGCACACGAGGCAGCTCGTGAACGCGAGCTATCGCTTATGCTGCGGTTCGTTCTACGCCTATGCTATTTGAGTACGGAGTGGGGTGCCTGCGCTACTATCTACCTGCCAGAAAGACCAGGCTATCAGACCTCTGCTTCTGGCTGGACTAGCAACGCTCACTGCCTCGTGTTCCTTTGCGGATAGCAGCAAAACTGGGACGACGCGAGGCCACTGCAGTGGACACGATTGCACGTGATGCTGTTGTATCAACTACTTGGGGAGTCTTGAGCCTAATGCCCATTCTTTTCTGCTACTGCGTGATGATGATACCTTCCCTCTATGGTACATACAAGATGTTGGAACGTGTGCACAGACATCCGTACAGCAAACCTAAGCTACCTCTCAGAGACTGGTACATCAACCAAATGCAGAAAAGACTTACACAGTGAAGCTCTACGTTTAATCATCTAACACCAGACTTCTATTATCATACGAGTTACTATATTGGAAATAAAAACTCAGACTCTTCACTCTAGATGAAATAGCAACAAACTATTAAAACATATGAGATCCTATTTCCAACTACAAGTCACAGAACTCTATGCAGACTCCTAGTGCCACTAAGAAACTACCTGCTAAACTGAAAACTCAAGCTAAGTCTACGATGCATCTTGACTTCTCAGGTAAACGTTATCTGAACAGAGCTCTTTGACATCCTTGATATCCCTCATGCAAACAAATTAGAAACACCCTATTTATTGGACACAGCACATCCACTCTCGATGTATTCAATAATATGGAGACTACTCTCTGCAAACAGAGAAACACCAACTGTACCAATCAGCTTTGCTTCAAAGAGCCTGCCAGCGATAACTGAGGTAGAACGCCTCCACAACATGAACACACAGAACAGATGTACAAAGAAATAAAGCTGATTCCTCTTGGTGGTACTGATAATCTAAAGATTTTATATGGACAGAACAGCCCGCAATAAGCATAATGGCATTCCAGCAATGTCTTTATTCCTCTCCTTCAATACAACATGAGGAAGGAGATACAGTACGAGCTAAGGAAAAACACAAAATTAACAAGGTTATCAATCCCTAGTTTGAGCACCTTATAACGTCTGATCTTCACATAGGAAGCTCTTTATAAAATAGGCATGACTCGTGAGCTGATGACATCAACAACTATAACAAACAATACGAAGAACCTCATCGTTTGAGATGCTGAACCTTGACAACGATAGCTACAACGCCCTACAAAAGCGTTGAATTGTACCAAAACATCAAAAGCAAACATGGGTATTAGTGACAAGAATAACAGACCAATCCTTACCCAGAGGCTAAACTAAACAGTATCCTACAACAACTTCCAAAGCCTCTAAACTTTCACTATCAAACCTCTTCAATGGTTTCGCCAATCGGCTCAGCCACGTTCCTTCTCTACCACGCCTTCTTTCCGAGGCGCGGTGGTATATCCCTCCCTTGAGGTAAAGTACCTTACTTCCGATGATGGTCCTATTCACAAAGAGATTACCATGGACATAGCCTCCTCGATAAGTATCAATTAAGGCCAACATTCTTACGTGAGTGATAATGTGCACAAACACCCTCAGATATTTGAGGATATTAAAGCACGTGGTCATCAAGTGAGAACCACACCTTCACCACCTAAAAGCACTAAAATACACAACTACATCCTATATGAAGATGTATTTGAGGCACATAAACTAATCCAATCTCTCCTACAAGCTCCTTATGGGCACATGCACTTAAGACAGATGAGGATAATACTTAGCACCGAGATTATTGTGGGATGCTTACTCAGATTATAATCAAGAGTCTAACAAGTTCTTAGAACGTTATGGACTACTCGTAATAGCTCTATCATAGTACTTTTCATGAAACGCGCAGTGAACGCACCAAAAAGCCTACCTCCAAGCTGTTGAATGGCTACTTCAGGAGGGCTTCAATTTAACTATGGGAGATCCCTTAGCTCATTATCAACTAAAACTCATTTCCATAAGCAACGCTAACACAACAAATAAACCCACAAATATAAAACGGTAAAATTCAACCCTAGCAACTGAATAATTTCTATTTAGATGAACTTTGATTTTCTCTGTCAGTTCAAGACTTAATCAACTCATCAGGTTCTACCACTACGCTCACTCATCATACGTACATTTGCCTTGGTATGATGATGCGTGCCAATAAATTAAGCATAGAAAAACTTTGTTGAGCTTAGGTAACTCTTCTACAGGTGCAGATAAAAGTACTCAATAGATCCTTAACCCTTGTATCAAGATAATCTCTAATGCTCCCCACTTCATTAGCTGGTTGTCTTCTCCTCGCTCTCAGCTGGAACTGGTTCCTCTGCAGGCAATTCTTCTGATGAATAAGCATCATGTGAACGCTGGCTGCTGTCGTATCATTACTCCATTTAAATAGTATACGTGAGAACACTTTGCGAATGAAACAATCCTGCATCATCTCAAGCACACCACAGGAAAGCGACCATTTTCATGTCTCACAGCTACATAATAGATATAAATCGGCAAATTCAGCGTATATTTGTCCAGTCCACTGTATCTCTGCTGCTTCGCCCATGCGAAAACTTCTCATAATCTCTTCTACAAGATGCACACTAGTGCAGGGTGGCAATTCTTACACATCTCGTCCAATCATTCTTACTACGAGGGAATACTCTGTGCTCTGTATCTGTATAGAACGCGATTTCGTTTTCCGTCACATACGATATATCCACAGGCATGTGTAGCTTAGATAAGGTGATTTGCTCGGTGTGAGTTTGCACCGTAGCACATCCAAGACGGTATCCTGCAAAGCGTTCCGCGGCAGAATAACCATGCTCATTTCGGTAGTGATGCGAGCTCCGCACCAAATCCAGCTTGAGGGTACCCTTTCTATCTTTCATGAGATGGTGCTTCTTCGTCTTCTCTTTCCGAGACTCCAAGGGTAATAAACGCAAAACCTATTTCCTATCTTCCTCTTCATTTCCTCCAAACTCGGCGGGACTAATCATAGCCAAAGATGTTGGATAGGCACTGTCTCTTCCTTCTCCATGAGGTCAAAGCACATCTCGTGGACAATGTTTTCTGCATAGCGATGAGACTCCCGGCATCCTTGTCCTCCTCTATGAGTTTTGCGTGTATCACCGAGTTTCATCTCTCTGATAAAGTCGTCCAATAGCCACATGGTAGTCGTCGGCGGTCAAAACCTTTCTGCTCGAGAATAGGGTATAGCTTGATTTCTGCTTTGACGAGAGAGGTGTGTTGCGCCACTTAGCTAACTCATCATGAATACCTAACCACTCGATGCTTAATAACGGGATATGCGCTGGTCGCTCAACCTCCTTAAAGTACTTTCGCGCATCTCATCATTCTCACGATAATAGCACGTAATCAGGGTGATTACTTGGCAGGTCTGGGCGTGATGTGTCCATAACTTCCTCAGAAAGCATCATAGACGTGAGTATCTTCTTTCTGCGACACTCATCAGTCACTCTATGGTCTTAAGTTCCTGACTCATGAAAAGCTGTATATCTCATAAGGCGCAACTTCGTAACCTGTTCCCGAAGGCGCTTTCTTCCTCCTCTAGACTTATAGCCCCACTCATAGCAGGCCTCCTAATGTCAAGGACTGCTCGAGCTTGTCCTGAGATCGACCTCCGGAGATGGCTCTTCATATCTTTAGCTTACTCATGGCAATGATATGTAAGCGGCGGTAAACAAGGTAGACTAGGAGGTCGCTTTACTCCGAAAGAGCCTCTACGGATACGGTATGCTCACCAGCAAAACGAGAACAGCACCAGCATTCAAATTGTGAACTTCCGAGCCGTCTAATGTCACTTTGATATTCCCTTGATAGGAGTGAAGAATACTTCTTGCCCTTGCGTCAGTCGTGTGCTAGCGAACTGCTTTTCACCCTGAGCAAGCAGTGTGAACGGAGTCGAGCTCCTCATTCTTGAGACGCTACCTGTTTCTGTGTATGTCTGACCTAACATATTAGTTTTGTTATATTTGAGTTTTGACTTAATTGATGTAACAAAGGGTATGAAGTTATTGTCTATTCATAATGTAACGCTGAGTTACATGAGAGTTTCATCAATAGGCTCCAATCGATATAAAACTAGAAGTAGACCCTTGTCATAGATATCGCCGTACAGGAGTGATTTTGTGCGGCGATGTCTACTTCATATTACTACTATATTAGCCACTTGCTTTTCGACGAGAAAACTCAGCTCTCGAAGAACCGTCATCGAACCATCAGCTTTTCGACTTCCTCCAAGTTATCAGGTTAAACGTATTGTTTTTAACCTTGGTGCCTTGCTTGATGACCGATTGAAAAGAACCACGAGACGCCAGATCCTTGATGATAACAGTTACAGCATCGCCATCACTCAATGGGTGCATTGCTATCTTTACTACACTAAGGCATTGGCGGCTGCTTGCTTGCACCCTGGTCAAATTCATGCGAGCAATCAGGGCAGATGTAAGTAGTTCCATCAAAATAAGTGTTCTCCCCATTACGTCAGGGCAATTCGGATATTCATTCATTGCATTAACGTATTTTACTGAGGACAAAGATACTACTTATAAAAAGAGCTACACAAAATCTAATTCGTGATGTAGCCCCATATATCTTAATTGCAGCTTAGAATATCCCTCCCTACGTGTTGAGATAACGCTACCAGGTTCAACGGAATTGATGGAATTTTGTTTTGCTTGGGAGCTTTATTAGTACCTCAGATTTTGAGAGTGATTACCACTTCTTTTCTGTTTCTTTAATTTTTCTTAAATACATCCCAACCTTGTATCTGAAACACCTCAACCTCTGTCAGTAATTATCTCCACAAAACTTCCCACTTACCTGCATTTATGCGTAGTTTAGTGTCTTGCATCTTGTCCTGCAACACCCTGAGGTCCAGTTTCCCTTTATCTCCTCAGTGGGCCTTGTGGTCCCTTGTCGGAGTACCTTGGTACTGGCTGTGCCATCTTGACCCATAGGTCCCTGCGGACGCTTGTGTCGACCTGTGGACCTACTGCACATCCTTACCCAGGAATACCCTGTGATCCTTGCGATCCAGCTGCACCATCTTGCCCGCTAGGACCCTGCGGGCCCTGTGGTCCTTGTGGACCAACTGGACCAGTCTCGCCACTCACACGCACTTTCTGTCTTTGTGCATCTAGAGCCATTGTCCATCTAACTGCCAATAGTACACACCGCCATCTTGAGCTGCACTAATTTTTAGGGGCTATGACCATCTGCACCATGCGTCCATCTTAATGGAGATTACTTGTTTTATCTGAGAAAATTAGGTCATACCCTTCATCAGTCTTCTTTAGCTTCCGTAATGGTCTTACCTTGAGTAGATGCAGAAACAAGACTCTTGAGCGTCTTGATGCTCTTCATTGGCTGCTCTAACTTTCTCTTCAATAGCTCCGACACGTTTGCTCCGAGCTTAGGAATCGCGCTGTTAGGCGCTATCATCGTACTTTACATTGCCAAGCATGAGCACTGAAGTCCTAATGACATTACGAGGTTCTCGTTTGTTTTTCAGTTAAATAATTGTATGTATGATGTTGCGAGGTGCGAGTTATTGAGCACTATTGCATGAAAGCAGAAAGAGGTATCGTGCCTACCGGCGCACGCGTGGATTGAGGTGTCATGTAACCTTTGATATGGCTCTATTTTTAGTGAGCTGTGAAGAATCCAGCCACATGTGCCAGTGCAAGAATTCTAAGTACATTTCCTGTCTCGAAAACCTCAGCGAAGTCTGTGCAGACTACACGTGTAGTCTGTGCACAAACTTCAACTGAAGTTTGTACAGACTTCAGCTGAAGTCTCGAGAAAGTGCACGTGCTTACAAATTTAAGTACACGCACTTACTAAAATAAGTGTGTGCGTACTCTCACGACAATGGTACGTACTTACTGCAGTGGAGTGCAGCGTAAGCATCGAGGTAAGGACACGCACTTAAAAACACGACTCTCTCTGCCTTATTTTTAACATTTAGATTTGTCCGTTTCAGAGTCCGACGAGTATTTCACCTTAGATAAATAAAAAGCGAGAAATGCACTGCGATCTCGGTACATTCCTCGCGTCCTTATTCTCAAACTCGTAAGCTGCAACTGTGCCTGTAGTTGCTGAGTATTGTGATTTGGATTATGGTCATCGACCACAGACGCTATCTCTCCTCACTAATCACTCAACCAACTGCTTTCACCCTTCTCTAAAAGGTCAAGCGTTTTCGGCGGAAACAGAGGTTAGAGACAATAACGCCATTCTCTTGAATATAAACGAACAGTCTTCTTTTACAGGTATCATCTATCGCCATGCCCTCCGATAAAGACGGCGTCGGACGTTCGAAAGAGATCTCCGTGTTTCCATCAAATCGCCAATATGATGCTCTCAATGCCGGGCGTACCAAAGCAGCACTACTGGCTGGCATTGGCTCCTCCCTTCTTCTCTGATTTCAAAGCTTCGCACATTTGACGGTGAGGGTGCAGTTTCGCCTCTACAGAGACAGAACCCGTACAGACACCTACATCCCAAAGTTTCGACGTCTGTGCAAGTCCATCATGAGACAAACTCACAGAAGCCTTATAGGCAACTTAGTAATCATCTTAGCACGACCATTATAAGCAAATGGAGTCGCTCTCTTTTAATCCCGGAAGCTGCATGTTCAAGTTCTTTCCGTAGCCCTCAAGAATGATGCAGATTGGGCTGTTCGAAATCTCGCTCTTTAACTTCACTCCTAAAACTCAGCGAATGAGAGTTCCTCACGCTCACCACCGAGGTCTAACACCGATATGCATGCGGTACTTATCATAGCCATAGTCTAGCATACGCTGAGCAATAACACGGTGTTTCGTTTTGTCAGTCGGACGCAAACACATGTGTACGCTCAGTCATGCACTTATCAAAGTCGACCAGGTCGCCCAACGAGCGATGTTACACGCATATCATGATAAAGAGCGCAGGGTCAAGGCATGTGCAAAAGCATCTGCAACGAATTGAAATAAAGGATAGGTCTGCTTAACTAAGCCCGGAAATTCGCGCATAGGTGTAACTGGTAATAGCCGAAGAAAAGGTGGGTCGCCTGATGCAAATGTGAAATAGGACTCAATTATAACGGCGATATTCATCGAGAGACCGCACTCAGCGGAACGGTTATATCTATCCACGTACAGCCCTCTGGTAGAAGATTGCGTGCGCAATTCATGATGACGCTTACCGCAGAATACTTTCGTGTTTCCAGCTATTGATGCACGCCGCCTCCAGAGCAAGAGTTGCCCTTCCTGCTCATCGCTCATGCCTGCCACAACAAAAGATGTGGCTCCTACCGACTAAACTTGTCTCTGCCGGGGCGAAGAGCCTCCAGCATCATCTAAAGGTCGAAAATAAATTTACAAGCGTGGCAACTGAGATTACTTCCTCCCTTACGACCACGTACGACGGGATTGGGAATATGTGTTTGAAGGTCGTCGCCATGTGCTTGGGCTCCTGCATCTCACAGAGCCCCACAGGGGCAACAATGATACTGGTAGCTTTGCCTTACCGCAATTAAGTCACACGTCTCAATAAGCGCAGTAGGCTGCATTACCAGCAAAGATGCATCAGGATGGTCTTCTACAGCTGTTCTAATGCCAGCGTACGTGTGATACCTGGGCAGATTAGCCATTTCAGCTTCTCTAGGGTCCATGAAGATAGCACTTGGCACCAACGCCTAAGCGGTCAAGGGGCACCCCGGATGCCGATGTTGCCATGGTTACATCACTTATCAACCGCGATACGACCATCACGCCTTCATATGGGCGCTCTGCTTATCATCATAGAAGATGTTTTCCATATCGGAGTCAGCCGTTGTATGGATGAGTGGAGATCAATGCCCACTATGGTCAGCGGTACATGGGTTCTTCATCTCCAACAATGGTACAAAGCTCTCAATCATGATACTCTGCACGATCATAACGTCTCTTCAACTTCCTCACACGATAGTAACCTCGTAGTGTGATGAAATACCATCATTACAACTCAAGGTACAATAAGGATAACCGTAAACATATCAATCTCTCAGCATCAAATACCAGTCGTCAGCAACACTCTCTTCGACCAGCCCGACACACGTAACCGTGGTGTATCTGAACTACGATATTCCTAAAATCTCTAAGGCAGAGACACTGCCAATAGCGACCTGACTTCTAGGATTATAAATAGCAAATTACAAAATCAGCATCAACGGCTGCCTATGCTGACACTCATGCACGTAACCAGGAGTCTCAGTCAAGACAAGCTAATGATGCACAAGTCATGACCAATAAAGGCAACCTAGTAGACTTACGGCATACAACACTAATACCGACATACTTCAACCAACTCGTCTACACATATCTCTCTTCATCTCATAAAAGAGCCATACCGTAAATACCAGCATCACCACCAAAATAACACAAACATCTTTCCGTCAAGGCGTATTAAACGCCTCTTCAGCTCTCTATCTTTCCAACTTCTTCAACACTATCTAAACAGATAGTCTCAACGAACAAATACTGTTCTATAATTGGAAGTAATTTATAGCCTACAACGACATCTCTTTCTACTATACCAAAACACTGGCGTAATATCTTCAGACTACCAGGACCCTAGCCCACTACTACTATTCTGTTCTATCATATGTATACTTTATAATTAAATCAATAAGTGCAAAGATACTATTTTAATAATAATAGCTGTAACACAATTTACAAAAGACAATACCATTGTGCGGCACTCGCTGCCGTTATTCTCGACATTCAGGCAGTCATTTACAAGAAAACTCCTCGCCCCTCAGTCTCAATGCCGATTCCGCATTCTGCAAAGCCACAAAGAACAAGTTTACTTGTTCTTATTGAACACCGCCTAGCAGTCTCCAACAAAACGAAAAACATTCTAACCCTGGCCCCGAAGACAAAGGTAGCAGTTGGTTATACATATAACCAACTGCACCCTATCATTCTTAAGGACAATTAAAACTATTACATCATGCAGCCCTCACACATATCTGGGAAAATACGTCTAAAAGAGGTGTGAACATATAAGTCTGCAAGATAACCAACCTTTAAACTTCATCAACAAGTCACACATCCTCTCATCTGCGTTGCTTGCCAAATACACCTGCCTCAATAATCGTTCCTGAGCTAGTGTTAGGTAAAACGCTCATCTACCATTAATAACTGGGATATTCAAGATAGCCTTCTCCAACTCTCTTCAAAAAAGGACGTAAATAGGTCAATGACTCCTCTCCCTTACCATTAAGGTTCACGAAATGATAAAACGCTCACAGGTTGGCTATGTAGTTCTTGAGATGGTCTATAAGTTCTCGTGCGTTCGTGGTCCTGAAGTCCTCGGGGTAATCTGCAGAATATCTGTTGACAAACCCGCAACGCTTGCGCCCATAATCGTGGCGGTAATCGTGCCATACGCTCTTACTTTTCTAATTCTCTTAAGTTCTCTAACTAACTTGCGCTCACCAAATTCATAGATACCCTCAAAAAAGGTGTTCTACGACTACCGCCACCGAACTCATAACCTTATCTACCAAGTCCATCTAAAGAAATCACGGTCGTGAGATACTACAATCAGCGTACCATCAAAAATTCTGCATACTTAAGCATCCTTAGTCTTCATATCTGGTGGTTTTGTCAGTTCGTCTAAGATGAGCTTAAATTATAAGGTTCAACCATAATAGCGAAAGGGGCCAACAGTACCGCTCACCGCCACCATTACTTTGACCTTCCCATTTGAAACTTCGCCGCCAAACACCAAAGGCTTAAGCAAATCTTTATCTTAGTACGAATATCTCCTCGGCAACATCATCAATAGTTTGGAATACCGTTAGATTTTCATCAATGAAACTGCATTTTGCGCAAAATAGCCAATCTTAACGTTGTGCAATCTCTGCCGTCGCCTCATGCTCCAGGATTCCTTCATGATGCAACACACAAGCGTGACTTACCCTCACCATTCTTACCGACAAAGCAATCTTGTCTCCTCGTTCAATCGTTAAGTTCCTCCTGAGATAATGCGCTTATCATCGGCAGCTCTTAATACATCAGACATCATCTGGGGTAATTACCCGAGCAGGTGCGGGAGGAGGGCCCAAGTCTAATAACCGATATCAATTCATCAACCTCCACAAACTCCTAATTTCTCTAACATACTTTGACTCTGCACTTGGTTAGTCTTAGGTAATTGCCAGCAAAGCGTTCAATAATTCAGTTGTTTCTGCGATGAACTTCTTACTGTTCTCTCAGCGCTCGTTGCTGTTGCTCGCTCGCGCAGACATGATACTCGGTATGGTTGCACCTTGTAGTCATACGTTTACGCCGCGATTTCCAATGTGCGGGTGGCCATCTTATCTACAAACGCGCGGTCGTGACTAATAACTACAACCGTTTGATTATTATCTACGAAAATCTTCCAGCCGCGAATAGACTCTATATCTAGATGGTTCGTTGGCTCTACATCGAGCAAGGGTACATCAGGTTTTGCTGGTAACAGCAGCCGCTCGTGCGCCATATCCGCACTGAACTCAGACGTTTGACGAGTAAAGTCGCTTTACGCTTAAAGCCCTATAAGCCTACTTAAGTCTGTAATAACCTTATCGTAATTAATCTTCAATAGCATGAAACTTCTCTCCAGTGCAGACGCTTCTTCGATAATCGCCATATATACTCTTCACTCTCTTAGTCTGTACGTTTTGAGTTGATGATTAAAGCTCTGCCATACGACGTTCCATATCGTGAAGATGACTAAAGCTGCTCTGTTTCCTCCAAAACAGTACGTCCGTCTTCGACAAGTAGATGCTGCTGTGGCAAATAGGCAACACGACAATCCGTTGGGACATTCGCACGTCCGCGACTTGACTCCTTGCCACCGCGACCTTTAAACTTATGGGTGCTCTTACCAGCACCATTCCTTGCCCATAAAGTAATACGGTCTTCCAGGGGTTGAGTACGAATATATCTGCAAAGAGCACTGCCTCCCATCTCTACAGTTGGTCGTCTACTGAAATCATATGTTTTGTTCTATCCGTCGAGTTAAGTTTATAATTACGTTGCCAATCAATACTGGTTAGTATTCATAAATATCACATCTCTCATCCAATGGGGCTAATGGTACGACGCTGATGAGGGTCATAATTAGGATTTGACAAACCAAACAAGTTTTGCGATGAGTCATCCTTCTGCGCCTACCAACCTTGCGCCATAGGCATAAGCTGGGCATGGCAGAATAAGCAGGCAATACGTAACCCCG